>Ga0209777_10004130_pt1 | contig 17407 bp, 22 predicted proteins | sample FrelakmetHBP12HB_FD_187147 | JGI IMG/M metagenome (GOLD analysis project Ga0209777, IMG submission 187147) | Freshwater lake sediment microbial communities from the University of Notre Dame, USA, for methane emissions studies -HBP12 HB (SPAdes)... | ecosystem: Environmental > Aquatic >...
TAGAAACAAAAACAATCAAAATTCCTAAATTTGAACCAATTAAGTTTAAGCATAGATTGAAACAAACAGAAATTAGTCCAAATTCAGTAGTCATTTCAAGGAACCGAATAGGGCAATATTATGCATCTGTTCAATTTGAAGGTGAAATTGAAATCAAAGAATCAACTGGAGAATGTATTGGGTTTGATTTGGGATTGACTCATTTTTTGATTGATTCAAATGGAACAAAAATATATAATCCAAGATTATTAAAGAAGCAATTAGGCAAGATTAAGTATTTACAAAGAACGCATTCAAGGAAAAAGAAGGGCAGCAAATCAAGAGACAAACAACGAATCAAGTTAAGTAGAAAGCATAATGATGTAACGAATAAGAGAAAAGATTTCCAAAATAAGTTGTCAACTAAAATAATTAACGAAAACCAAGTTATTTGTTTAGAGGACTTAAACATAAAGGGAATGACTAAGAACCATAAATTAGCACAAGCAATAACAGATGTCGCTTGGTCGAGTTTTGTTAATATGTTGAAATATAAGGGCATATGGCATAACAGAGATATAATTTTTGTGAATAGGTGGTTCCCTTCAAGTAAAACCTGTAGTTCTTGTGGATGGATATGTAATGAAATGCGACTTGATATTAGGAAATGGATATGTCCAAAATGTGGATGTAATCACGACCGAGATATTAATGCAGCAAAGAACATATTGCGACAAGGACTAAACGAACTATCTGGTTGTGGTGCGCAGTCGGATATAAAACAAAAACTGGAGGAGGCGTCGTGTTGTAAAATCGAGTCGATGAGTCCAGAAGCCCTTAGGTCTTTAGCCTAAGAGTAGTTCACACCGAGAACACATATGATGTGCTCAGTTCGCTATGAAATCAGGGATGTACTTGAAAAAAGAGCGTATGATCTTGTACGTATCACTTTACGCATTAAACTAAAATCAGATTTTTTCAAAAAAATCACGAAATTATAAATTATAGTACTCTTAGAACTCTTAGAGATGGATATTAATTTAAAAGAGATATACACTTTATTATTTAGAGTAAAAAGAGTATATTTTGATATTAATTTACGTGTAAAAGCTCTCACTGTTATTACAAGGAGAGATCTCTTTCTTTCTTTGATTATAAATTCGAATACGTATATATTTGAAACACTACAAAATACACTAAAAATAATATGCAATTAAACATAAACAAAGAAAACCGAATTGTTGATATTCATTATGAAATTAAGCGACAGAAGATGAATGCTTCATGTTCGCCAAATTACATGCTTTCACTTTATAATTTATTATTTTTCTCTAACATTCCCACAATAGTATATGATAGTATTCATTGGCAAATACAAGAATTGGAAGACATGGTACAGATATCTTGAAAAGATTCCATTTCTCTACAATTTTCTCAACAATCAGGTAAAGATAATTAAAATCGATAATTATGATGCATGGAATATTGATTACACTCTTGCGCCTATTATTTTAGCACTTCTTAAAAAATTCAAAAAAGATGTAAATGGTTGGCCGAGCGATCTTAATTCATTCGATGATTGGTTATTAATTCTTGATCAAATGATTTGGAGTTTTCAAGAATTAAGCACAGACGATTGGGAAAATCAATTTTATCACGAATCTCCTAAATGGTTTGATAAACAAGGTTACAAAAAACATCAAGAAAAAATACAAGAAGGAATTAACCTTTTTGCACAATATTATTGTGCGCTATGGTGGTGAATTTACAATGTTTCTCATGATATTGATAGAAATTTACTGAACGTTTTTGTATGTGACCACAAACAGAACAGGTAACAATTTTTATATTATCTATTCTATTTGGATTTTGCCTACAATTATCTAAATGCCACTGGTACATATTTTTATAAGCTCCGGTTTTATTACAGTAAGGACATGTTATTAATAATGTATCTTGTATACGTAACTTCATTTTTTCAATATGAGATGCTGTTTTCTTTACTCCTTTTAATGTTGTTCCATTTTTTAATTTAGATATAAGCATTTTTTCAATTGTTTCTTTTGATGGTGAATAAGATATTCCTTTTTCTTTTTTTCTTTTTCTAGTTTCTAAAATACTTTTAATTCTTTTTTCTTTAGCCTCTGAATTATCGAATCTCGTTGAAGTTGCTTTAGCCTTATTATAAAAATTATGATTTTTTGCTACATCGTAAGTTTCATGTAATTCTATTTCATTCAAGTATGCAGCTTCTCTAGTTTCAAACAAACCTAAAATTCTATATTCGTAATTATTAATATTTAGTTTCTGATCAAATATAAACTCTTTATTAGTAGAAGAACTAAAATATTTTATACCAAGATCTTTTGTGGGATGTTTATTACAGGAACGAACACCAATATAATGTTTATTTAACTTGGTGTTAGTTATTTGGTAGGTGTAGTGATAAATAATAGTGCTGGACATATAGTTCGATTTTAGGTTGAATGTCTAGAGCTACTAGGAGGTGAGATTCCGTGAGTAGCATTTTTATTGTATTTATGTAAATTATTAGAATGAATTAGAATAAAGAACAAAAAATTAGGTTATGGTAAAAAATACAACACTCAAAGACATTTATGATTTCTATAAAGAATTTCCAGATTGTAGAGGCAAACTTCTTGTTGATACAAGAAAAGGATTTTATCCAATTCTTGATTGTCAAATAACAGCAAAAGATTCTCAAGTAATAGAGTTTATTTTTGATCATGATAATCTTAAAACATCTCCTGATCATTTCATATCATTCACTAAAAATACGTGGGTGAGAGCAAAACTTCTTGAAACTGGTGATACAGTGCAATCAAGATTTGGTGTAAAAAAAATTCTCGATATCAAACAGTTTAATAAACGAGAAGATCTCTATGATATAGAAGTGGATACTGTTCATGAATTTTATGCTAACGATATTGTATCACACAATTCAACTCTTCTTGATGCCCTTTGTTTAGGTTTATTTAATAAAGGATTTCGATCTATACCGAAAGGTAATTTTATTAATTCTATTAATCGCGGTGATACAGTTATCGAAGTCGAATTTACTTCTGGTACAAATCATTACCTAGTGCGGCGAGGAATTAAACCTAATTTTTTCGAAGTTCATTGCAATGGCATTCTTTTGCCGCAACCAGCTAACGTTAAGGATCAGCAAAATCATTTTGAACGCAATATTCTTAAAGCTAACTGGAAAAGTTTCACTCAAGTAGTGATACTCGGAAGCGCTATAAATATTCCTTTCATGCAACTTAAGCCTGCAGATCGTAGAGAAATTATAGAGGAACTTCTTGATCTAAAAATCTTCTCAGCAATGAGAACAGTTTTAAAGGATAAGTTTGATGATTTGCGGCTAGAAATAAGTGAACTAAATTATGAGATATCTACTCTTGAAGATAAAATTAGATTAGAAGAAGCTTACTCTAAGAAGCATGACGATGATAATAATATCTTAATTCAATCTAATATTCAGGAAATAACACGAACAGAAAAAATTATAACTGAATCGACAGTTAGAATTAATAAACTTGATGTTAATAAAACTAAAGAAAAAGAAAAAGAGTTAAAAAAGAAGTATGAAGAGATAGAGAAAAAAATAAGAGAGATTCTAAAATTTGAGGATCAGATTGAGAATAAGATGAGTGCAATAAGAGATGAAATAAACTTCTTCACAAATAATGAAACTTGCCCTACATGCAATCAGGTTATTGATCAAGAGTTTAGGAGAAAAGCTATAGAAGAGAGGAGCAAGAAAATAATCTCTCATGAAATAGATTTTAATAAACTAAAGTTAGCTTACGATAAATCAATAACAGCTAAACAAAAAATCTCTACCGATTTTGAGTCAGTACAGAAATTATTAAGAGAAGTTGCCGAGTGTAGTGCAAAAATATCAACTTGTGAATCTTTTATCGAAAAAATGAGAAAAGAGATTCAAGCTTTAAAACATAATGATGCGGTTATTAAAAAAACTTCTATTGATGATTTAAGAAAGGGGCTCGAATTGAAAAAGAAGAAATTAGAGGAGTTAAATGAGATGAAGGAGATTTATACAGCCGCTACTAACTTATTGAAAGATAGCGGTATAAAGGCACAAATTATTAAAAAATATATACCTATTATCAATCAAAGAGTTAATTTTTATCTACAGAAGCTTAATTTTTTTGCTAAATTTACATTAGATGAGAATTTTGAAGAGTCTATAAAATCACGACATTCAGATGATTTCAGATATCTAAATTTCTCTGAAGGAGAAAAGAAAAAGATAGATATTTCCTTATTATTTACCTGGCGTGATATTGCTGCATCAAAGAATTCTATACGAACAAATTTGCTATTGCTTGATGAATTATTAGATTCTTCTTTAGGAGAAGAAGGAACAGAGAATATAGTGAAGGTGATAAAAGGTTTGAAAGAACATAATATCTTCATCATTACTCATAATCCTGATCTAAAGGATAAATTCGATAGTGGCTATAATCAAAATCTTCATATAGAAAAAATTAGAAATTTCAGTAAAATAAAAATAATATGAATTTAATAGAACCCTCTGTAAAGATTCTCACATATATTTCACCAAATTGTTTAAAAGATATAGAATTAGCAGCTCGAACTTGCTATCGTAGTTATGATAAGATTACTGACGATTCAGCAGAATCATTGATACTGAATCTAAAAAACAGGAATCATACCGCTATGTTTGAGTTTGTCGATGTAACAGTACGATTTAATATATCAAGAGCTATCGCTAATGAAATTGTTCGTCATCGTCTTTGTAGTTACGCACAGTCAAGCACTCGTTACATTGTATATCGCGCTTCAATTGATTTTATTTTGCCTCTTAATATAAGTAAAAATTCAACTGCATTAAAAATATTTACTAATCATTGCAAAAATTGTGAAGAAGTTTATCACGAGCTTCTAGGATTAGAAATAAAACCAGAAGATGCAAGAGATGTTTTACCGCTAGCGTTATCAACAGAATTGGTTATGAAAACTAACCTGAGAGAGTGGATACACTTTTTTGAACTGAGAACAGATAGAGCTGCACACCCGGAAATGAGAAGAATTGTGATTCCGTTATTAGAACTATTCAAGGAAAAAATACCGGTGATATTTGGTTGACAGTAACTGATTTGTATATTAAAAATAAAAAAATAAAAAAATGAAAGAGTTTAATGTTTTTGATCCAACCAAACAGCAGATCCCTAAAGCTGAAGATTCTCAAGCTGAGATAAAGAGAAGACAAGAAGAATATCTGAAATTACTCGCTGAAAGGCTACGAGGGAAGAGCATATTTGTAGCAACTCCTATGTATGGCGGACAATGTTGTGGTTCTTATACAAGCTCTTGTATTAACCTTGGTATCTTGTGTGCAAAATATGGTATCCCCTTGAATTTTAAATTCATCTTCAATGAAAGTCTTGTGCAGCGAGCGAGAAATTTCTTAACAGAAGAATTCTTTCGTAGTGAATATACACATCTACTTTTTATTGATGCTGATATCGGTTTTGACCCAAGAGATGCAATTCACTTAGTATCTCTTTGTGGAGTCCAAGAAAAAGGAAAATCAAAATATGATGTTATTGCTGGTGCTTATGCAAAGAAGGATATTGCGTGGGAGAAAGTTTATGATGCTGTAAAATCAGGTTTCGGTGATAATGATCCTTCTTCATTAAGAAAATATACTAGTGATTTTGCAATCAACGTACTCGAGGAAAAAGAAGGGGAAGGCAAAGGGTTTATGATTAATGAACCATTAGAAGTTTCTGAGACTGGCACTGGGTTTATGTGCATCACAAGAGAGGTTATTGATAGATTTAGAAAGAAATATCCTGATAAAAAGTATATCCCAGATCATGCAAGAACAAAAGGGTTTGATGGGTCAAAACCTGTCTATGCAATATTTGATTGTGTGATTGATCCAGTGAGCAAAAGATATCTTAGTGAAGATTATCTTTTCTGTCAACAAGCACGCCAGTTAGGGTTTCATGTATGGATTTGTCCTTGGATGTCAATAAGTCACACAGGAAGCTATGTATTTTCTGGTTCGATAGCCGATATTGCTAGTATTCCAAGACCATTAAATCTGTCTGGTATTTCACCTCATCATAATGAAAAAGTGATACAGTCTATTAATAAAAAATAATTATATAATGATGAATATTTCTATCGAAACGCTTACGATTCTTAAAAACTTTTCTTTATTGAATGATGCAATACTTTTGCGGCCAGGAAACATTTTAAGAACTATATCTCAGTCGCAAGCTATTCTAACAAGATCTAAGGTAGAGGAAACGTTCCCTGTTGAGTGTGCAATTTATGGGTTATCAAGGTTTCTTGCAGCAGTATCAATGTTCAAGAGACCTAATTTGGAATTCAATTCTACTTTTGTAGATATAATAGGAGAGGAAGAGGATGTTATTAGATACTTTTACCACAAATCTAATAAGATTATATCTCCACCGAATGAGGATGTTGAATTAGAGGAGGTTCATGATCAATTCTTTTTAAGTAAAGAGGAATTTCAGAAATTGATCAAAAGCGCCTCTTTATTACAAGTTCCTCATTTTATTATTAATAATGATGAGAAAGGGAGAGTGCTTAAAGTATGTGATGGTATAAAATTGAGTTCGAATAGTTACTCTCTCACTAATAATACCTGCCCTACTAACAATACCTACCCTTCTACAAAAAATTACTGCTTCCCTATAGCTGTAGATAACTTAAAATTCTTACAACTTGATTATGACGTAAAAATTGGTACTATTGGTGATAGTGATCTAGTAGAATTTAAGAACGATATCTGCACATACTGGGTTGCAGTCGAAACTACATTATAACTCTAAGAGTTTTGTTATGGCAAAAGAATTTGCATTTGTTGAAAAATATAGACCGAAAACTGTACAGGAAGTAATTCTTCCTTTAGAGATGAAAAAACAGTTTCAATCATACGTTGATAATGAATTTATTCCAACAATCTTATTATCTGGTAATCCCGGAATGGGGAAAACAAGTATCGCACTTGCTCTTCTCGAGGAAATAAAAGCTGAATATATCATTATTAACGGTTCTCTAGAAGGAAGAACTATAGATGTATTACGAGAGTATATTCAGGATTTTGCTGGCTCTTCAAGCCTCTTCGGTAAAAGAAAGTATGTCTTGATGGATGAGTTTGATATGGCAGGTCATCATGTTATGAAGGCGTTGAGAGGAGTTATAGAACGATATTCATCTAATTGTGGGTTCATATTTACTTGCAACTATCCAGAAGATATTATCGTCCCTATTGATTCACGTATGGCTATGATTGATTTTAAGATAGAAAAGAAGGATAAAAGCCTCATTGCCAATGCATATCTCATGCGTCTTAAAGAAATATTAGAACTTGAGGGTATTACATATGATATCAAAGTTTTAGTGCGAGTAATCATCAAATACTTCCCTGATTTTAGAAAAACCTTAAATGAAGTGCAGGCGTACGCGTCAAAGAACAAGAATGTTGACAATGGAATTTTATCTATAACACGAGATGAAGATCTCAAAAATCTTATTAACTTTTTAAAGGATAGAGATTTTAAGAGTATGAGAAAGTGGGTAGCAGAGTGCGATTTGAATATGAAGTTATTATGTCGAGCGATATTTGAAAACATTTACTCTCTCATAAAAACTGATAGTATACCACAAGCCATTCTTACATTAGCAGAATATCAATATAGAAGTGTTAATGGTGCTGATAGAGAATTAAATATGACGGCGATGTTAACAGTGCTAATGTCAGAGACTAATTTCTTATAAATAATAGTGTGATCATAGTATGAATCTGTTCGATTTTGTTAATGATATAATGTACGATAAAAAAGATCTACTGAAAGAGGAACAAGGTAAGGAAGAAGAATATAATCCATTTCTTACTAATCGAGCATTAAGCTATCATCCAGATACAGTACTCTATGCGTATGAGATGAATATTCGTTCATATATTAGTAAAAGAGAACAATATTCATTCTTATTATTCACAGTTCGCTCAAAAAAACGCTTTTCAAAATGGTATAAATCTGAACAAGATGAAGATCTAAAATTTCTCCAAGATCATTATCAATGTTCTACTTTAAAAACGAAAGAATTTCTAAAAGTTCTAACTAAAGAACAAATAGAGATAATGAAAGAAGATCATTTTGAAGGTGAATTTGTTAAAATAAAAAAATAAAAAGCATGAATAATGTAAATTTTGATCGTTATTATAATTCTGAAGAAATTGATCATTTGATTGATACATTTATAGAAATAGAACTCACATCACCTGATAACTTTCTTAAGATTCGCGAAACACTAACACGAATTGGTGTTTCAGCAAGAAATACAAAAACCTTATTTCAATCCTGCCATATTCTTCATAAGAGAGGTAAGTTTTATATCGTACACTTTAAGGAGTTACTAGCACTCGATGGAAAAGATACAAACTATAATGATAGTGATCTTAGAAGAAGGAATTTAATTGCAAGATTGTTGAGTGAGTGGGCACTCCTTAAAATTATTGATTCTTCAAAAATAGAAGAACAAGCCCCTATCAATAGTATAAAAATTGTTTCATTTGGTGATAAAGAAAATTGGACTCTACAACCAAAATATAACTTAGGAAAATATCACTCTAAAAAGGTAGATGAGGATCAAGGCGAATACAATGTTCGTTAAGTTTTATTTCTGTTAATTTTTTGTATTATTTTCTATTATGAGCATTTTCTACACAAGCGCCCGCAATATCAAAGGGAATATATATGTGAGAGGATACGACAACGGAGAGTATTTCAGCACTAAAGTGAATTATTCTCCAACTGTTTATCTACCGACTAATAATTCTGAAGAATCAGAGTGGAGAGATTATCATGGTAATTTTCTCAAACCGATGAAATTTCAGTCAATTTCTATGATGAGAAATTATGTCGGAGATGGATCGCAAATCTTCGGTTTCACAAGATCTACCGAACAAGAATACGCATTCATAAATGAATTCATTCCAGATGAAGTTGTTTATGATAAAAAATACATTAAAGTCGCTTTCTTAGATATAGAAATCGAATCAGAAGGTCGTATGCCTAATAGTTGGGTTGATGCTAGTAATATTATCAACGCAATAACAGTTGCTATTAATGATGGTATATTTCACACCTGGGGATTAGGAAAATATACTGGCACTATGCAAAACCTTGATTATCGTGAATTTGATAATGAAGGTATGATGTTGTACGACTTCTGTAAGTTTATGAGGAAAGAAAAGTGTGACGCAGTATCCTCATGGAACGGCAACTCATTTGACTTACCGTACATCTTCAATCGTATCATACAGAAGTATAACAGGAGGTGGACAACATACTTCTCTCCTTGGGGATTATATCCGGAAGAGCGCGAACAAGGGTTAAGTCACTTCTACATAATTCCAGGTCTAGCAGATCTCGATTATATGAAACTCTATAAACGCTTTATTCTTACTCCACGTGAGTCGTATAGTTTAAATAATATTGCATATGTCGAGATTGGTGAGAAGAAGCTAGATTATTCAGAGTTTGCTAGTTTAGCAGATCTTTATAAGAAATCATGGAATACTTTTATCGATTACAACATTCGAGATGTTGATCTTTTACGTAAGCTCGATAAAAAACTTCAACTATTAGCGATTACATATCGTTATGCTTACATGGCAAAAGCTAATTTTGAGGATGTGTTTGGTACTGCTAAGTATCTTGATATTCTCATCTATAACTATCTCTATAAACAAAAAATAGCTGTCCCTCCTAAGAAATATACAGAAACAGATGATAAATATGCTGGTGGATTTGTAAAAGCACCTTACGTTGGAATGAGCAAGTGGATTGCAAGCGCTGATGTCGATAGTCTATATCCTAGTATTATTGTTCAATTTAATATCTCACCAGAAACGATTCTTGATATTCCACCATTTACTTTGCATAGTAAAGACGAATTAGTTGAATCGATCGCTCATAAAACATTTGATAATAAATATGTAAAGAATAGTGACATCATTATGACTGCTAGTGGTTACTATTATTCACGAACAAAGCAAGGATTCTTACCAGCTTTAGTTGAAGAAAAGTATGCACAGAGAAAGAAGATAAAGATAGAGATGTTGAAGAAGAAGAGAGAGATAGAAGTGATGAAGAAAGAACTCAAAGTTAGTCATGATCCAGAGTTAGAAAAAAAGATTGAATTATTAGATTATGAAGTTCAGGATCTTAACACACAGCAAAACTCACTAAAGATCTTCTTAAATGCAATATATGGCGGTTTAGGAGCTGGTCATTTCAGATACTTTGATGTTCGATTAGCAGAAACGGTCACATTGACCGGTCAAGCAACTATTAAGTGGACAGAAAGAATTACAAACGAATATCTTAACAACCTTCTTAATACAAAAGAAGTTGATTACGTTATAGCGATCGATACTGATTCGGTTTATGTCACATTGAAAAAATTGGTGGAAGAGTTGTTTCCTGTTCTACCAGAAACAAAGAAGGTAATAAAAGCGATTGATCGATTTGCTAATGAGAAGCTTTTGAAGGTGATGAATGATAGTTATGTCGAATATAGTGATTATTTGAATGCTTATAAGAACGCTATACATATCAAATTAGAATCAATTGGAGATACAGCGATATGGTTAAAGAAGAAAAAATATGTGATAAACGTCTACAGTGATGAAGGTGTTATATATAACGAGCCAAAACTAAAAGTTAAAAATCTTGAAATCATACGCTCATCAACTCCTGAGATATGTCGAGTTGCTATTAAAGAAGCTGTCACGTTAATAATGAATAAAGATGAAGTGGCTGTTCAGCAATTTATATATGAGTTTAAAAAGAAATTCTTCCAGAGCTCACCTACTGATATTGCTTTCCCTAGAAGCTGTAAGGATATAGAGAAGTGGATTGATGGTGAAGGTTGTAAAAAAAGTACACCAATTCACGTACGTGCTGCTATTACATATAATAATTACCTAAAAAAAATTAATCTTTCTCATAAATATGAAGAGATAAAGAGTGGTAATAAGTTGAAGTTTGTTTATATGCGCATGCCAAATGTCTTACATGAGCATGTTATAGCTTTCCCGCAATTCTTACCGAAGGATTTTGAGCTAGATGATGAAGTAGATCTTGAAACACAATTTCAGAAGACATTTATTAATCCTGTAAAAATGATATTGGATGTAATTGGTTGGCAAATAAAAAAGAAATCCACTCTAGCAGGGATTTTTAAATCTGTGTAATTTTTGTAAATATAAGCAATCATGAGAACAGTAGAAGAAATTAAGCAGTTGCTTAGTAAGCAAAATATAACGATTATTAGTGGTATAGAGAAATTATTCTACACACCTGAAGGTATTCAGCAGCAGATCGATAATATTAGAGATGATAAGATCTCATTTACGATTTTCTATGTAGAGTTGTTAAATGATAGTTCAATTATGAAATCTCAAAAATTTAGTAATAAGATAACATTAAGACCATTAAGTAATTCGCTTACTGAGAGTGATATTTATCGTGTAACTATACAATATCCTGATAAACTTAAAGATTATTACTATATATCAAACGATATTCAAAAAGTTATAAACAGTGTTCATATACATACGAACGATATAGTTAACATATCAAAAGTCGGTTTAGGTATAATTTTAAACTAAAACATAACACAATCATGGCTACAATACAAGAAGTAAACACACGTTTAGAGCAAATTCAAGCAATTGTTGCAAAACTACAACAAGATAACAACCAATTAGCTGCAGAATATCAGCAGTTATTAGGTTATCGTCAGGCGATATTAGATAACCAGCAACCAACAACTGAAACTGTTTCAGAAAACGAAACAAAACAGATATTAAACGAAAGTAAAAATGTTTGAAAAAAAAATAACACCATATAGTGAAAAAGATTTTGCGGATGATCGTGTATTTCTTTTTATGAAAGATTTTATAGAAGAATCACGAAAAATGACATATGATGAATTTATTCATCAGAGTGCATTGAATGCATCCTGGGGTTGGGGACTTCCCCAAAATCATTCATACTTTTTCCCGAGAAATGATACTTTTTGAAATTCTAGAATGAAGATTATAAGGAGTAGTAAATGAAAAAACAATTATCGGATGGCGCTAAAGATCTTCTTAAGCGCCTCAAAAAGAATTCGTCTGTTGATGAATCATCAGTGTTTTCTGATTCAAGTTTTTATACTATCAAAGAGTCTTTACCGACACCATTCCCTAGCATCAACCTAGCTTTATCTGGAAAATTCTTTACTGGTGGTATTACACGAGGACTAACAGTTATTGCTGGCGCTAGCCGTTCATTTAAGTGTTTAGGACCAGATACTAAATTTGTATATTATACGGAAGAGTAGTGGACTACCGCTACTTTAAAGAAGTGACGGTTTTCTGGTACGGAAATTGTGAACTACCGCCACTTTAAGGAAGTGGCGGTTTTCTGAAGTGCAAAACATAAAAAAAAGAAGTTAAATATGAAACGACACGAAACGACGTATGAGAAATTTTATGAGATTATTGAACAGAATCCTGATGTTGATTATTATGTTGAAACTCATAAAGGAGAATTAACTAAAATCAAAGGTCACGTCAAAAAAAATACTAAAATGTTATTTTTGACATTCAATAATAATATTGTTTTAGAGTGTGCAGAAGAACATTCATTTATGAATTCCAAAGGTGAATCTATTTTAGCTAAAGATCTAAAAATAAATCATAGAATACTTACCAAAAATGGATCTATTAAATTGATGTCGAAGAAAAAATCAAAAAATACTACTGCTTATGATATAGAGATTGATTCTCCACATTGGTATGTGAATGATGAAAATGGTATCATACATCATAATACTTTAACCGGTCTTATATGCTTAAAGACATATCTTGATACGTACCCAGAAGCAATAGGAATTCTTTATGATTCAGAATTCTCTTTTTCACCTGAATATCTAAATTCGATTGGGGTTGATACAGATAGAGTATTTATTACACCTATTACTGATATTGATAAGCTCAAGAATGACATCATTAGCCAGATAGACTCTCTTAATAATGATGATAGAGTGTTTATTCTAATAGATTCTATCGGCAACTTAGCTTCCTTGAAAGAAACAGAAGATGCACAGAATCAAAAGACAAGCACTGATATGACTCGTGCTAAAGTCTTAAAGAGTCTTTTTAGAATGCTAACACCAAGAGTTAATCTAAAGAACATACCAATCTTTGTGATAAATCATGTTTATCAGACATTAGAAATTTATTCTAAAGCTATCATAAGTGGTGGCACAGGTATAATGCTATCAGCAAACACTGCTTTAATAATGAGTAGAAAGAAAGGTGATAAAGATGAACAAGGATTCGAGTTTATTATTAAAACAGAAAAATCAAGATTCGTAAAAGAGGGATTAAAATTTCCATTAGTTATTCCTGATGGTGGACAAATAAAAAAATACTCTGGTCTTTTCGACTTAGCGCTCGAGACAGGATTTCTTGAAAAATCTGGTATGAGATATAAAATACCAGAACTACCTGATTTCGATCTTGTTTGGAGAAAGGATGTAGAGGATGATGACGATTTCTGGAATACAATGTTCACTAAAACTACATTCGTAAAAACGATCGAGGATAATATTAAAGTTTCTGTAGATCAATCGGAAGTTTTTAAAAAAATAAAAAATATCGATACATTAGAATACGAAGAGGAATTAAATTCAGAATTATTAAATGAGTAAAATTTTAGTATCTTTTTATAGGAATTTTAATCTTCGTTTTACATGTCTCATCGTTTAGAACATCTCATTTTAAATAATATTATATCTCAAGAGGATTATTCAAGAAAAGTTCTTCCTTTTATAAAGGAAGAATATTTTTCTGGTTCAGGAGAAGAAAAAATCCTCTTTACGATCATAAAAAGTTATATCGAGAAGTATAATAGTTTACCATCAGTAGCTGCATTAAATGTTGAAATTGATAGCCTTATTAATATTAATGCACAGGTGCATCAGCGTTTAAAGGAACTTACAATATTAATAGAAAGAGCTACACTACAGAATAAAGATCTTGATTGGTTAACAATACAAACAGAGAAGTTCTGTCAAGATCAAGCTTTATATGGTGCTATTATGGAAGCTATTCAGATTATGGAATCTGATAAAAATAAAACATCTCACTCTAATTTAACAAAAACAGCTATACCACAAATTCTTACACAAGCTCTAACTGTAGGATTTGATACAAAGATTGGTCATGATTTTCTTAATCAAGCTCAAGATCGTATTAATCATTATAAAAAGAAGGAAATGAAAATATCGTTCGACATTGATTTATTTAACACAATAACTAATGGAGGTCTTGCAAATAAGACTCTCAATATTATCATGGCGAGTTGTGTTCACCCGGAAACTATTGTTTATACAAAATTAGTAAAGAATAATACACTTGTAGATCGTATACATTTACCTATTATAGAAATTGATCGTCTACTAAAGGATGGTTATAGAGTTGATGTTTATTCGCCAGACGGTTGGGTGACAGTAAAGACTTTTGTTGATAAAGGTTTCTGGACAGAATATGTAGTGGAAACTGAGAATGGCAAGAAATTAAGATGTAGTGCAAACCATTTCCTTAAAACAGAGGATAATAAATGGACTTCTGTACAATTTCTTTATGAATCAAATGAAAAGAAAAGAATACAGACAACAAACGGTTTATCACTTGCTACAGTAACTAAATCTACCTCTACAATACCTATTGTAGATATAGAAATAGATCATGAAGAGCATCGTTATTATACAAACGAAATTGAGAGTCATAACACCGGTGTTGGTAAATCGCTCTGCATGTGTCATATGGCAGCAAATAATCTTCTCGATAGTAAAAATGTTCTTTATATAACACTAGAAATGAGCGAAGAAGAAATTGCGAAACGTATTGATGCAAATATTCTTGATAAAGATATCAACTCATTAATGCTAATGAATGATGCTGATTATAAAAAAGGTATTGATGTAATTAGAAGTAAAGTAGCTGGTAGATTAATTATTAAAGAATATCCTACCGCTTCTGCTAGCGTTAGCCACTTTAGACATCTTCTAGATGAATTAAAATTACGGGAGAACTTTAAACCAGATATTATCTATATCGATTATCTTAATATCTGTCTCTCATCTAGAATGAAAATGGGAAATTCTGTTAATAGCTATACATACATAAAAGCTATAGCAGAGGAGTTGAGAGGTTTAGCTGTTGAGTTTGATTGCCCTCTGATTTCAGCAACACAAAGCAATCGTGCATCAGCTACTAATAGTGATGTGGAGATTGATGGCGTTTCTGAGAGCTTTGGCATTCCGATGTCTGCTGATCTCTTTTTTGCAATCATCTCGAACGATCAATTGGCAGATTTGAATCAGTTTATGATCAAACAACTGAAAAATCGTTATAATAATCCTAATCTTTGGAATAAATTCTATGTCGGTGTCGATAAATCGAAGATGAGATTGTTCAATCTTGATATGTCAGCTCAGCAACAACTACCTACAACAACTACTGAACCTTCACCAGCAAAATCTAAATTCAAAGGGTTTAAGATGTAATAATTTTATTACATCTAATCGCTTTGAATGAAAGAAGTTAGATGTTGTAAATTTGTTAATTAAATATTATAATAAAACTGCAATAAGATGATAAACGAAAAACAATTAAATGATGCATTAAAGGATTATATTGGAGTTGATCCTAAAATAAAGGTAACACAAGATGAAGATTTAAGAGTAAGAATTACATCGAAAAATCTTGCAGAAGAAATTCCATTTAAACTATTTGATGATATAAGAATCATCGAATTCGGGCAAACAAGATCTGACTCTAATGCTGAACGAAGGATACATCTCGATTATAGATATAAATACAAGAATGGTTCTAACGGACATTATTTAGGAACGGCAATTTTTGATAAAAATGGTGATTTTATAAGCTTAGAGACATGAGTGTAGCTCAAGTTAAAAAACAGTATCACAATTATGCTTTTCCAGGAAGACCGGAGAATGCGCCAAATAAAGTTGCTTATTCTGATCTTGATCGATTTTTTAAATGTCCAGAGTGTGAAGATGGGATGTTATCAGATGTGACATATTTTTGTCCTAAATGTAAATATTCCGCAACTATATATTATACAGAGAATGATGTTCTACATATAGATTATGAGGAAACGAAAGAAGAACGAGCTAAATTAAAAAGAATAAATCCTTGGACAGGAGAGTTTTATGATATTGTGTAGTGATATTAATTCGTTAATAGATGTGATACTTAACTATGATATTTCAGATCTTGAAGCTCTAAATAAGTTTAGGTGTGATTATGTTAATAGAAAGAGTAAACTAGCACCATATTTTAGTGTATTAAAGGAATCAGACAATAGGGAAGTACTAGGTGAGCTTTTAAATAAAGCAAAAGCAATATTACAGATTAAATATGAATTATTTTACTGGATTCTACAAAACGAGAAAAAATATAATTTGTATGACTGAAGATGTAAAACAAGAATTCGAGTGGTGGGAGACATTTGACGGAATCTTAGAAAAACTAAAAGAGTTGAAAGAAGAGAATGAGGAGTTGAAGTTGAAGTTGAAGAGAAAAGTAAAAAAATCTTCTCATGAACAATCCAATTGAACAATCTTTTGAAGAGATGCTTGAAAGCATCAAGGACATATTTCCTCAACTATACATCTTTGTGAAAGGATCTATTGTAGTTTTAGAGGATTTGTTTTCGAGAAAATTGATAGAAGATGAAAAGAAGATCTTAATTCTAACAAGCGTAGCTGTAAACACTATGAATACAATTACAAGTTTAGTTGAAGCAGACATAGAAAAAGAAATAAATAATAAGGTACGACTGAATTAACTTTTTGTTTTAAGTAGAAAGCACCTCCTAATATTAGTTAACTATTTTTTTTGATAAATATAAGTTAACAAGTATTAGGGGTTTCTTTTTGTTCAAATTTAAAGAGTTATAGTGATTAATATATCCGAAGAGAATTTTGAAGCGTTTGCTAAAAAGCATTACTTGAATGATTGTATCTTTTCCTTTAATGAGTTTCACGAAGATTTAGCGATTATTCGCTATATTAGAAACTTACTAAAACGATATCGTGACACAGGTGAATTAAGAGAGCGGCTACTATTGAATCATATTATTTCTATGGGTAACGTCTTCACTATAGAAGCTGTTGTTAAGATGATATTTTTTAAGATAGACGAACAAGATTATCATATTATCAAACCATTTCTAGTATATTTAAATTACCTACCAAAAGTTGTTCATAATGTAGACGGAAAAGATAT
>Ga0209777_10004131_pt1 | contig 17403 bp, 33 predicted proteins | sample FrelakmetHBP12HB_FD_187147 | JGI IMG/M metagenome (GOLD analysis project Ga0209777, IMG submission 187147) | Freshwater lake sediment microbial communities from the University of Notre Dame, USA, for methane emissions studies -HBP12 HB (SPAdes)... | ecosystem: Environmental > Aquatic >...
TATTCCATAGTTATAGTTATGCAACTACAACTATATAATAGTTATGGGGCGTTCATCCCCCACCTTTCGGAAGGGGACTTCTCACCCCAAAAAAGTTAAAAGGATGACAGTATTCCTGCATCTCATCGAAAAATGCAACATATTTTCCGCTTGCCTCAATGACCTGCATGTGAACATCACGTGGAATGAGATACCCAGCAGTAAATCCTATGACAAAAACACCAAGTACCATTATCACAACTGCAATTTTATGCTTTGTGTCCATCATTTCTCGCTTCGCTCCCAATCAATATCAACGTCTATTCTTTTCAAAATCATCTTCAATTCGTCAAGGAATGGTTTTGCATACTCATCTGGGATTTCTATCGTTATCTTCATTTTTTTTCCCTAACTGTAATGTTCCAAGGAGCGATTTCTTTTGCTATTGCAGTTTCAATGGATGAACGGGAAATCTGCACTTCATTTTCAACTTCTACAATGAATTTTTGCCTCATCTTTACTCAACTCCTCAAGTCTTTTTTCAATATCCCTGCGGTTCAAATTGCCGATGTTCTTTTCCAGCGAATGTGCGTATTCATCAAGTCTTACTTCCAATGCATTTCTTTTTTCAGATGGAACGAAGTTCTTTAGATAACGGGCAATCGCCTTTGGCTTCTCTTCGTCTGCAAGCCTCTTGATTCTCTTAATTGACAGTTTCATGTTGCCTTCCCTTCATAATAGATGACAAGACCACCACCCAAAGCAATCATGATTAATCCAATAGAAAAGCCAATCAGAAAGATGTTACTGGAGTAGACAAAACCAAGATACGTTGATATAACTGTACCTAAACCAGCAAGGAATATCATTAATCCAATTATCTGTATAAGTGAGAATCTTTCAACATTTGCTTCATCTTTTGATTTATTTATTTCTTCATTCATATTTGCACCTCTGGGAAACTACTGAGAGATGTTGTTTTATCTACAAGACACAAAACCAAATAGATTTGGTAATCAATCTGTAACATCTTTTGGGTTAATTTCTCTATGTTTTTTGCATGAACTAAGCCATGACAAGAAACACACAAATAAATTAAATTATCTATGAAGTGGTTTGTTTTTGAAAAATCGATATGATGACAATTGAATCGTGTATCATCTTCGGAGGCATCGCAGATTCTACAATGATAGTTATCACGTTCTCTTACTTTTTGTTTTAGCTCCTCGGAAAAACCTTCACCATATGGTAAGAAAGATACGCCACCATTCCACATTGGATTGTTTTCCCCACATAATAATGGATTGTTTGTTCTCCATGTATCATAGCAATTTCTACTGCAAAAAACATTATCTGCTATTGCTGAAGGTTTTCTTGATATAATTCTGTCACAATTAGTACACGCAACCTTTTCTTGTTTCCATCCAAAATGGTTTTCACCATGTATGTTCTTGCGAACGTATCTGTACCAACAATTAGGGCTGCAAAAAGTAACATTGTTTCTTATTTCTGATGGACGTTTTTTAACAACTTTTCCACAGAAGTCGCATTCAGTAGTAATAGTATTATAATTTGGACTATTCTCTCCTTTTTTTGTATTGTATTTATACCATTTACGATAACATTCTTTACTACAAAAATGATGATTATTTCGGTTATAATATATTTTCAGAGATGAAAAAGCTCTTCCGCATTGTTCACAGATGACTGCTATTCGACATTTTGTTTTTTCTAATTCATTCCATTGTAGTTGACATTTTTTATTACAAAAATTATGTTTATTTCTTGTAAGTTTTGTCTTTGTTTTTTCAACAATTTTTCCACAAAGGTCACATTTGGTTTTCATAGTATCCTCAACACAGGTTTTCCCGTTTTACTATGGAGTGAAAATGGTACTTTTTTAATTCTGCGAATGTCATAAATTCCGCAGTCCACCCAAGGTTTAGAAGCGATAGGTATTTCTTCATCCCCTTTCATTTCAATCCATTTTTTACCCCGTGCTTTGTATCTTTTGCCATTAATCTCTTTTATAGGCATGCTCATCGGTATACCTAATTCCAAACAAGTGTCCATTATTAGATTTTTAATAAATAATGGCTCCCATTTGCCCCTATCCCAAAGATGGAAGCCTCTTGATGTATCCCATACTTCCGTCTGTGTATATCCTTGTTTTTTTAGTTCTATAGCTAACATCAGAGCATACTCTTTAGCTTTTGGTCTATCTTCATTTGTTTCAATATCAAAATCAACGAATAAATCAAATCCCGTTAAAATTTGGTTCCAATGGATATTCAGGTACTCTCTCGTTTCTTTTAACTTATGTAAATCTGGTGAGATTGGAAAGGGTATTTTTACTGATGCAACAGAATGATAGATGTCGAATAGTGTATTTTTTAGGTTAAGTCGCTCAATCCAAAATATTAAATGTTCAGGCTTAAAGATTTTGAGTGACCTGAGCACAATCTTCTTATCTCGAATCATCCTCATTATGACTATCTCTCTATACTTGCAATAGGAACTTATCTTCTCAAGATTTTTGTCATCGGAGTAGTATACCTTCCAAGCATCTATGTCTATCATATTTTGTTCTCCTTTTTGAAACGAGTAAAAACAAGTGAAATGATATTATTGGTATTGTTCATAAAAGTAAATTCTTCTTTTAGCATCTTTTCCAAAGCATCGAGACCTTCTGGAAGGATAAGATATTTTTGTTTGTATTCCCTATAAATGAAAGACTCTCCGTTTGGAGCGTTAATAATACTCTCAGTTATTTCTTTTCCTGTTTTCACCAATTGCTTTTTTTCAGACATAAAAGACACTCCAAATAAAAATAGCAAGGCCAAGAAGCAAACCATTAGCAACAATATACTGAATGAAAATTAAATCTAAATCTGTTTTTACCATATAACGTTCTCCACTTCAAAAATTAATTTGCAATTCGGGCACTGCACTTCTGCATCTATCTTTGTTCTGGTTTCCAATTTGCCGAATTTATATGCCCAGTCATTGCTCCATTCATCTGTATCAAGAATATCGACAATGTGCCCGCAATATGGACATTTTACATCAAGAGTTGCTTGCCAATATGCTTCTACTTTCTTCTTTTCCTGTTCTGTGCCAGTACCAACGAACGGCTCAATTGCTTCCATTCTTCTTAGCTCCAAACATATTTTTGTGACCGTTAGACATTGCTATTTTATTTAGCTTTCTTAATGTTGACCAATCCCAGTTAATCTTACCGCCGTTCTCTCTTTGCTGTTTAAGGTAAATCGGATGACATTTCTTGCAATGATAATTATTCACATCCTTTATGTCAGATGGATTGACTTTCTTCACTTTACCGCAAATGCTACAGGTTGCCTGTATTGTCTGCACCTCCATCAAAACAAGTCCGATATATGATGGCAGTCCTGGCTTGGGCTATCCTTATTATTATGCCTTTTTTTTCTAATTTTGGCAGATTGCGTGATATCTTTTGTCCAGGATACTTCAGTATCTTTGCTAACAATCTGCATTTGAATGTAAAATCTCTGCCTTTTTTGGCATATATTTCTTTTAAGGCATTAGTTATCTCTTCAGGTACTTCCATCTTCGAATCTCTCCAATGTTGTCAATTGACCTGCTTTTGTGACTTGAAATATCAACCAAAAGCCAAAAATCTTTGAGTTCTCATAAAACTTATTCATCAAATCATTGAACTCTGCACGACCCCAATGCTGATAGGTGTCTCTTTTAATCTCTTCTTCAGTTAAGTCGTAGCTCCAACGATATTCCCGTTTTATCAGCTTTGCCTTTCCTATTGCCCTGTCGCCAAGAAGCACATAGAACTCTTTGCCGATGCAACCCTCGTAATATTTATCTTTCCTCGGTGAATATGCCCTAAAAGTCGTAAATGTTTCTCCATCTTTGAAACGATTTGGTAAAAGCTTATCGTATGGCTTCCCATCGATTAACGTAAATGATAGATTCATATAAATATCTCTTTGAAATTTCGTGCGGAGAAGGAAGAAAAAGGAGAAAGGTCCGGTGAAAGACGTCTCCCCCTTAAACATCCTTCCAGTCTGTAATTGCTTTATCAGTTATTAAAAGTTGTGATTTTTTGATTAGAAAAATCATTTGAAAAGGTCTAGCATATCATCTTCATCTGTTTCTATCTCGTCTTCCTCTGATTCTTCTTTCTTTCGTTTTTCCCGTCCCAGTATGATGCAGAGTACACCCAATGCAATGAAGATAGCAAAGAGTAAAATCAGAAGTACAGATAAAGGTAATACAACAGGGGGAGAAAGTTGCCCTAACTGTTGCTCTATGTCAATATTGTATCTTTTGATTACATAAAATAAGACTAGCGGATAGGAAAATCCCATCGCTAGAAAAAAGCTTCCTAATATCGCATTTCCAGTTTTCATAAAACTCTTTCCCTCCAATGTCCATCTTTTATTGAGAATAATGTATCATATGGTACACCTGGCGTTTCGCTTCGCAGTAAACTACGCCTGACTCGCTCCTCGCAATCTTTGTATCTGTTTCTTAGTTCAAAGTTCTCTTTTTTAGATATGTTTTGATTAAAAATCAATATGAAGTGAAACCCGTGTTTTGTTTTATAGACAATGACCTGGCACTTTTGCTCTTTGACTATTTGCTCCTCTAACACCTTTGCATCTGCATCAGATATGCCATCCTTATCAAGCCCTATGCAGTTTTTGTTCATGCTTCTCAATCACCAAGTCTATCTTTTCCTTATTTTTCAGGTTCGTAACATACATCTCTGTTTCGATAATTCCTGCATGCTCCTCTTTTGTGAGCAGAAATGGCGTAATCAGAAGTTCTGCGATGCTTAAACGAATCCTTTGAAAGAGGGGAGGCGAGTTGCTTTTAGAATATCGTGGGATAAAGTAGACACATAATGTTGCGTTGCCGTTGATTTCTACGACTTTTTTATAGACGTTCTTCCATTTCTTCATTTTTTAAATCCTTCCCCTGCCTTCCCTTTTTTCAAAATATCCCCAAGTGTGGTCTGACCTGTCTTCAGTTTGCGGTAGTCTGGTCCTCTGCCGTGGTATCCTCTTGCCCCTCCAACATCATCGGATGTAAGAGCGAACAATGAGGCGACTTCGCTTAGGCTCATGTTGTACCATTTCCTTGGCAATGATGCAGATGCCCTTGCCCTTGTCGGGTTCACTGTCTTTGCATCATGGTCGAAAAGGTGTATCTTTGATTTTGTTGCTGGTGCTTCCACCAGTGGCTCATAAGCCGTACCTGGCACGGGTTCTGCTGTTCCGGCTGAATCACAGGCGTTGAACAGATTGTGATACTCTACATCGAATGATTGCAACCATGCTGCCATCACGCCTATTGATTTTTCGCCTATGTTAGTTATTTCAGTAGTTATATTTCCCTTTGTCTCATATGGAAAATCCCAGCCATGAATCTCAAGGTCTCTTGGATTTTTAGCACTTCCTGTAACACCAAATGAAATCATGCTTTCAACATTGTATCCCCAAAGACGCAGTGCTGAAAAGTATCGGCTAATTGTACCGGCTATTCTTACCTTCAGAATCGTTCCTTTTTTTCCGCCTTTGGCTATTTTTATCGGGTATTTCTTGCGGATATCTGCCGGTAGCCCAACTACTTCTGCACGCCATTTCTCATATTTGCTTCTTGGTTTTTGAAGAGATAGCTTTGGCCGTTCAGGTACATCAACCCAATTTCCCTTGTTGTCCGTGTATTGAATAAGATACATTTCTGTGGGGTCTACGCGTGTTCCTTCACTCACCAGTGTCTTGATACCAAATCTTGGGGTTTCAACGTCTGAACGCCCCCCAGCCAATACTGCTTCATATTCTTTGTACTGGGGTTTTGCAGGTGTTTTGATTTCGCCTATCTTCGTTGGTATGTATTGGCCCCGTGCTTTAGTCAGTTGACCGGTGATTTGCATTGCACTGAGCCATTCTTCAAAATCCCTTGCAACAGTAGAATACCTGTTAAAAAGCTCACGCAGTTCTTCAAGCGAATATCTTTTTGGCCTGACAGATATATCTATGGACAAATTATGTCACCTTTTCAACATATTCAGCAATACTTATTCCCTTTTTGTTTGCATTTTCTTTGATATGGTTATAGAGTTTAGGAGTAATCATGATTGCTTTCTTTTTATCAGCCTTAAACTGCATATCAATTCCAACGTCATGAAGTTTTTGGGAGATTGAATTTTTCAATGGGCCGGGGATATGTTTCGGCATTTTTTTCTTAATCCAATTATGAAGGTCAGCTTCATTGAGATAATATAATCTTTTGTCTATGAAATCCTTGAAGATGAACGATGCCTTTCCGCCCCCGCCTATGACAACATAGTTCAATTTGCCTTGTTCCACTAATCTTTTAAGCCTTCGTCTTGCAGCGTTAGTATGATAATCAAAAATCTTTTCCAATTCTACAACACTCAATACCTTTCTTTTCTTTATGATTGCAAGAATATCTTTGTCACTTGCTTTTGTTGGTGCACGTGTATGTTTAGATTGTACACCTGCATTTTTGCACCAATAAGATACAGTAGAAATCCATACATTATATTTTTTTGAAACTTTTTTGAGGGAGATGCCATGCTTAACTTCATCTAGTATGCACAGTCTCTTGACTTCAGACTCAGCCATATCGAATTTCTTTGCTGTTTGTTTTATATTGCCCTGCTTGGCATGGTTTATTATCTCTTTGTCAATTCTGTCAGAAGTTTCCACCATTTGACATCCCCCTGCATCTTGTCCCATGCCATATCAAATCCCTTTTCATCATCAAAAAAGAATACATGTCTCCAGGAGAACTTTTCAAACTCATGCCAATCTAATCCATTTTTTATGATGGCGTACATTGGTTTGATTTCGTTTGACCTGTTTGCCAAAGTTGCAGTAACGTTTGCTTCTTCAACAGCTTCGCATATCTTTAGAAATCTGATTGAATTTAGAAGGAATTTGTTGGTAATGACTGCAATAAAAATTGGTTTTTCTATTTTAAGTTCCATCGATTAGGAATAATATATTCATTACTTAAAGTTTTAGATTATTAGAGAAGGGCTGATAAGTCTTGGCAGGCATAATAATTTCAGCCCTTCTCTTTCCTCTCGCTAAGAGGGGATGGGATGAGCTAGCAAAGCTCAAAAAAATAATTGATTGTTGACTTATTAAGCTTTGCATTTTTCACGAATCTGATTGCATTCATCACTGAATATATTGCCAGATTCAAAACAAGCAGCAATAAGGGTATCCATGTCCTCTTCCATTATTTCGTCTCCTGAACGTCAACGTCTTTTACATCTTTTACACGTATCTTGAGCCTATCGCCAGGTTGTAGTGTGCCTACTTGTTTCCAATGGCCCTGCATATGGACGTACTGCATCGCATAATACAAGTATTTCGGTAGAAGTCTGTTGTTATCAAGTGGCTTTATGCAGATATAATTTTTCAATCCGGTGATATGACCCATCCCTTTTGATTCCAGCACTCTACCAACATTGTCTCTCGTGCCAATCCGTGATATAAGTGTTGTATCATTATCTGGCGGGTCTGTTTCACTGCATTCCCATATTTTGGTAAGTTCTCCTAATTTCATATCATCACTTGCTTAGATTTATGTATATATGAGCAAAATTCGATACATTTCTTAGAATATTGTGCATCTTTATTATGAATTTGGGGTCATCAAACGTTATGTGTTTCAAGGAGGTATCAAGATTGCTGTCTATTTTTTTCAAAGTTGGGACCACTTCCGCCTTATATTCATCACGTTTCATGTGCCAGCTCACAGTCTCCCTGAGTTCTATCTCTAAACCGTTAAAAGCAGTATCTAACACTGACCCTGTGTCATGTCCATGGTCTCTCACGAAAGCGATAATCAGGTTGATTACATTATCTTTTATCATTTCAATCCTTACTTAATTTTTTACGGAGCTCCTCATCAGGTTCCAAGGTCCTTTGGATAAGTTTGCTTTGGTCGATATTATGGTAAACTTTTTTTTCTTTCAGTTGCTTTCTTGTGATTTTCATTCCCCGTTCTACTGTTTTTATTTCTTCTCTTTCTTCTATTATGCGTTCTTTTTCCTCTTCTGATGCTTTTTCAACCCAATCTGCTTCAGCTTTCCGTGCTTTAGCTGATGGCCTGATGGGCTCTATTGCAATTTTCTCAATCCAAATTTTTTGTAATTTTTCATCCTGTTGACTAAGTTCTTTCATCATATTTGGAAGCCATTCTGTTTCTCCACCAGCAGACAATGTACAAATCGCAAAATTAGAATATGGTGCATAGCATGAAAGATTGCTCAATCCACGTTCACCGGTATGTCCTTTTTGCTTCACCAGTTTTTTCAATGTCTCCATTTTATCCAATAGTTCGAATCTTCGCCTGTATGCAGGTTTTGCTGATAATGGAAACTCTAAACGGTAGTGTGTCTTCTCCATTTTTTACCTCTCATGAGCTATTTTTGTAAATTTTTGTTGTATCTCATAATGAGATGGTTTTTCTTCAATACATTTTTTAAACTCTTTGTAAGTATCGCTTGTGGAAATGCATGAAATTATTTTATCAGTTTTTCTTTCGATTTCATCTATTTTTTCGTCTTCTGACATGATTCTCCTTAAACTTATTTTGGATTTCTCAATTTTTTAACCAGCTCTTCCCCCTCAGCCCAGATTACACGATTTCCATAGTTCTTTTTTATGAAGTTGATGTGACTTTCTGCTTCCTCTATCAACAGTTCATCCGTTTCGCAGTCTATTTTGTCTATGTCACCTTCGACGTATGTGATTATCCTTTTTTTCTGTGGATTTAAAAGACCCCAATTATAAGGTGCGGTGTAGTACAGCTCCTTGAAGCCTTTGTCCATCAAGTCATACATCAAAGTGGAGTCTTCGCCGTTTGTGCTCAATAAAAAATCTCGTGTTACTGTGCATCCAAGTCTTGTTCTTTCAACTGTTCCATCATCTTCCATATTTTCCGCCTTTCCCCTTCCAGATAGGAATTACTGTGTATTCCTTGTCTTCGGATGGCATCAGCCAAAATATTGAAAGCAAGATAATGATGCTTAAACCTATTGCAAATATGAGCAGAGGCATTGGTACTACTTGATGTAGATATATGTAATAAAGTATAAATGTGGCTATGATAAAGAATAGTATAACTTTACCAGCTCTTGGTTTTTTCTTTTGCATCATTAAAAGAATGAGATGTAATTATTTAAGAGTTTATACAATTAGGGTATACTTAAACTCGCATCTCTTCCAACATTTTGCAAGGTTCTTTTGTTACAGCCGGGTTTAATTTTTGATTTCTAGTCCCCCATATATAGAGCTTTGAATTTGGGCAAGCGGCCATAAAACGAGCTTTGGCTGTCGTCATCTCATAACCGATTGTTTTAGTACCTCTACCGACCCACGTATCCAGAATTATTGTGTCTGGGCAATCAGTTATCTCTTCGCCCTCTATTTGCTTTATAATTCGCTCATCTGCGAAAGAAAATACATTTTCATTATGGATTGTTATATCTTTTGGTATCTTGTCTTTCATCAGTTCTATGACATCCTTGTTGATTTCGTAAACATCTATCTTTTTGACCTTCGGATTTTTTCTCAAGGCATGTAAAACCAATCCAAGCCCAAGGCCACCTACCAAGACATTGCCTTCGCTATGCTCTGCAAGCCTTTGCATTCCTTCCCAGTGTGAAGGTATGTCTACCATCCATACCCTGTTATTGATTTTTATTGATGTTATTGGTATCTTATTTTCAACGCAACAGAAGTCGCTATTGTTCACCCCTTCCATGATATAGACATTTTGATGGTCATATGACCGCTTCAGCTCTGCCGAACCGACTTTTTCCAGAGGATAATCTGTCGCTGGTGTTCTGTACGGCTCTGGAACTATATACATGTTGCAACCGAGCCGTGCAAAGTTCTTTTTCTGTTCCTCACAAAAACTCATTTAATTTCTCCTTTAAAAGTATTATTTTGCCCACCACTTCTTAGTTTTCTTCTTTTTGTAAGCACGATAAATTGTATAGAGAATCAATAGTAAAAATATCAGTAGTATGATAATACCTGTATACCCTGTGATTATTGCAGCATTTAATTTTTGTTGGAATAGCGTATTGGCTTTGTCGAATTGCACGATACCTGCTCCCCACGTGTTCTTGTCACCTTTGGGATAGGCACTTTCTTTCAGTGCATCCTCCATTGCATTGGATATTGCTGATTTGTCCCAGAAAAGTGATTGTTTTGCCTGGTCTATCAATCCCCTGTTCTCTGCAACCATAAGAGCGACACCAGCAGCAACAAGAGGTGTTGCCATGCTTGTTCCACTTACGGGTTTTTCATCGGATAGCCATGGTCCCCAAATACTTTCTCCGGGTGCTACCAAGTCTGGTTTGTAATAGTTCACACTACCTACTGGGCCACGACTGCTCCAGTATGCAATTTTATCATCGTTTAGATTTAAAATTCCTGCAAGTTTATCTTGAGCATACCATTGCGGGTCTTCAGCACCAACAGCTATGACCGAATCAGATACACCTGGCGAGGCAACCGATGATATTGTTGGTCCCTTGTTACCTGCCGCTACTATGACAATAATACCTGCACGTTTTAGTTCATCACATTTCTTTGACAATGGGTCATCTGGTCTGCCAAAATCTGAACCTGCACTTATAGAAACTACATCTACGCCGTCTCTCATTGCCTGGTCAAGTGCGTCTAAAAAGATTTGCGTGGTACAGCCACCATTTTTGTCAAGCATCCTGTATGAAATCTGTACTGCCTTTGGGGCTTTTGTCTGAAGGAGATATGCAACAGCATATGCACACCAAGTCCCATGCCCGTTCTCATCTACGCCACTTGAATAGGCATGATTATATTCCACTATAATTTTTTTAAGGTCAATTTTATTGTAAGTTCTTTGTGTTACACCAGTGTCCAAGAGCATTATCTTGACAGAATTACTTGTGGCAGGCAGTATATCTGCCTTTAACAATTGATACATCTCTGGAACGGTATATCCCGGATATTTTGGTGGTTGTATTGGTGGAATGTGTGGTGCATTACCGACATAAATGCGTTTGGTCGAATGGTCTATTGCTCCCCATTTATCTTCTATTGTCAATGTAACATCATAATATCCTGCTTTTTTGTAGATGTGCGTTGTTGTTGATGTAGTTCTAGTTGTGCCATCTCCAAGGTTCCATTTCCATGAAACGATATTCATTGAACAAACGTCTTCAAAAAATGTTACTGTATCGTTTACCGATGGGTAGTATGGTGTCCAGTAAAAGTCAGCACCCATGCAATGCGAGTTTGTATATGGATATATCAATGGATACCAGTCATCCCCGCCACCTGGAATTAAATATGGATTCATTGAGTGCCAATCAACTATGCCGTCAATACCAGGGATGTCCTGAGCTGGGCCTTTATAGTTGTCATATGCCCCTTCAGATGCTTCGTCAAAATTGTTCCAGTAGTTTCCACCAGACGGATAGGTATCGTTCCATTTTAGATTTGTATTGAATCCACCGTTTTCGGCCTGGACTCCATTAGAGATAAAATTATTATGATAAATAGATGTATTTTCTGAACGGCTGACATAAAGCCCATGTGCATTGCTTTCGACTACATTTGCAATAATTCTTACATTATTTGTCACACTTATTATTATGCCACGACCACTATTGTCATGTACATTGTTGCTTTCAATTGATGTGTCATTTAAAAATCCTGGGATGGTGCCTTGGATACTGATGCCTTCCGTGTTGTACATTACCTCGTTATATTCTATAGTATTGTGTTTTCCCCATACTGAAATTCCGAACATGCCCATATTCTCCACGGAACAAGAGCTGATGGTGGTGTAATCTGCTCGGGGGTCTGAAACTATACCGCTCCATCCACCGTTAAGCTTACAGTTCTCCACTTTGCAATTTGTCGTAGTGCGGAAGTTTAAGCATGAACTTTCATCATGTCCGTCATTTTCATTTTCTATTGTCAAATCTTTGAAAAAAACATTAACCAGAGGTGATGAGGGCGGTGCCACAGGATATTTTACTGTCGAAATCTCTATGGTGAAATCCACGACACTCTGATGCTCTGGGTCGCCATGTATTATGGTTGTGTCACGGTCTTCCCCTTGCAAAGTTAAAGAGTGATTTATCCAAAGATTGTCTAACCTTCCAGCACCTACATCGTACATCCCTGCTGAGATGTACACCGTTCCCCCTACGGCTACAGTATCAATCGCATCTTGTATATTATTCCAATGCGTTTTTCTCCATTGTGAATCAGATGGGCTCCCATAGGATGAATCCACATAATTTTTTACAGGTTTAGAAAACATTATTGTTGTGAATGAATAAGTAGCACTGACAGATTTTAAACCATTAGTTGCATTTACATACCATACTACAGTCGTATAATATGGTAGAGCTGAAATTATGTTTGCTGTTTTGATGCCATTATGAACTCCCGTCTCGCTTTTCCTAGTCAGATATGCTCCCTCTATAGTATAATCAAATGTATTGCTTGCATCTTCAATTCTGATACTTACCGTTGGTTGTGTTAGGCTGATGTCTATTGCTCCGCTTGTTGGAGAGGGGCTAGATAATGTAGGTGGCGAACTTGTGTAATCAATGGGAGACATTGAAGGATAGTAGTCTGTTCCAGAACGTCCGCATGGATATGGCACATCACCTATGCCATCGCTTCCTGGAATATCTTGATTAGGGCCTGAAAAAACATCCGCACCGGTATAATCATACCAGTAGTTACCGCCAGTCGGATAGGTTGCATTCCATAGATTTGTAGATGGCGGAGTCGGTACGTCATCCCACGCAGAGCAATTGAAAAAATTATTGTGATACGCAAGATTGTAGTTGCTGCTATCATCATTATAAAGATTGACATAGCTGTCTTCGAATTTGTTTTCTTTTATTAGCCAGTAGGAAGAGTGGTCGAAAAAGATGCCTCCATTTCCCTCGTTGTCATGTAAGAATATATTCCGTGTTATTACTCCATGGTCGGCATAGTTCAGATATACACCGTCTCCACCGTCATTGGTAATTGTTATGTTGCTGATGTTAACATAATCAGCAGTAATATCAAAAACAGTGCCAGAGCCGTTTCCATCAACAGTTACAGTTGAAGCCGATACACCATATATGTTTACTCTCTTGTCAACAGTTACATGCTCATTGTATATACCAGCACCGACTAAAAGAGTGTCTCTAGCACTTGCGTTATCGATTGCATCCTGTATTGATGAATAAGTTAAACTTGTGCGAAGATTGGTTACAATCCCTGCCAGTGGGTCTGCATGAGCATTCACTGGTAGATAGCTGAATAAAAGTAATATGCAAATGAAAATTGCCAACTTTCGCATATTAGAACTAATCATATTGAAGTTATTAAAGAATTTGGCGATATTTGTATACTATTTTAGATTATAGGTTGATTTTAACTTTACCTTTGAGTTTTGCTGTATCCGTTTCAATATCCCATTCTGTTTCGTTGACTCTGCAAGCAAGTATTTTTCCGTCAGGAGATGGGATACATTTTCCTATTGGGATTTCTTTTAGGTTGTCGGTGTTAAAAAGCTCATTAAAATCGATTTTCTTTGGTTGTTCAGACATGAAGGGAGAAACGAATAGTGGTTAAAAAAGTTTTAGTTTGAGAAAGGGGTGCATCCCAAGATGGACCTTATCAGGAGGTTGATGCACCCCGAGGATTTATGGCTATTACAGAAGTCTTAAAGGTGGTCTTCCTTCCGGACTTGACCCGCAATAAATATTATCTCCACGTATGTAACAGGTTATTGGTTTTTTGAAGGAAACGTTCACTCTTTTTTCCACTCCAATTGTCCTGTCAGCAACACGCTCTATATCCTCTGCGATTAAAGTATATTTGGCTCTAGGAAATGTTTTAATTGCGTTTATTCCTTTGACACCCGTACCAGAATTATTTTTACAGATTATTCTAAGTTCCTCATCGTAAATTCCTATATCTGTGACATTTTTTATTGTTTCCATAATCTACCCCTGAGGGGTTGGGAGCACCCAGCTTGGTTGCTCCCTGTCCCATTAAGTTGTCAGAGTTGAAACGTGTGTTTCAAGCCCTTCAAAACTAGCATCGCTTTGAAGTTATTTAAAGAATTTGACAAGATGCGTATACATTATTCTTCCAAAAGTTTTTCAAGGTAATTTTTATAGCCTGGGCCCCACCCGTTAATGCAGTTGGTTCCCTTTTCATTTGTAACGCAGGTCAAAGGAAAGGTTATGCCGATGTACTCATCGGGTACCTTGTCAATTGGATATTTTATTAAGTTAAGTTCAAAGGGATATTTTCCAACTAAGTTTTTTATGTCATTCAATGCATCTTCGCATGATTCGCATCCATCAAAGCTTTTCAGTTCTATCAAAGCCTTAGTCACAGACAATGCTCCCATCGGCTGTTTTATGACAACCTTTTTTCATTATGGGTTTTTTCAATTCAATGTCTTTTCTTTTAATTATTTTTGCTTTTTCCATTTTTCTGCACACACCTTCATGGTTTCACCGTTTGAGGTACAATCCCCGATGAACAGGTTATATTCGCTTGGTTTGCGTTTCTTCTTGTTCTTTGCTATTGTCTCCTCTACTAACGCAATGACTTCTTCTTTTGTTAGGCATTTTTCTTGAGGCATAGGTAATCGTATCCCCTGAGAGAAGCCCGCACTCCACTCCTACGTCACGCTTCGGAGCCAAGTCCATGATTGGTGTGTGACGACTTGAGGGGACTTGTAGCGAACGGAGCCTCGCCTCATAAAAAGAATAGTTACCCAATATATTGGTTTTTCTCTATTATTATTAATAATATTGGGAAGATTAGGATGTTTCGGCTTTCTTTTTTTCGCCCATGTTTTTCATCTGGTCTTTTAGTCTAAAGTACGTTGCCCGTCCACGGCCTGTTCTTTTCTTGAACTCGTCAATGCGTTCGTCTTCAGTTTGGAATTGAGGGTCGCTGATAAGTTCGTAGACTACGACCATCGCTGGATTTCTCTGGACGATGCCTATCATCACCAACTGCTTCCATAGTGTCGGATTTTTTATCTTAGTTGAGTATATCTTTTGCTGGAATCCTTTTATCAGGCTTCGTATGTTTAAGTTGTTGTTAACTTCCGATGTATTGTCCTTTATGAAGTTGAAAACTTCCAGTCTTTCTTGCAGATTGATGTTCGGATAGTCTTTCTTTGCAACCTGTTCTAAAATGTTCATCAGCTCCTCGTAGTCAATCTCAACTCTACAATAATTCACACGTGTTAAAACTGCGTTCATGTGTGGATTTTTTTTGTTGAGCTTGTTGGTTATGATAATCATCCTTGCATCAATTATGAAAGCATTTGGCACGAAGTTCCCGTATTCGTCTTGCATTGGCTTTGTAGTCATGTAATGTAAAATGCGTTTGCCGTTTATCTCCCACAATGCACCTTTTAGAAAGGCAAGAACCTTGTCGTTTGTCGATAGCCCTGCAACATCATCAACAACTAGAACTTCTTTATGCCTGTTCTCATATAGCCAGATGTAGAACGCCTGTGGCGTTGTGAAACTATCAGTGTAAGCATAATCCACGTCATGCAGATGGTTTATGACACGCCACGTCTTGCCAGTGCCTCCAGAACCCTCTATTATTGCACCATATGTTATTCCGGCGGCGACCATATCAACATATGCATCCATCTCAAGGTAAACATCTGATTTTAGGTCTTCGTGCTTACCGACCTTCATCGTTTCTGCGACTTCTTCCTCTTTGTCTTTTACTTCTTTGATTTTTTCGATTTTTATTTCAACTTTCGTCTTTGTATCTTTTTCTTTTTTAGTTTCTTTCTTGTCTTTTTTGTCAGGTTTGTCATCAGGCTTATCATCTGATTCCTCTGGCTCCTCTTTTGTCTCTTCTTTCATCTCATCCTCTTTTATTTGTGTTTCATCCAAAAGGTCCCTAACATCATCATCTTCAATTATTCTGTCTTGTACCATAAACATCGTTCCCGTAAGCAAATGAATTGCTAAAAACTATATAAAGTTTGGGAGTTATTTTGAGACTTTTTCAAAAACACGTTCTATAAACAAGAGTGTTCTCAGGTAGAATAAAAAGATGCTTGTTGCATAATAGTTTTTAGTGGAGATATTTTCCATGTTACTTTATCCTGTTTTTGACTTCATCTAAAATTATTGAAAGGACGGTCATGGACACTATTGCTTCAAGTACGCTTGTTATTAAAAACATTATGGATAGGCTTGATAATAAGGTGTATGCTACTAAGATTGCAACACCAAGTATAATCATGACCAACTGTTTCATTTCCAATGTTTCTTCTATGAAAAAATAGACAACTGGGACTACCAACAAGGTCACACCAATCCATATTACAAGCGATTTTGTAACCCAATCAGAAAGAGGCGTTAGACCTATTAACAACAACAAAATTATGATACAGGCGAAACCAGCAATTAGCTTGATTGTCAAACTGTCATCAATTTCATACCCGAATATTCTAAAATGAAGCAGTGACATCACGTTTATATATTGGAAATCGATTTATATAGTTGATGTCAAAATTCATTGAAGTTGATGTAAAAAACAAGAAACACACCGAGTGCTGTGATGTACTAGAGACAGCAATCACTGAGATTGAAAAGTATCAAGGCACTCTTGAAGGTTTGAGGAAGAGTGAGATGCCATCTGAAACAAGTACCCAGATTGATGATAAGATAAATGACCTGCGGTTTAAAAAGGTCGTGTTAAGAGATAAAGCAAGGAGATGCGGTTGCAAGGAACCTGCATACCAAAAGAGATAGCTTATTTTTCTTCTTTTTTCATCTTGTCGTATTCTAAAGCTGCTTTTGGGTTTTCCTTTCGCCATTTTTTGTAATCAGGTGATTGTTCCCAATTCTTAGCGTATTCAATTTCTTTTGCCGTTGGCATGTGTTTGCGTTTGCAGGGATTGTTGCAGTATTGACAGAATGTTAGGAATACTCCACGTACTGCCATCTGTGCCTCTTTAGTCAATGTACACGCACATCCGCCACAGTGAGGACATTTCGTCCATTTGCACTTTGGGCACCATTCCTCATGTCCGCTGATAGGGATTACCTCTCCGCATTGGAAACAGTAATGTTGCTGTATTTCTGTCCCTTGTATTTTCTTGATGTTCTTTGGTATTTCAAAACGAAGCATGTCCTCAATCGGGTTGATTGGTTTTCCTATATTTTCCATATCATTTCATCTCCTTATTTTGTGAACTACCCCTCCCTGTGTTCGAGGAAGGGGCTTCCTGTCTCAACCATCTGACTTGCTGAGGCTCGATGGAGTCTCTGTAGAGGTCGGATGTCCACAGGCGTAAGTTCGGACAATCCCAGTCCTA
>Ga0209777_10004132_pt1 | contig 17395 bp, 12 predicted proteins | sample FrelakmetHBP12HB_FD_187147 | JGI IMG/M metagenome (GOLD analysis project Ga0209777, IMG submission 187147) | Freshwater lake sediment microbial communities from the University of Notre Dame, USA, for methane emissions studies -HBP12 HB (SPAdes)... | ecosystem: Environmental > Aquatic >...
CGGCCCAAGCTGTACCAGCCGCTGTAAAGGGCGGCATTGGGGGCCTGACCTGGTTGAAAAAGTCCTTCTTGGGCATCCAAGACCACGGTCATCTTCTTGCTTTTTTCAACAACCCGGGCCGCCCGATGAATAGCCCGGTCATAAAAGGCATATCCTGTCACCTCTTTTTTATCATCCGGTTCGGGCCAGCGGGCATCAAAATAGGCTGTCCCCGTGAGTCCTTCCTTTTCAACCTCCAGGCTGTCATCAATAATCCTTCGTACAATCTTTTCCGAAGGCCCGTCCAGACGGCTGACCAGGATTACTTTTTGGGGGATATTTGGAATTTTCTTTCCCCTAAACCCCAAGAAAAATTTATTGGGCAGCCAACTCTCCAAAGGGAAGGATTCTTCCCGAATTAAAGCCAATTCTGAATCGACCGCCGCACCCTGACGGAGTTTACGTACCTTGTCGATCTCTTTCTTTATTTGCGATTGTTCCTTTTTTAACTCCGTTACTGCTTTTACTTTCTTTACCTCTTCCGCCTGACGGATCTGTTCCCGTAAGACTTCTTCCTTGACTTGTAACTTAATCAACTCCTTGGCCTCTTCACGAGTCAACTCCGGTGGTCTAACCCGTAAAGGCAAGCCATACATAAGAACTAGACATTGAAACTTTTTTCCCTCAGGATCTTTTTCTTTCAGAAACGATCGTATGGGATCGGCAATCGCTTCCTCAAACTCCAGGCGTGTGCAGGTTTCATTGGTTGAAGTCTTAAGTAGAATGAGATGATCTTCAGAGATCCCACGCTTTTTCATGTAATAGCGAGCCAGATCTGTGCTGTGCCAGGCCATCTTATTGGCCACGACCAACACTTGATCCGGGGTCAAGGCCCAACATTTAAGTTCAGAACACAGGAGGAATTGAACAATTAATAAAATAAAAAAAGGACCCTTTTTGATCCTCATTTTTTCACCTCGCCGACATCCTGTATTTTTTTCTTGGTAGAAAAAAATAGAGATGTCCTTTAATAAATTCTCAAGTTGTTACTTGATGGTAACAGTTAACCTCTTCTCCTAAACTGTCCGGGGAGATCTTAACTTTTACTCATAAGTCCATTTGTATTTCTAAAGTCCTGTCCTTCTCTACTATGATATTTACACTTTTTGAGTGGCCGACAACACTCACCGTTATGGTTAACGGTTGTCCTTTTTTGAATTTCTGTTGTGCAGGAGCTGCCGGCGGTGCTACCGAATAGTAAACGTCTGGGGCATAAAGCACGGCCTTCCCAAAGCTATCGGTTAACCTGTCAAAAAGGACCTTATTATTTTTATCCCTTAGGGCAACCATAGCCCCCGATATCGGACCTTTCGATGATCTCACGATAACTTCAAGCCTATATCTCCCGATCATCAAATTTTTAAGGCTCGATCCCTCAAAAGCAATATTTGACATTAGGCTTGGATCAACTTCGGGAGTTTGGAAAATATTTTTTGCCCAAATATTATTCGTGGCCTTCCCGTTCCAGTATCCATAAATAAAAGGTTTCCCGGTCGGTGCCGGCGAGGCTAATCGAGTTAACATGTTCCCTTCCAGCAGAACCCCTTTGACCTCTGACCCGTCGCTACCCCCGAATCTGATCAATTCTGAATTACTACTCAATTTATTTTCTCGAACATAGACATAGTTCGGGCCATCGACACTGGTTCCCTGAAAAGCCAGGGCCGCCGCTGTTCTCCCGGGCCCTTCGGCGCTTACGGAAACATCGTTTTCAAATATTTGAATCGAGTCTCCGGGCGAACTCACCGTTACGTTTATCCCATACACTTTGTGAACACCATGGATGTCCGTCCTTCCGTTGATGACATTATTATAGATCTGAAGATTTTTATGACTTTGATTTTCCTCCCCCCAATTTCTGATACGAATTCCTGCACATTCCAGTCCATTTGGGTTATATTCAAAATTCCCGACTTCAAAAAGACCGAGAATCCGGTTGTCGTAAATGGATCCATTCGAAGTTCCGGGTTTGCCCGAGGAACAACCGGCTGAGGAATCAATTAAAATTCCTCTTCCCTGAAAAGGCTCGATCGTATTCCCGGCTATGACAAAATCCTTTATGCCTGAAAACCCTATGGCATATCCTTCAGTAATCACTTCTTTCTGTTTAATCGTGTTACCGATGATCTGGTATCGGCTGTTGTCATGATCAAAATAGCATCCCGTGATGCTGATACCCGCCTGGGGGACACCTTCAATGATATTATTATTGATAATAGTTAAACCTCTCGATTTTCCCAAATTGATGCCGGCAGTACCATGCATTCGATTGAAGACAGCCATAGAAGAACTTTCAATCCTACAGGATTCGATTTTTAAGGTATTCAACTCGGATCCGACGATTCCGTCGGTATTCACACCATTCATTTTGATTTCCAGATTCTGGAGCGTCCAGGTCTCACCGGTCATGCTTAGGCCGGCCGAACGAACCCCCAGCCCATTCCCCTGTATGATCTTCCCGTTGCGAATGACTATATTTTTAGAAAAACCTCGAAACCATCCCGATTCTATATCCGGCAAAAAGACGTCATTGTGGTAATTACTGGCCACTACCCCATAATCAAAGGCCGGCTTGATATCAACCATACCCAATCGACAACCAGAGGTTCCTATGACTTCAATTTTAATAATAATCTCTATATCCCCCCTAGGTTTATACCGAAGATCATTTTCCGAGGAGCCCCTGCTGGCATATCCCCGGCTTAATACGGCATCCCCCCAAAAATTTTGGGCCAGCACGGTCTTATCAGCCGCCCGTAAAAGACTCAATTTAACCTTGTCTTTTTCTGATCCCTTGACGAAAGCAAAGGCGATATAGGTTTTCCCTCCTTTTAATTTAACGGGATCGGATTCGATACTGCCTCCAGGCGACAAAACCATATCGAACTTCCCAAAATATATAGCCGGAACCCGTTCAACCGCTCCTTTGGTAATCACCCAGCCGACTGGATTTTTCCCGGACCAGTTTTCAAACTCTCTGTTGATGGTTTCGCAGAAGTTCTCTGCATTAAAGGTGATCGTGTGACTGCCCAAATCCAAAACGATATTGTTTCCATTAATGACAAAAGCCGTTTGGGCAAATTCCAGATCACGATCGATAACCGTGGATCTTGTTATCAACATCGGTTTTTGTCGAAATTCACAAAGGCCCGGAGAAATAGCCGTTAGGTGGATTAACCAAAAAGAAGTAACCCAAAGGATCAACCGTTTAGATTTTTTCATTGAATCCTCTTGCAGAGAAACAGGCCTGGCCGGACCTAATCAGAAAAAGGATTGGGGATGTTGGATATGCAAAACCGGTATTTGCCCGACTCCTCCGACTGAATCGAGTCAACATAGACCACGGTATACTTCATCCGATTCCCAAATCGTTCCAGAACCAGAGAGTCAAGATTCCGAAGGACGGTACTCTCATCAAAATGCTCTCCTTGGACAAGACGAAAAATCAAGAAGTCCATTTGATCCTGGATGATTTGTAATTGTTTTATGCCTGGCAGGCGAAGGGCAAAATTTTCAGTCAAAGAAATACCGGAGATGAATTTACCCTCTGGGGTCATCACGTAATCCGCTACGCGACCCTCTATCGAGTCCATAATAGGATAGGTACAACCGCAGGGACAGGATGTCTTCGCCGAAGGTATCCCCACATCACCCACCTTGTAGCGTATAAAGGGCATACCGTAATTGGTCAGATCGGTTATCACGATAGCCCCTGGCTCTCCAGGCTGAACGGGTTTCCCATCGCGGATAAACTCAAGGATCAGGGTATCACAGTTCAGATGCATATTCCCTTCCGGGCACTCGCAGGCGATCAGACTGACCTCTTCACAACCATAACGATTAGTTACTTTACAATTAAAAACATTTTGGATTATTTCACGCTCAAATGGATGCAGAACCATACACGTGCTGATTATTCCCCGGGGCCTCACACCTGTTAACCTTTTCTTTTTTAGGAAGCTGGCCAATAAAAAAAGGGAATGAGCATGACCGAAAAGTAAGGTGGGTTTTTTCTTCATCAGTTCATGGTAAAAACGCGTCATGTCCTGCTCATCCATTTGCAGGGTATCCAGATAGGTTATGCGTTCTAATAACAGGTTTCGAAGATTAGCCCGCCAGTTAATTCGATGTTGCGGATTTCCCCAAACGGCACCGATCTTCTCCCCCAGATTCCAGCCGCTCCATTGGTCGTATTTTACGGTACAGGCCCGCTTCCATTGTCGGCTCTCCTCATCTATAAAAAATTCAAGAGAAATCCCTGTCGATCCCGAAGTCTTGCCCGGAATCAATTTTTGGGCCGGTACATTTTTAGCAACCATCTGGTCCTTGTTGGCCCGTATGTCCTCTTTGGTCAGCAGAGGCAGATCTTGAAAATCATTCCAATCCTTGATGGTATCCGGTGCTTTCCCCGCGGCCTTCAGGCGCGAAGCATAAAATTCGGTATTCCCGTAGGCCTGATTCAGTAATCGATTAAGGCGTTGCCATTGGTCCAGGCGAACTTGGTCGTAAGGTCTATAGGGGTTTTTTTGTAACTGGCTTAAATAATGAAGATAAGGGGAATTTTCTTTCCAGGCCCATAAAGGAGCAATGATTTTTCGGACGACTTTTGAAAATAAATCCGGTTTATTAGGTTCGACGTTCATTATCTTTATATCACATGTCCCCAGTTTCGGACGCCTTGGGTCTGGACCTTTCTGGGCAATTTGTAAAAAAGAACTTTTTTTGATCCTGCCAAGATAGATCAACCAACTAATGATTCAAATAATTCGGCCAGTCTAACACTGGTCTGCCTTACATCGTATTTTGTAAGCGCTATTTTTCTGAATTCTTGAAAGAGCTTCTTCTGGGGGGCCGCTCGGGCCTCCTCAATGGCCTGAGCCAAAATGGTCGAGTTTTGAGGGGGCACCATGATGGCCGGTGTTCCTTTAACAGCTTCTCTTAACCCTATACAGTTGGAAACAATGATCGGGACCCCCAAGACAATGGCCTCTGCCGCCTGCAGGCCGTAAGCCTCCCAGACAGAAGGCATAGCGATTAGATCCACCGCCTGATATACGGGTATTATATCTCTTTGAAAGGGTATGAATAGGAATTTTTCATTTAATTCCTTTTCGTTGATTGTTTTTTTATAGGTTTCCAAATAATCCCCTGAACCTACGGCCAATACCTGGATTCCATTCCCTTTGTTTTCTCTAGTTAAAATTTCTATGGCTTCTATGAGATAATCGAATCCTTTCTGAGGCATGAAACGACCCACAAACCCGATTAAAAAGATTGATTCTGAAAGGTGATAGCGGCTACGGAAGGAAGATCTTGTTTCGCCAGAGGCTGTTTTAAATTTCTCCAGATCAATCCCATTGTGAATCACCACTTTTTTTACTGAATCCTTTATCCTTAAGGCATGTTCAAAGTGTTCAATGATATCATGACTCACCCCATAAAGAACCGTCACACTATTTATCAGGAAGGAAAGAAAGGTTCTTTTGAAGAACGAGGCAAGCCCCTTTCCCATCAACCTTTCCTCAATGATTCCATGGAGGGTTAGAACATGGGGGACTCGGAAAAAAAAATTAACCAGATAAACATAAGCGGCTGAGATAAGGCCATGGCTTTGAATGATCTGGACTTTTTCCTTGGCTAATATTTTAAAAAGCCTAAGCCATAAATCCAGCCTTCTTTGGGAAGGAACTACTATAACTTTAGCCCTTAACTCTTCCGCATCTTTTTTAAAGGCATCTTCCTCGGCCGTTTTTTGGGCCAGGATGGTTATATTAAATCGATCCCTGGAGAGATATTTATAGGTGTACTTCATATAGGTACGAATCCCGCCCAAGGGCCAGTTGGCTACCGCCAGCAGGTTTATTTTTTGGTCCAGCCCACCCATTCTATGAAGGCTGATCTTTCTTGTTAAAATAGGAACGGATCTTAACCTCGATTACTTTCCGTTCCTCATTAGTTAGGGTTATGAAAAAGCCTAAAATCAAAAAAAATATCACTCCCAAAAAACAGTGCAGGCTCAGGTTACCGTATCCCGTGGGATAAGACCATTTTTTAAGGGTCCATAAAAAGATCAGGGTTAAAAAGCCGGGGATTAAAGAAGGGGCCAAGGCCTCTTCGAGATACTTCCGAAGAGGGAGGTTCAACAGGGTAAGCGATTGTTGGAGTACAAAGAAAGAAGGGATAACCGAACCGGCCAAAAAGGCAACGGCCAATCCTACTAACCCATAACTTTTAATCAGCCAGATACCTAAGCCGATAAAGATTCCGGCGGAAGCAAACCCGGTCCAGATCAAGCTGCCCTGTTTGGACAGGCCCGTGAGCAAGCGGCTGCTTAGGGGTTGAATCGCCGTCATCAACAAGGCCAAGCTCAGCAAAGAAATTATGTCCCCCCCTTTTTCAGCGAATTCAGGACCTATCCAAATTCTTAAAAAGGGTTCGCCGCAGGCGATTAACAGGGCAATGACTGGAAAGATACAAAGGCAGGTATACCGGGTGAAATTCAAGAATACAGATCTTAAAGCCTGAAAATCTTTTTTGGCCTCCAGATAACTAAACATAGGGAGAAAACTTTGGGTTAGAGACCAAAGCAAACTTCTGGAGTAATTGATGAGATTGGCTGGAATATTATAGAAAGGGACCGAGGCGGCCGACATAAAATAACCAACCAGCAAAGAGTCGGTGCCCAGATAGATACGCCCTCCCATGATAACCAGGAACGATTGACTGCCGAAGGAAACCATTTTTCTAAGCATTGACAGGGTAAAATGATTTTTTTTTATGGAGAAGAATCTATAATACCATTGAACTATACTGAAAAAAATGCCGTACTCCAACAGATTACCCAGAAGAGAGATAACCGCTAAGGCTATCAGTTTATATCCCATGAATAAGGCCCAATAGACGATCCCGGCTCGAATAAGGGTCAGTATAATGCTTACGGTATTGGCCACATAAAATAGCTGAGCGCCTTGGAGCACCCCCAAAAAAACGGTTCCTGGAAGCGTCAGGAGCATATCGATCCCCATAATCCAAAGGATCGTCTGAACCATTTTCAGTTGATCGGGATGAATGCCCAGCAAAGGAAGGCCGGCCCAGACTAAAAAGGCCAAGATCAGCCCGCCGACACAGGCAATGATCAGGTAAAAGAGAAGGGCATTGGCGATAATCTGGGCCAGGCCTTGCTTGTCTTCCTTGCCTGTATACTCGGCCACGTATTTCATGACCGCGCTCTGCATGCCCATATCGATCAGGTTCATATAACCCACCACGGAAAGGACCATGGCCCAAATGCCATAAAGGGTTGTCCCCAGGGTTTTCACCAGGAAAGGGGTCATAATGAAGCTGACCGCCAGGTAGGCGGTCAGCTTCATGACATTAGACACATTATTAAAAAAAATTCGGCCTTGGGTTATGTCCCGTTGTTTCATGAATGGTTGTCGACTATCTTTGGAACAGGGTGGTAGGCATCTTGAGTGGATAGATAAGCGGCCAGCACCGTTATGGCGCTTATCAAAATCCAGGTGTAGCGGTAAAGGTTGTGGCCGAAGTTTCCCTGGAACAATAAAAGCAGAAGGGTATTCGAACAGGCAATAGCGGCTTGATAGAGCATGTCTCCATTTTTTTTAAGCGTCTTGTCTTGGCGTAAGATCTTTCCGGGAGTTCTAAATATCAAAATACATAAAAGGGCCATAGGGATTACCCCCAGCACTCCAAGTTCTGCCAACAATTGCCCATATAAATTATGTGAGCGCATTTCATCATCAACCCCTATCACCTTAACGGCAAAGGGGAAATTGTCGGCTCCCCAACCCCAGACCGGACTCAGCTTAAAAAGCTTGATCCCGTTTTTTAATCCCTCAATTCTGCCTTCTGCAGATTCTTGGGCGGACTGGTTGATAGAGCTGTCATAAATGGTTTCAAAGCGCTTTTGATAGGTCTCGGGCATACTGTACCACCCAATGGATAAAACCAAAACAATCCCCAGGGCACCCAATACTTTCATTTTCCCCCTGATCCACAGCAACAAAAGAAAAAAAAGGAAGGATACATAACCCGCTCGAGACCCGGTCAAACTGATGCAGGTCATGGCCAGAATGAGATAACCAATTACCCCCCACTTAATCCGATTAGAAGGCGTGGTCTTCCACAGGGCAACGGCAAAGGGAAGGGAGTAAAGGATGGTGGCAGAAAACGTATTCGGATCCCCATAAGTTATATCAATCCCGATGAGTCTCTTAATGCCCATCCGGTAGACATGGTGGTCATGAAATAAAAACTCCCAGAGGGATTTCCCCATATAAAGTCCGGTAATGGCCAGAAAGGCAATAACCAGGTTTGTAAAATCCTCTTTAGTTCGTACGGTGAAGATGATGGTAAAAAAAAGGACAAGGAGTTTAAAATATTCCCACACCTGGTCCCAGGCTTTATCTGGGCGATAGGCTATTAAAATGGAAAAGCACATGACCCCGAAGAACGAGAGCAAAACACTGACCACGGGATGATGTTTATATCCGGTCCCCGAGGAAAAAATCAGCACAACGATCAGGCCGATCATATAGATTCGCTCAATATGATAAGCCCCTATCCATTCCCAATATTCAAAGGGACGAAAGATAAATAAAAAAAGATACCCTATGGTTCCCCAGAGTAAGGGATTATGGGCCTGGATTTTTTGTTTTTTCATCTCGGGGTTCAAGCCCGATCCTCTTGGGTATCAACGCGACCCGCCCGTTTCTCTTTGATTGATCATGGGTTATTTTTTCTTGCCCATAGACGCTTAGGGATGATCGACCGCCCTTTTCTTATGAATTGTAAAAGGTTATGACGGGAGGCATAGGCCAGATAGGCCAATCCTCGCCGACCAAAAAAAACGGCCGTGGTGGTCTGACGTTCCTGACGGGCAACCATATATTTATAGCCTTCCTCCCCCCTCAGGAAGTCAAATTCGCGGGCGCCTTCTTTGATCAAGGATTCGATTACCATTTGAAGGATAATGGTTCCCGGACTGTCTTGATAAAAGGTTGAATCGAAGCTTGTTTGATAAAACCAAAATTTACGATCATAATAATACCCGTAGATAAAGGCGGCCGGGACGGTATCAAACCAGAGAATATAGATTCGCAGCCATCCGTGTTGGGCCGAGGCCTTGGCCACTTCTTGATGAAAGCCCAAATAATCCATTCTGTTAAATCCCTGATTGGAAGTTTGTCCCCGTTTGGATTTCTTGAATATTTCGATTATTCTCTCGAAGGCATAATGGGTCGAGTCGGGATCCCTGAAGCATTCTAATTTGACCCTATATTGTCGGTCGACTTTTTTAACCATCCATCGCAGGGATTTTCTTCGTTTGGGAGAAAGATCGGCCAGAAAACCGTTATAATCCGCCGGAAGCGGTTGATAAGGACAATAAACGCCTCCACTTTCTTTAACAAAGTAATTCTGTTTTAGACAGGTTAAGAGGGGACTTATCATTTTGGAGGTTAAAAGGATATCGGAAAATTTGATGACCTTACATTCCCTGGAAATTTCCAATAAGGCTTCGGCCATTATGCTTTCGGTCCGACTCACATCTTGTTCCCTGATTATAGGGCCCAGAAATTCAGGATAAAGCGGTCCCCCATCTCCCACCAACAACACAGCTTTAAGCTTTATTAAGGGGAACAGGGATAATTCCCCGATATAGACCGGAAGGATTCCGATTATTTTTGAGCCATCACGAACGGTTATAATTCGGAGTGGTTTCCCTTGGCCGAACCATTTCCACCAGGTTGTAATCCATTCCCAGGTTAAAAAAATATTAGGCATGGAGGAATCGGCCAAAAGGCTGTTCCAATCCTCCCTCAAGGGCTGGAGCGCTGCCAAGTCGTTATAGGTTTGGACCGTTAACGAGGTCGAATCAGCCATCTTCTCTCCTGGCGAAGCTACGGTTTTTATAGTCAGCGACCTTTTTAAAAATCCTATTGGCCCCAATGCCCCAGATTAAAATGTTACCTCTAAGTGTATTTTTCCGGATAAGCCAGTAATTTTTAAAGTCTAAGACCTGCGTTTGCCAATGGGCCTTTTCTTCTGATTGTTCCAGCCCCAAATCTATTTCCTTACATCCCAGCGAGGCGACATATTGACTTAGATAGGTCTGAACCAAGACGCCCGGCCGACAGTCCTCAAATTCCGGATCAAACCCGTATTTTAAAAAATAAGCCTTTGAACCAGATAAGACTCCCAGCTCATAGGCGGCATCAACGCCTCCGATAGTTAAAAAGGAAATAACAACCTCCCTATCCTTGGCATAGTTCTCTAAGAGACCCCGATAAAAAGCCTCGTTGGCCGCAGTGGAAAAAAGGCCGCTCCCCTGTTTATATTGCCAGGTCTTGACTTCAAGCAATTTAAGTCTTTCAATGAGAGGCCTTAAGTCATCCCTGGAAGAAAAAGGTTCAAATTTTAAAGCTCCCATAGATTTGGCCCGATTCTCCCCTTGACGAAATCTAAAACGAATTTTCTTTGATCGGGACTGGAAATATTTTTCCCAGCCATTGGACAGGCCAAATCCGGGAGATTGAAGGTTGTGTTCACAGTAAGGATATAGCTTGGAGACTGCGTTCTCTTTAATAATTTTTTCAATGGAAGAATCGGCTTCAACGGTCAATAACATAATCAGGTGAATTTTTTCCGGCAGGTGTTTAGGTAGGGCGGAGAGAATATGAATTAACGCTTCGGTATCATTTGGGGTTGAAAGGATATCGGCTCTGGGAGAATGTCCATTAGCCGCGTTGGAGAAAATAGTTAAGGGAACTCCCCCGATTTTCATTCGGCGGATCATGCCGGGGAGAATGGCCCGCAAGCCCTGGCCATCTCTCAGCACAATAATCCTTTCATCTCCCGGTCGGCAATAGGCACGGTACCAGCAATTAAACCATTCATAAGTAGTAAAAGGATGGGGTACTCCTGAGCTGAGGATTAACTCATTCCATTGGTTTTTAAGTTTAGCCGTTTCATCCCAATGGTCTAGAACTTCAAATTTAAAATCGGCCATCATTAACTAACCCTTCCTTGACTATTAGTTTCAAAAGGCAACCATTACTCAAAGGCACCTTGTTAGGCTTTAAATCAGGTCTCCTCATGTGACGGAATACGGCGGACCAAATTTCTATAAAAAAGGTGGTACTGATTGAGAATTTTTTTCTCTTCAAAGACTTCGGTTACCCTTTGTTTGGCTGCCGTCCCAAACTGTCTTCTTAGTTCATCATCATCCAGCAACTGCAAAATGGCCTGAGCTAATGATTCAGGAGAACCCGGTGGGACAATAAATCCTGTCTGACCCGGCAGAACGATTTCAGTGTTACCCCCGACATCAGTGGCTACAGTCGCTATTCCCAGGGCTCCATATTCTATTAAGGTATTTGAGAGGCCTTCCGATTTGCTAGAAAGTACTCCCACATCAAACAATCTCATTAAGGGGATAGGGTCCAAGTGCTCTCCGGCCAAGATGACCGACGACTCCAGCTTAAACCTTTTAATATGATGGTCCAATAGTATTTCTCTTCCTGGGACTATGCGACCGACCAAGATAAATTTTGTCTTTGGCCTTCGATCGAGGATCAAACGAGCTGCTCTTAAAAATGTTTCATGGTCTTTAACCCAGGAAATAGTCGCCACTATCCCGACCACTCGCTCATCTTCTTTTATGCCATAAGTTTCCTTACAGGCCCTACTATTCATCCCTTCCGCCATACGCTTTTGGGGTAAAGGATTGGGGATGACTGTCACTTCTTCAAGGGGAACCCATTCGGAAGAGGAGACATGTTTCTTAACCGCTTCACTATTAGCTAAAAAAACAGATATAAATTTATTCGTCAGACGGGTACGCCATAAGGTTTTTAAATTATGATGATGCCCCATGTTGCGTCTTGTGGCAATCCGGAGGACACGACCATTGAAATAAGAGGCCAGGATCGCCATTATTTCGCTGTCGTAAAAAAAGGTTTGTATTATTTCAATCTCTTGCTTTCTAATTACATCAGAGAGTTGTTTTACGGCTCGCCTTGTTGATCTTAACGAACTCAAAGAAAACAGATTGAGATAAATAGGTTCTATAGGGAAGAGTGCGGGATTATAGAAACCGGTATCTCTTATTAGTACAAAGGTGAGATCATAAAGGTCCCTCGGTAGATTGGATAAGAGGAAAGAAATGTGTTGTTCGGTGCCTCCTGACGCCGTAGCCAATTGATCAGCCAATAAAAGGATTCGAAATTTTTTGTCCTTTTTATCTTTAAACCGGTCTCCGTCCATAAACGTCAATTCGGCCTCTGTTTACCTTAAAGATGAATACGAAGAAATTTCTCCCAGTTGTTCAAAGAGACATCTATCCTGGGAAGTTCAAAAAGCTTTTCATGCCGAGTTAGTTTTCGGCTTTTGGTGGAACATCCCAGGGTATAGCCTAATTCTTTGGTAATTCTAACGATATTCGGGGAAAAATTTCCATTGGGATAGGCCAGCGCATAAACAGGCTTTTGTAATAAATTTTCAAGATGTTTCTTGCTTTCAGCCAATTGAAAGATAATTTTTTTTTCTGATTCATTTGTTAGAATAACATGATCAACGGTATGTGTGCCGAATTCAATCCCCTTTTGGGACATCTCTAAAATTTCTTGTTGGTTTAAAAATAAGCGGATTTCTTGTCCTCGGAACTTAAGTGGTAATGTTGATAGACGATTATGAATATCCTCGATTCGCAGTAGTTTCCATTTTTTAACCGTCTGTATGTATAATCCTTTATTCAAAGGCGATTTTTGATCCAGGTGAATCAAATTTCGCAAAGCCGATTCCAGTGGTGTATCAATCCGGTCAATAACGGTTTTGAAGGCCGCACCGAGTTTTTGCTGCCAAAAGGGCTCAGTTGCCCCTAGCTTATTCGTAGTAATAAAGATCGTGGCCGGGACATCCAACTCTTGGAGAATGGGAAATCCCAACTCATAATTGTCTCTCCAGCCGTCATCAAAGGTTATGGCGGCCAAGGGCTCCCTGGAAGAAAGATTTTCAACTAAGGTCTTTAAAGGGACAATTTGGTAATGTTTTCTTAAAGAGAACAGGACTTGTCTAAATTTGTCATCCGGGATGCTGGGGCAGGTGTCGAAGCCGGCATCCGACATCTCTTCGTTTTCTTGGCGAATTCTGTGAAAGTTTAAAATAAGATGAAGCTGGCCCAATAATATCCGCTTTAAATGAGAGACCTGGGGGCTGTGGCGTAGGTTACCTGTCCACAATTTAACTTTTCTTTGCATGGATCAGTTGCCAGTCTTTTTCATTAAGTTAGTGGATGGCTCCCGGATCGGGTTCCAAGGCTTTTTCCGTCAGCCTTCCAATAATTTTTGAAGGGTTTCCCCCCAAAATGACGTAATCCCCATAATGGGTTGTTACGACACTCCCTGCGCCTACAATATTTTGACGGCCCAGATCGGCTAGAATTATGGCCTTATTCCCAATCCAGCAGTTGTCCCCAATCTTGATCTTTTTAAAAACCCTTTTTTGATCCTGAATGGGCTTTCCTATTTCTTCATATCCATGCTGATGCTTTCCACTAAGGATATGTACACCGCTGCCAATGGTTGTATGACTGCCAATTTCAGCCAAACCGATAATACAATAGGCCCCGATATAGTAGCCCGTCTCCAGTTCCACTTCCGGGTGTGGGAAAAAAGTACCGAATCCAATATAGCCATCTAGCGGGCATCGCCTTAAGGTCAGGTGGTAGTAAGCAACCCTCAGGTAAGACCCGATCTTGCCGGGAATGAGGGCGAGCCCTTGCCCTTGACCGGCGAATAGATCCTCAGAATGGGTCAGGTGATATAAAAAAGCCAAAGGCGAGGTGAAGATCAGACAAAAAAATTGGACGGTTTTTTTAATAATTAATTTCATGGCAGCACTAAATGGGTTATTGGGTAGAGCCTTTCCTGGTCAGCCCAATCGATAATACGCCTTCTTTTAAAAAACCATATCCAAGACCAAAATGGATGACCAAGAATATGGAAGACAAAAATCGAACATATCTAAAGCCTTTATTCATTCCGATTCGAAAGGACTCCACCAGGATGACCAATAAATACAGACCATAGATAATAGACAAGCCGCCGAAGGTCATGGTAATAGGACTCCAGAAGGATGTAGGGCGAAAATTCAAGATCCATAGCCCTAAGATTAACAGAAATAACAATCCGCACACCCATAAGGCCGGGATGAATTGGTTCAGATCGAGCGAATCGGGATGCTTTCTGATAAATTTGAATCTGCCCTGACCATAGCGGTTCATCTGTTTAAAAAGCCCCTGTTTATTTTCTCTTGGATAATACCTTACGGCAAGCTCCGGACTCGTATAACATTTAAGGCCTGCCTTTTCCACCCGATAGTTAAATTCCACATCTTCACAAGCATCGAACCTTTCGTCCACATATCCGGTTTTAGAAAAAACCTCTTTTTTATAGGCAAAGCCATTGCTCACAGGGCTTATGAAACCTTCAAACAGACTGTATATAAAAGAATCCCCGCTGTGACCTATTCGAGAGGCCCGGGCCAGAGCCACGGCCTCCTGAAAGGGGGTAAGCTCAGGAGGGTCGAGGGGCTGCGGTCTTCCCAAACAATCCGCATGGCTTTTTTCAAAACAAAAAACGATTGCCTTAAAATATTGATGGTCAGGGATGTAGCAGTGGCCGTCTATAACCACGAAAATATCTCCCCGGCCGTTTTTAAATCCAAGGTTGCGTCCCGAACTGGGGAATCGCCCAGGATTTTCCATTAATCTAACTTGTGCATGGCGTTGGGCCATTTCCAGGACCAATTGTTGGGTATCATCGGTAGATTCCCCGTCGGCTACAATAATTTCATATCGGTCCTGGGGATAATCTTGCGCCAACAGTTGGTGTAGGGTTGTTTTAATAAATCGGGCTTCGTTTCTAACCGGCATGACTATAGTCAAGAAAGGAAATGTGGAAGACGGGAGGCTATCATTCAAAGACTTTGTTTTAGAATCCTGGGTCTGAGGATTTCTGTCATTTTTTTTGAGGGCTGCAGCTTCCATAATATTTTTTCTCAAATAAACCGGCAGACCCGGTCAGGGGCCTGACACCAGAATTTAACCTATCGGGCGAAGATGGATGGCCTGGCGGTCAGAGTCCTAAGATCTCTCCGTAAATTTGTTCAAGCTTTTTGGTCTGGGATTCAAAAGTAAATTTCTCCCCCACTTTTTGATACCCCGCTTCTCCTAAGGATCGACCCAGATCCTTCGAAGAAAGACATTTGGATATGGCCTGGGAAAGTAAATCGATACGTTTGGGAGGAACTAAAAAACCGTTAAGACCATCATCAACAATCTCCGGAACCCCTCCAACGGCTGTGGCCACGACAGGTTTAGCGCAGGCAAAGGCTTCCAAGATAACATTGGGAAACCCTTCGGTAAGAGAAGGCAAGACAAAGAGATCCATAGCCTTGAAAATTTCTTCAAGATCTCTTCTGAAACCCGGGAACCGGCAGTGGGATAAAACCCCCAATTTCTGTGCCTGCCTGATGAGCTTTTTTTTACAGGGGCCCTCCCCACAAAAGACAAAAAAGGTTTTTTCCCTCTGGTTTATTTGGGGAATAGCCTCAATGAGATCCCTATGCCCCTTTTCCGGGCTTAGGCGACCGGCAGATACAATCAGGGTAACGTCTTTGGGAATATCAAGGCTCCGAAAGACTTCAGCCTTTTCGGGGGAATTCGGACCAGTTTGATCGGGGTTCACCTCTACGGCATTATGGACTACCCTGATTTTTTGGCTGTCTATCCCAAAGGCCTCCAGTTTTGTCTTTTGTCCGTATGATACGGCAATAACCCCATCCATCCAGGGAAGGGACTTCCGCTCCAACCATTCATAACAAGTGACCTTGAGATTTTCTGCGGTATCTCCCCTGGAAAAGGCGAGGGTGGGTGTCCCGGTTCTTTTTCCGGCCCACCAACCCATAAGAATCGCCTTATACCCATGGAGACAAAGTAGTTTTACCTCTTCTTGACGTATCAGCTCGATAATCCTGCCCAGGGCTTTATAATCCGTTAGGCCGGACATTGGGATTCCAAAACAAGCAAGGCCTTGGCTCTTGGCCAACTGGATCAGTTTATTGCTTTCACCACCTTCCAGGAAAGAAGCTAGTAACCCTTGATAGGGGACATTGTTTAAACGCCTGAGGTGTTCAATGATCTGCTTCTCCGGGCCACCGACAAAATTGCTGGCCCTGAGGTGTAAGATGTTTGTTTTTCCCCTCATCTCAATTAGTGGCAGCCCTGGCCCAAACCTGCTCCATAAGCCTTCCAATGGAATCCCAAGTATATTGCTCCAAGACCCGCTTCCTTCCCTGATAACCCAAGGCGCTATATTTCTCCGGATTGGCCAGCATATCTACGGCCGCAGAGGCAAAAGAGTCCGGAGTATCCTTAATGATCAGATGCTCCTCATCCTGAAGATTCAACCCTTCAGCCCCGATGGAGGTGGAAAGGACTGTTTTTTCCATAGACAAGGCCTCCAGGATCTTTAACCTTGATCCGCCACCAATTCTCAAAGGGACTACGACCAGGGCACTCTGGAATATAAAGGGGCGAATATCTTCAACTGTTCCAGTCAGGGTTACCCCCTTCGTTTTTTTACCCAGGTCCGTGAGCCACCGAGGAGGTTCCCTCCCGGCGATGGTGAGGGTTGATTCAGGTAATTCTTTTTGAATAAGAGGAAAAATATCCCTTAAAAAAAAGACCACGCCATCCTGATTAGGCCGCCAGTCCATGGAACCCGTGAAGATCAGGCTGTGGGGCTTTGGCTTCTCGGTCCCGGGAGAAAAACAGACCTCGTCTACACCGTTAGGCACAACGGTTACACGGCTGCACCCAAAAACGTCATGGAATACTTTTTTATCCAGATCGGACACTGCAATAACTTCACCATAAAGCTTGCTGGCCTTTCTTTCATAGCGGTCCATTTTTTTCCATTGGGTGAAGATAAAGAGCTTCTTGAATAAATTCTTTTCCGCCAAACAATATCGATGCCAAATTTGGGTTTCAATGTTATGGGCCGACATTACCGAGGGTATCTGGGAGAGCCAGGTTTTTATATTCTCCGTATAGGGGGTCCACTCACAATGAATCAAATCAAACCCCCCTTTTTCCAATAAAGAGGCAACCGTTCTTTGCATGAGCGGCGAACAATGGCGATCAACCGTGTAAGGTCTGGAAGAAAAAATATTCCTCAAAAGGGCCGAGTAAAAGGGAATGCCTTTTTGTTCAAGCACAGGGCTTGGTAACTGAATGAAGGTTACATTTTTTAATTCAGGCAGTATGGAGGTTTTA
>Ga0209777_10004133_pt1 | contig 17393 bp, 23 predicted proteins | sample FrelakmetHBP12HB_FD_187147 | JGI IMG/M metagenome (GOLD analysis project Ga0209777, IMG submission 187147) | Freshwater lake sediment microbial communities from the University of Notre Dame, USA, for methane emissions studies -HBP12 HB (SPAdes)... | ecosystem: Environmental > Aquatic >...
CCCCCAAAGAAGGCGACTTTGGGGGTCCGATCAAAAGTCGCCTTCTTTGGGGGTCAGGGCGTCGCCGTCCCCCTGGAGAACTTGGGGGGATTGATCTGCCCGGCGATCTCACGGCAGACGCAGTAAGGGAACCCCTCGGAGTCCCGCTCCCCCATGAAGGACAGGTCGGCGGCCCGGCCGCACTTCCCTATCCCCAGGGCCTCGTCCAATTCCCAGAACTCGCACTTCTGGCAAAGGCACTCCGCTATCTCGACGTAGTTGTCCGTAGGGGACTTGGGATCGTAAGGTCCATTGTTCCTAAGGACGCAACAGCCCAATTCGTCGATCGACAAGAAGGTTGAGCGGCACTTCCGGTCCTCGTTCAGGGGGCATTCCAGGTCGGTGCAGGCGACGAAGCAGGACGGAGCGGCCATCAGTTTTGTCCTCCGAAAGCAGTTCTGGCAGAACCTAGGGCGACAGACCATTCCGCCTCTGCCCCCTGGCGGTTCCCGGACAGGATCATGGTCTTGACTCGCATGGTCGCCTTCAACGCGGGCCAGAAGGGATGCCTGTCGGCGTCAGCCCCCCCGCTGGCGACCTCGTTCCTGAAGGAGTTCTCCAGCCTCTGGACGACGGCGCACGCCTGGACGAGCTGGTTGTTCTCCAGGAACGCCATGGTCCTCTCGAAGTCGATCAGCGTCTGGTTCCTGTCCATCCAAGCCTCCAGGCGAGATTATAGCGTCGGGGGAAAACGGGTCAAGGGCAAAATCGCCGGGGGACGCAATCGGTCGCCTGGACCCCAAATCGGATCTGCAAGGAGGCAGGACCCCCAAAGAATGCGACTGGGCTTGCCAAGTTGCCATAAAGATCGTAGGATTGGATCGCGACTCCGGTTGGATTGGTCGCAAAACGGAGGAAAAATGGATAAGAACAGGATCGTAAGGCAGGACGCCTTCGAGTTCCTCAAGGGGATCCCGGACAGCTCGGTCGACTGCGTCGTGACCGACCCGCCCTATGAGAGCCTACGAAAATGGGAAGGCGTCGGGACGACTGCCAGGATGGGTCTGGGGCAGAAGGGATCCGGATCCGACGATCCCCAGAAGTTCTTCCCGACCATCCCCAACTCCAGCCTGTCCATGCTCTTGGACGAGTTCTTCCGAGTCCTCAAGGACTCCCGGCACGCCTACGTCATGTGCGATTGCCTGACCCTGCCCCATGTCTTCGAAGCCGTCGGCTATGGGAAGGCGATGCCCAAATGGAAGAACCTGAAGCTCTTGATATATGACAAAGTCAACATCGGCATGGGCTACCATTACAGGTGCCGGCACGAGTTCATCGTCATGTTGGATAAGGGCAAGAACAGGCGCCTGAACGACATGACCGTCCCGGACATCCTCGCCTTCAAGAAGGATGGTAACGAAGTCCCGACCCAAAAGCCCGTCGCCCTCTTCTCCGTCCTGGTCAGGCAATCGACCCAGCCCGGGGAACTCGTCCTGGACCCCTTCATGGGGGCCGGGACCGCCGCCGTTGCTGCCAAGTCCCTGGGCAGGGACTTCCTGGGTTCGGACATCGACCAGGAGCATGTCGACATCGGAAATCGCAGGGTCTTGGGGGCGTCGATTAACGCCAAAGAGTCAGGATCTTCGGTCAAATGGGAGTAATCAGGCTCCAAAGCTAGGAACTCTGACTCCAGGACGACCAAAGAGGCAGGACCTGCGGTTGGCGACCAACCCTCAAAACGACCCAAAACAAGCGTTTCCAGGGCTTCCCAGGGGCTTGTCGCCTTCTCATGGCAGTTCTTATGGTTTTGCTCCCTGGACCTCCTGGGAGGCGCAGGAAATGGCAAAGAAGGCCTTCCAAAGGGAACCGGCTGGACTCCCAAGGGGCCTGAGACTTTGGTTGGTTACGGGATTTGCAAGATTGCAAGGGTCCAGGGGAAGGCGACGGGGCTACATCTCCGGGGATTTGGCAGGTACTTTAGACGGTTTGGTACTCCAATCCTCTTCTTTCCTGGCAGGTTCATCCAGCAGGTCGGGAACTACTAATCCGTACTTGTCGGCGATTTCCTGGTTACTGAGGAAGGCGACCTGGCGGAACTTGCCATCCAGGATCTGGAGCCCCTTGTGCGTCAGGCTGAAGTCCAAGTCCTTGTCGACAATTCCTCTTTCCTTAGCTTCTTTCCTAGCGATTTCGGCGACCTCGCCTTCCTCGTCCAGCATGTTCTCGACATATTGCCTACGCAAATCCTTCTCAAGCCTTCTAGTCAGTTCTGTAACCTGCTCTGGGGAAAGCTGGACCTCATAGTTCCCAAGGTCAATTGTTCCCTTGCTTGGGTTAAAACCAGAAATCAAGTCGTCGTAAGGGTTTGTCTTATCCATGCCATAGCTGTCCAGGTTCCTGCCATAGCTGTCCTCGGGCAGCGGTCCATGCCAGTCCGTCGCGAATTTGCAAGATTGCAAAAGCCAGGATTCTGCCTTCTTTGAGGTCATATATAGCTTTCCCGGAGCAATTGCTCCGTCGTCTTCTCGCAGGACAATTCTTCGTCATGGGACTTGGAGAGCAGCCCCTCTACGGTCAGGGCGAGGGCCGGGTTCTTCTTGCGCCTCATGTTGTAGGGGGCGGTCCCCGGCCTTGTCCCCGGGACCGAAGGGGGATCCTCCTGCCTCGTATTCAGGTGCCGCGAGCGGTTGGCGTTCTCCTGGCTGCCCTGGAACCACCAATTGTTTATGGATAGGTCCAGCGCGGCCTCCTTGTCCATGGGAACGGGAGCCTTCGTTGGGGGACCCGCTTCCCCGATGCCCTTATGTCCCCCCATGTCCTTCCTGAAAATCTCCATTGCCTTGTCGAGCAGTTTCCTATATTCCGCCCTGTGGATGACGAAGTTGGGGTCCAGCCTGACCTGGCTGACGGGCATGAACATGTCGATGACCTGGGCGGGGGGAATGCCCATGTGCAGCATGTAGACCATCTGGTTCAGGTGCGCTTCTGACTCATTTGGATTATTTATATATTCCACGAAGCGGCGCAGGCGTTCCTTGCTGTCCCTGGCGGAGCCGACGCCGCCCTCGAAGCTGTAGTTGAACATCGGGAGCTTGCGCAACTCCTGGGAGAAGTGGGTATACTCGTGCAGGAGGGCGTAGTATTTCTCCCCTAGGTTGCGGATCCTGGACTCCAGGAGGATGAATGGGTAGGGAATGGTTATGCCGTAGCTGAGCCTGTAGTCCTTGGCACCGGGGACCAGCGATTCCTCCTCCTTCTCCCCCCTGACGAAGGCGGCCTTGGTCCCACCGCCTTGGGAAAGGGGCATTTCGATGACCGTTATGTCCTTAGGCTCGAACCCGGCGCGGGGAGCCAGGACATCGGTTATGTAGTCCCAGACGACCGTGAACTTCTTGATGCTGACGGGGAGCGGGACGCCTTTAGTGTCGTCGAATCCCACGGACAGGTCCTCGATGGGGACCTGCTTGTTGGAAGCGATGACCTTCTTGACATCCTCTAGCATCTGCTTTTCCATCCCGACGGCGTCGTCGGGGCGGAAGTTCTGGAACACGACCTGGTTCCTGACGGGGATGTAGGACAGGAGCAGGATGGGTCCGTCGTAGCCCTTGAGGGACGGGTCGTTCCTGACGGCGTCCTCGTCGAACAGCCTATTCTTCTGCTCCTCGTTCATGCGGTAGACTTGGGTCCCGTCTTCCCCCCAGATGGCGTAGTACTGCTCGAACCCGCCGGGCAACAGGCCCTCGACCCAGCGGGCCATCAGCCCCAGCTTGGAGAAGGGGTCGATGGCGGAAGAGGTTATGGGATCCAGGTTCTGGAGGTAGGAGGCGATCAGCCCTTGGTTGACGATGCCATAGTCCCCCTTGGAGGAGGTCCTGTCGACCAGCAGGACCGGACCGGAGACCGAGACATCGCCCTTCTTGGTCCCATCCTGGGAGAAGGCGACTGGAACTCCTTCGTCGGTAACTGGGGGCTGTTCTTCCCCTTCTTGCGCCTCCTTGACTTCCGGGACGAACTCGACGACTGGGATGTCCTTGGCGGGGACCCCGAACTCGGAGGCGACGTATTTCGAGATGTACTTCCAGGCGACCCCGTACTGGCTCAATTTCCTGAGTTCTGCCGTGTCCGGGGGTTCCCCATACCGCCTGCCAACCTGGTTGACCCCGAATTCCTCGCCGACGAACGCCAAGGCGCCATTGAACAACGCCCACGCGCCCTCGTCGGATTCCTCGATCAGGTCCCTCCAGTTGTCGTCCTGGACGAACATCTCCCCGGACCTGCTGTCATAGGCGAAGCGGAAGGGTATCCAGCCTACGCCCTTGAAGGCGGAGAAGCCAGCGAGAGTCTCGGGTGGATAATTTTCTCTGTTTTGGTAAATCTCGTTATCGGGACCGACGAAATAGTATTGGACCTCCCGCTTCTCAGGGGAAGGGGTTCCAGCGATCCTTTTGGTCCTGTGCGTCAGTTTTTCCATTATCGTCGCCGCCGAGCCTCAAGAGGTCGCTAACACTATGAATCTTGTTCAGGGATTTAAGGATGTCTTCCTTGTCCTTTTCGGGGTTGGGATCCAGGCACTTGCCCAGGGCCCTGAGCAAGTCCCTGGGATCCTCCGTGCTCTTGTAGATGTAGCGACCCTGGAACTTGCAGGCATGGCATTGATAGTCGAGGAACATTCCCTCCCAACCCTCGACTATGGAAACTCCGATCCGCTGGTAATCCGAACCGAAGAGCCTGACCTTACAATGGTTGCATTTGTCCAGGAACTTGTCCGGGATGCGCCATCTCGACCTGGGAAGTCCTTCTTTGTTTCCTGTCATTCTCCGCGCTCCGCGTCCAGGTCGATGTTGTATTTCCAGGTTATCCCGTGCTGGGCATGGACGCCGAAGATGGTCTGCGTCGCCTTCCCCCCGGCCTGCATGTGCTGCAAGGAATGCATGTCGGCCCCCACGAAAGAGCCGTTGACCAGGATGCGCCCCGTCGTCGTCTCGGTCTCCTGGAAGGTATGGTAGTGCCCCAGGCACAGGACGTTGAAGCCCCTCCCCGTCTGCTTGGACACGATGTCCTGGAGCTTCTGGTTGAGGGCCTTGAGGGCGCTGAGCGTCCCCAGCCCGGCGATGTTGTCCCCGTGTATCAGGACGAACTCGGTCCCCAGGACGTTCTTGGACGCCCACCAGGTATCGCCGTCACACCTGATGTCGACCCGCTTGTTGTCCTTGAACATGGCCTTCAGGAGGATGTACACGATGTTGTCCCAGTTGGCGCCGACGCGGTCGGAGTTCTTGGTCACCCCCGCGCGCCCGTGGTTGCCGACGACCCCCAGGAACTCGACCCTCTCGAAGAGGCGCAGCACCGACACGATGGTCTCGGCGACCAGGTTGGCGGAGATCTGGGCTTGGGCGACCAGATGCTCCTTGTTGTAGGCGGGGCCCCATTCGCCGTTGAGGTTCCCCCCCTGGACCATGTCCCCGAGGCAGAAGATGTGCAGGCAAGGCAGGCGGTAGGCCTTGCGATGGATGGCATAGATGCTCGCGATGCCGCGCTGCAACCCCTCGAAGCGGCGGGCAAGGATGTCGTTATCGAAGCTGTTGATTCCGCCAGTCTCCTCTGCGGAGAACCCCAATCCGGCATGGGCGTCAGATAGGAGCAGTCCCACATGCTCTGGAGAACTGATTCCCCTAGTCCTGGACCTAGGAGGAAGCGGAACCGTACGGATCCTGGTTTCCTTGTTCTCTTCCAATATCCGTTCCAAGAGCCTCTGGTAAAAGGACTGCCTGTCTACTATGAGCTTGCGCCCCTTCTCTTCCTGCTTGACCAGCGTCTTCTCCGTGTTCCTCTCGGCCTCGCTGGCGATGGCTTCTTCTTTGGTCATGGTACAGAGCCTGGAGAGGGCGACCTTGAAGCCCTTCCAGTCCATGGTCCGGACCTTCCTGGAGACCGCACTCCTATCGACCCCGATCTCCTGGGCGACCTGCTCTTGCGTTGGGTTGGGATCTGAGGCGTACTTGAACAGGGCGACCAGCCGCCCTGGGTTCCAGGTCGGGGTTATCCCCGGCAAGACCCGGAACCTGAGCCGGTCCTCTTTGAACTTATCCCTGAATTCCTTGGCGAGGCGCTCTGCCTCCTGCTTCTCCGTTCCCGTCATGGATTCCGTCATGTTGTCCTCCTGCCGGGATTATATGCGGGGCAAGTGCGACGCGCAAGGGGAAGAGTAGCACGATTTCTAAGACCCGTTGGGCAGGACCGCCCAAGGAAGGCGATGGCTGGCGACAAATTGCCTATAATGGTTCTATTGAGGAGGGATTCGGATTCATGGATCTAAAGGTTAAGATTTTCGCGGATGGTGCAAGCAAGGCAGGAATGTTGGAGATGTACCGCGATCCGCGCATTAAGGGCTTTACTACCAATCCAACCTTAATGCGCAAGGCCGGGATATCCGACTACGCTGCCTTTGCGCAAGACATTCTAAAGTACATCCCAGACAGGCCCCTTTCGTTGGAGGTTTTCTCGGACGATGTTGCCGAGATGGAACAGCAGGCGCTCAAGATCAGGAGTTGGGGCGAGAACGTATATGTAAAAATACCAATTACCAATACCAAGGGGGAATCGTGCGTCCCATTGATCAGGAGTCTTTCGCGAGCGGAGGTAAAGCTGAATGTTACGGCGATGTTGCCGCTTGACCAAGTACGCGATGTTTCCGCAGCTCTTTCAGGAGGCCCCTCTTCTTTTGTTTCGGTTTTCGCCGGACGCATTGCCGATACGGGAATTGATCCATTGCCCTTGATGCGGGCAGCCCTGGAATTGCTGCGCCCATACCCCAACGAGGAACTGATTTGGGCCAGTCCGCGCGAGCTACTCAATGTAGTCCAGGCCAACGACATCGGCTGCCATATCATTACTGCGACCAATGACATCCTGAAAAAGCTGTACTTGTTGGGCAAGGACCTGCGAGAATATTCCCTGGAAACAGTAAGGATGTTTCGTTCTGATGCTGTAGCTTGTGGGTTCACGCTGTAGAACAGGAGCGGTTAGGCATGAATATTTATGACAGTCCTTCCAAGTACAATCAAATAACATATGATTGTGGGTACAATAATACGGACATGAAGACTAATGGCGAGCAGATGATAACAAGTAGATTTTTACGCCAGAACGACATCGTGTTCGATGTCGGAGCCAATGCCGGAACATGGACAGAACACGCGCTGTCCGTAGCCGATGTCTCGATTCACGCCTTTGAACCGCTATCAGAGATGGCCGCCGTTTTTATGTCAAATTTTCGCGGCAAGCGTGTCGTCTTAACCCAACAAGCCCTTTCCGAGAATCCAGGAGTACGGACCATATATGTTTCTGGACCGCGACATCCAGGGCAGAAAGACGCTACATGCGTTAGCAGTTTTTTCCCCATAAACCTTTCTTTTCATGATGTTACCAGTACGGCGCAAGATATCCCGACTACTACGCTGGACGCTTATTGCTCGGGAGCGGGGATTGAGAAGATAGACTTTTTGAAAATTGATTCCGAAGGAGCAGAATACGAAATACTGAAGGGGGCCAGAGGGCTGCTCCAAAAAGGGTCTATTCGGCGCATCCAGTTCGAGTACGGACCAAGCTACCAGGCTGCTTCTACTTCTCTTAAGATGGTATTGGAATATCTATTCAGTTTCAGGATGGAAGTTTTTCGCATTTTGCCAAACGACCTATTGCGCATACGGTCTTGGGAAGATTTTTTGGAAAACTATGTTTATTCCAACCATTTTGCTTCTCTTGATCCCGTCCAATGAAGATTGTTTTGAACAGGCATCGCAAGGATGTAACGTTCCTGGTCCAGAAGCAGCAAATAGGAGGCGACAATGCTTATTACATATTCAGGGGACGCTCTTCCCCATGTTGCTAATTGGACCGAATGGCTGGACAGGTTCAAGGGGCGTCCTGTGCACGGCTTGGAAGTAGGATGTTTTGAGGGTCATTCTACGCAGTGGTTCATCGATGAAATCTTGACCCATCCAGAGTCTACCATGACCGTAGTAGACAACTTTGAGGGCGAGGAATGGCACAAGGCGAACGGGATAGACATGAAAATTGTCCGCAGTAATTTCTATGCGAACATGATTCCGCACGGGAAGCGCGTCCGAGTATACGAGGGCGCGTCGCAAGAAAAGTTGGTAGAAATGCGCCAGGATCCACGGCGTTTCAATTTCATTTATGTGGATGCTAACCATACCGCTTGCGACGTACTTAGCGACTTGGTTCTCTGTTGGCCACTATTGATGGTAGGAGGGATGCTAATCGCCGACGATTACGAATGGCATTTCTGCGGACCATTGACTGAACCCAAAATGGCTATTGACGCCTTCCTGGCTTGTTATGAGGGCAGGTACCGCCTGACCTACAAGGGCTATCAAGTCTGCCTGGAAAAGTTTTCGTAAATTAGGAGATAAAAACATGCGCGTAGATTTTCTTACTTGTGTCGTAAATGGAATGCCATTTATCCGCCATCACCTTCCGGTCTTCGAGACTTTGAAGCTGGATTGGCATTGGCACATCTACGAAGGCATAAGCCATAATCCTTTTTGTCCCAATTCGATCAGACCGGAAATGCACAAGAACAGCCTGAGTATTGATGGTACAACAGAATATTTAGATACAATCAAGGCGTCCCCGCGAGTAACCGTATACAGAACAAATGATTGGCAAAATACTTATCTTACTGCCCGTTTCCAACAAATGCTGGCAACCGTTACTAAGCCTACGTTGGCATGGGAAGTAGACGTAGATGAGTATTGGACTGCTGAGCAAGTTGAGACCATGGCGCGTATGTTCGATCAATTCCCGGACAAGACCGCCGCATGGTTCTTTTGTCGCTTCTTTGTCGGTCCCAAGCTGATGTTAAGAGACTGTACTCGCGATGGTGGAGCGCATGAATGGCGGAGAGCATGGCGTCATGACCCTACCATGTCCTATACTACGCACGACGCCCCGATCGTAATGGATCGGCAGGGAAGGAGCGTTTTCCATCTTAATCCCTTCAAGCAGAATGAAACCGTAGCCGCCGGTCTTGTATTTGATCATTATGCTTATGTAACAGAAAAACAAGTACTCTTCAAAGAACAGCGGTATGGCTATGGGAACGCCGTACGCGACTGGAGGCGCCTGCAAGATTATTGCGGTCCGTTTCCCGTACCGTTGACCAATTTTTTCGGTTGGCTTTGGTCCGTACCGGTAGAACTCGCGCCGACCGAACATTGTTTTAGGGAAAATCCATGAGAACAATATCTTTGGCTATCGCTGCATATAACAGTTCTGCATACTTGTACGACAACCTAAGAGACATCTCTGATGATCCAAGAATAGGAGAAGTGATAGTAAGAGACGACGCCTCTGCGGACGCCTGCGAACTAGAAAAATCCCTCGTCCCGATAAAAAAAGCTCGCATAATTTTCAACAAAGAGAACTACGGGTCCGCTGGCAACAAGGCATTGGCCATCAAGGAGTGCGCCAACAAATGGGCAATACTTTTGGATTGCGACAACAAGATAGACAAGAGATATGTAGACATATTGTATGAATTGACATGGGAAGAAGATGTCATTTATTGTCCTGTATTTGCCAAGCCCGCCTTTGATTATGGGTTCCTTTCCGGAAGAGATCTGAGGAAAAGGGATCTTACCGAATCTTTCCTTGCCAACAGAATGGCTACCGCCATGTTGAATACTGGCAACTATCTTGTTCCCGTAGGTCCTTATGTAGAGTGCGCCAGTTCTATTCCTAATCGTTTGGTTCCAGATACATTACATTTCGCCTTTTACTGGTTGAGGGCAGGGCGACGCCTGCTCGTAGTTCCTGGCTTGGAATATGAGCATCGCTTGCGCGGCGACAGCCTGTGGATGAAAAACTGTATACAGGGAGTCAAGGATACCGAAACCATCAAGAATGCAATTTTGAATGGTTGGAGTTTTTAGGTCCTCGGCATGCCGCCCGTCATGTCTATTGTATTCCAGCCAGCCTTGGTAAGACGCAGGTCTGTAGGATACTTTTTCCCTGGCTGCCAATGCCTGTCCCCTGCCTGGCTGATTCCCCAAGGCTGCCAATTGTGCGGCATCCAAACCCTTGTTGTCTTGGATAAAAATGCCCCCCACCATGCAAACGAGCTGTTGCTACAAATGATCATATCAGCCCCAACAATGAGTCGCAAGTCGCATAGGCTGTCGTTATGAACAAAGCGCGGGGAATATTGCTTTATGAAACTAAAATATTGTTCAGCTCTTTTTGGAGAATCTGAAAGAATACAGACTCCGCAATGGGGCATTTCAGCCTTGGCTCTTTTGATGGCCTCTGTATAATAGGATCCCGGCAATGTCCAACCTAGATCTTCATAATCGCAAAAGCGGGCATGCACAACTATGAGTTCCTTGGATGAAAGTGGGGGCAGCGCATCTTTGAACCACCCTCTAATCTTGTCTCTGTATGGCTCGTAAATGCTTGATTGTTGAAACAGACCATCGAGCAAGATGCGGCGCTGCGCGGGGTTGGTAAAGACCGCTACCGCATCAACTACCATGCCATCTCTATCGTAGGCATCAGACAATCTCTCCGTAGGCGAGTCGTATCGCTTTCCCGGCAATATATTAGGAAGACCCATTAGCGGCGGCACTTCCATCGCATATCCAAAGTGTTCAGCCAAAAGACGAGCAAAGACATATTGGAACATTTGGTTTCCAAGTTGCCCCAAAAATTTATCAATCTTGACCATGTTATATTTTGTCTGCCATAGATAGCCTGAGCCACTCTTCTCTGTTCCGGCATTCTCTCCAGGACAGCGTCCTGTTCAAAAACCCAGTACACCTATAGCACGCCTCTGCTGGCTCCGTTGGCAAGGCATATTTCATCAATGCCTCCCTTGTAATGCTTTCAACATCGATTCCGTTGTTGTTTTGGCAAAGACCCAGTAGCCAATGGTAATAGAATTCATGACACAAGTAAAGCTTTCCTCCGATAAGCGTCGTACAATGCCCTATAGAACTGCAATTTCCCCATGCCTTTTCAGCGTTTTCCCGACTTAGCTTGTTCTTGGTCAATGGCAAACCGAAATCAGGTCCATGGGCAAATACTGGCTTTCCGAATTGAGCAGATTTGGAATTGATGATGTCCATTTGTTCCGGTTTTATCTTTCCTGGATATTTCGAAACTATGACCCTGTCAATCTTCTGCCAGAAGGCATCTGGCATCCTGTCTAGGAGTTGCCCATTAGTTACGATGTTGGTTACGGAATCTCCTGGATTTCCTTTTCGAGATGCCGTTACAATATCAATGATGCTAAGCAGGTCGGGATGCAATAGCGGCTCTCCGCCAATGAGGGTAACTTGCCCGGCACGCGCAACGCGCATTAGTCCGGTCAAATCACGGGCGATGTTTTCCTTGGGAACAAAATATGGGTCTAAAAGCGCACTGAACGTGCTGCACCCCAAGCAGGCATTGTTGCAGTGATGTGCGAGCGGGATTTGTAGGTTAAAAATCCTTACATACTCTCCGTTATCAATAAAGTAATCAGTCCGCATGGTCCTATTCCTTTCGCGCTATCAACCATGTTGACCATTGATAGTGCTCTGCGCTGTCGTCCCACGCCTTCATCTCGCGTATCTCGGAGCCGTCGGCCAAGGAGAAGGAATAGCGCGGCAGAGACTGGTAAAAATCCCATGCCATTTTAAGTTGGACATGCGCGTCGCTCCAGGTTCCGCCGTATTCGAATTGCGCGGCCAAGATTTTGCGCTCATCGAAAGCTTTGCGCGCCCCGCATAGCGCATCAAACTCTCCACCCTCAACATCTAGTTTTAAGAAAATCTCTTTAGCTGGAGGAACGACATCTACCAAGTAATCGTCAATGCTTGTAGCCGGAACAGTAATCCTCGTTGCTCCGCCAATTACGCTGCGCTGATACAGCGAAGACAGCCCACAACTAACCTCGGCAACGAAGAACTCGCGCGGTCCAGACTTGCCTGCAAGAGCCTTTGGAGAATATGAAATTGACGAGTATGGAATACCAGACAGCTTGGCGTTTGGATGCGGATCAAATAGCACGTATCTAGCCGTAGAATTATGATCCAAAGCGGCTCTTGTCCATTCTCCAGTTCTCGCTCCGCCATCGATTATGTATTGAGCATGTGGTAAGTACTTCCTCATTATTGCAAGCTCGCCATTTGCGACCAAGTCCTGAGGATTACTACAATTCGTAAGTGTCCAAGACATACCGCTCTCCTGTTCATGCCCTGATGAAGAGGGCATCGCCCCACGCCGAGTGCAACGCCAGTTTTTCCTTGAGTACGAATTGCCGGTCTGCCAGCCACGAGGTTAGTTGTGGCATGAGCCAGCAGCCAGAGTACATTTCCTCTTCGTTGTATTCTGCATATATCCATCTTATCTTGGGAAGAAGCTTTGTCGCCCCAAGCAATACTTGTCCCTCATAGCCCTGTACATCCATATATAAGTAGTCGTAATCGTCGCTGCCATCAAAGAGAATGTCAAGCGGTAAGACATGAACCCTGACGGTTTTTGCGTATCCAATATGTGGGTAGTACTCCTTGTGTCGTCCAAGTGGAAGGAGGGAACTGCTATGGGGATTGTCCGATATGTTGAATTCCATCAGCGTTTCCGTCTCCCCTGCGGCGCAACGCAGGACTTTGTGCCCATAAGTCGCAGTCCTCCTTTCTAGTTCTGGCCAAAGGGCTGGATTGGGTTCAATCCAGGCGACGCGCTTGGTTAGTCTGTTCCATTCTTCTACCTCTTCCCCGATCGAGGCGCCTACATGTATTACCCCGTTGGGCTTGATGGCATATTTGGCGGTCCAGTCCGTTATCATCCCCACGATTAGTCCTCTCTGGTCCATATCCCAATACCGCAATCCTCAGAGCATACAAATTCTATACTTTTGCTGTTCTTTATTGACTTCCAGAATTTTACCAATCCTGGGCAATATGTATTGCTGTTTATGTCGTGCATTATTATGCGCCCGCCCTCACCAAGGATCATTAGGGAGTTCTCAAAGTCCTTCTTGACCCCTTCGTAGGAATGGTCGGCGTCTATAAAGATGCAGTCGTACGGGTTCCTTCTTGCCCCGAAGAAGACGTCTGTTGTTTCGTTGTAGAAGACTACTTCAGATTCGGGGAGCAGTAGTTTTAGCTCTCCTATTTTTTGTTCAATGCCAGACAATGATTGGACGGCTCTTGGATAACAGGCGCTGTCAACGCAATGGGCAACCTTGATCATTTTTTTGCAGAAAAAGGAGTCCAGAAGGAAACTGCCTCCATCCCCGATTCCCAATTCCAGGTAGGTTTTTACCAATCCTCCCCCAAGAAAGCCCCCGACTTCAGTCGGGGGATGAATTGGGGCAGACCCTAAAGGAATTGACCAAAAAACCTTGTATGATGTCTTTGTAGTGGCTCTCTGACAATTGGTATGGGGTTCCGGGGACAAGACCGTCCTCGGGTAAAACCGAACGGCATGACGACCAGAGACATATGGGGGAAAACGAGGACAGGTTTCTTTTTCCAACAACCATATAAGACTGGACGCCGCAGTACAGAGCCAGGAAAGTATCGTTTGGGAGGTCATGGGTTCGATCTCCTGGACGTAGAGGCCCTCTGACAGGGCCAATCGGCTGGAAGTACAAATCAGACCGAGATTGCTACGTCAAGCAGCGAAAGCTGCTTGACGCGGAGAACCCCCCGAATTTATTCGGGGGAGTATGTCAGGTCTATCCCCTTTAGAAAAAGGAGTAACTTGGCGAACTCTTCTGGGACCTGCTGGAGAAGCAATCCTCCCTGCTTGTTGGTCTTGAAGTATGTTGCGTTCGACGATCCGGCTTCATCTCTTAGCCAGCTAACCAGGGAAAACTCATCAAAGTCGTATATATTGGGGTTTATCATATATTTCCTTATGTTATTTGTATTTTTTCCTTGTTAGACCGCTCGTAATATGCCCATTCTTCTTCCAAATTTCGGAAACCTATGTCGCCTATCCCAGGCGGCATTTCTTTTTCTTTGGTTTTGGTCATGCGTTCCATCGTCCATTTGGGGTTAAGCCACTTGTAATGAAGAAGCCTTATCTCGGCAGACGGGGATGGAACTACTACGCCCGTAGGATTGCACACATGGCATCCTGGAAGATAGTTGAGGGTTTCAACCTGCCGCCCGACTACGCACCTCTTGGCATAGATGTCTCGCCTAACGCCATGCCTGACAAGTTGCCATAATTGCGATTTCCCGTCGTCCTGGGGCCAACCGTCGCCGATCATGTCCCAACCAGATACTTGGGGAAATGTAATTCCTTCCTTTGTACATTTTTCAAGGTAAGGACGCAGCCCGTCTGGATGCCAAAAGAGTTCGTCCGTATCTATGAGTATGCGCCAATCAGCGTCTGGCTTGAAGTTGCTTTTGATTTCGACATGAAGAAAGTCGCGTATCAAGCCGCCAGTATCATAGGGAATACGGCACGCTTTCGGGCATGCCCCTATGACTGCTGCGGTTCCGTCGGTACTTTGGTTGTCATAAATCGTAATGGAGTCTACAAACGAGGCATAGTAACGAAGTGTCCACTTAAGCATCGTCGCCTCGTTTTTTGTAACGATACAGACTGCTATTCTCATGCTCAAATCCTTTCTAAAATGGTAAGCCCGTTGTTGTTGGTATAACGAGTCTTGATTTTCCAGTTGGCATTTCGTTTTAGGAATTCTACTATCGCATCCCATAGCCCTACAGAGTCGAGCGGTACACCTTCTTGCGGAGAATGTTCAAAAGAAGTTGTATCATGCATTACTATATACTTCCTTGTCTTGTTTGAATGCAGGGTCAATTCGTCCCTTAATTGTCCGTAGGTATGTAGAGTATCTATAAACAAGAGATCAGTTTCCTCGATGTTTACGCAAAGGGTATCGCCTTGGATAAAAATGAAATCTGTCCCGTTTTCCCTGGCCATTAACCCCGCCTCTTCTGTAATCGGGCAGAGATCCTTGTCATATGAGACCATCTTTTTGGGTCTACCAGACAGCAGGGCTATAGTAGAAACTCCCTTCCTGACGCCCATTTCGGTAACATGTTTGCATCCTTCCGCCAAGAATCGTAGCGTCGGGACATGTTCATGAATGTCGCTGTACTCGGAGCGGGCATGCTCATATGCTTGTTTCAGCCGCGGCGTCATTTTCATTCTCCCAAGGCCCTCATAATACAATCCTTGAAGTTGAATTTTTCCAAGATCATGTTTCTCATTTCCATGGCCGCCTGCTTATGGGGGGAGTAATCAGTCCTAAGCAGTCGTTGTACGGCAGGTACAATATTTGGATATTCTGTTTCTATGATCGCGGCTCCTTTGTAGGGCAACACATCCCAGCACTTTTCCGTAATGATTGGCAGACCAGCGGAACAGGCAACGGCAAACCTTAGCGGTTCCATGTAAAGATCGCCGTCTTGGTGTACGTTCAGCATGAACTTGGTTGAGGAGAGAACAGCGTCCCTTTGTGGGGGGTAGCATGGCGGAGCGATTCGGCAACCAAGACTTCCTATGAATCCTCTTCTGGGGTTCCTGTAACACATATCGGCTATGTCATATTCGTAATTTGATTTTTCAGGAGCTAGAGGGGAAAGTCCAGCATGGCTTCCTACGGGGACGAATCTCGCGGACTTAAGCAAACCGCGCAGACTCATGTCCGATACCCATACCTCGTCAATACCCCTTTCAGTCCTTATGTCCTCGATGTGTCTAACAAAGCTATCGTCCTTTCCCCACGGGAAGACTCTTTCCAAATACCAGAGTACGGTCTTGCCTCCGCTGCCGTACAGTTCTGCGCCGCAATGGAAGATGGTTATGTAACATTCTCCTGTTTTACGCTCTATCTTTCCAGAACGGACATCAAATCCCGATAGCCTTGCCAGTCGGAACAAATCCCCATAGGATGGAATTTCATTAAGTGGGGCAACGAATATGGGGGTCATGACTGCAATACCTCCTGGGGCATTCTTTTCCTTATCAGGGACATTGCCTTTTGGGATAAATGTATTCCGTCCATGAAGTATGATCCGTCGGTATTGCCATCCTTGTCTACCAACAGGTCTAAAATGGACAGGCAGAATAATCCATTCTTTTCGCATTCCCCCCTGACTCTTAGGTCAAATAGCCTCGCAGCCTCATTACGATCCTTATGCGTCCCATAATGACCCCATTGTTCGTTGTCCCATTCGGAAGCTTTGGGTGCTGTAGGAATCCCACCGAAGACCATGACTTCGTATCCGAGCCAATTGACATCTAAGACGGTTCTGAAGTAGCGGGAAACGCATTCCTCGGTTAAATCAACCAATGATCTTTTTTGGATGTCTTTTTGTTTAACAAGATGTATCCGGCAGTCCATTTCCCCAAAAACCAACAAAACCTTGCTCTTTATGGGAACCGCCTCTTTCAATACATGGAATAATATTTCCTTGCTCATGTGCCCATTTTGCCCGATATTATAGGCCAGGAACGGACCCAATCTATAGGTCCGAAAATCAGGAAACATATCCCATGTCCCCGCAGGAGCCTCTCCCCATGATGGGATGACGGCATCTTTTCCGGAGAAGACCGAAACATGACTGTCGCCTATGTAATGGATCATGCCTGATTTTCCTGGTTTATATAAATATTACATTTAGCCCAGTATCTGCGAATGCCCTGTAGCCCTTATCTTTCATGAAAACAACAATGTCTGCATGGCTGCTTCCTACATGCCCTCCGTTGGTTTCTATGCAGATTATCCGTGGTCTAAACCTGTCGAAACAAATCGTCTTCAATATGGGAAGATCCATTCCTTCTGTATCGATCGATAAAAAATCTGGGGTACCTCCAACATATTTTTCAAAGACCTCATTGATAGATATGAGTTGAATCTTGATGACTTTTTCTGCCTTTTGGATTCCCCATCCCTTGATGGCCTCTGGAGTCAAACAGTGGGCGACCTCCGCCTGCGAGAAGGTACTTAGCGTATTGGCTGTCATTACAAAAAAATCTGCGCATGTTTCTTTGTCCCAGGCTATCCCATTATTAAGGCAAATATCTCGTGGTCTTACAGATTTGAGTTCCGCGCAGCACGAGGGATTGGGCTCTACAAGTACTCCTTTATACCCTGCCTCGTAAAAGAGGTATGTATTACTTAGGTTGATTGGACTGTTCGCTCCGATATCTACATATGAGAACGATTTCAGTCGCATCATGTTCGCAATCCCAGCGACGATAAGGTCTTCCCCTAGCTGGGAATATGTTTTTATGTTTAGCACTGCATCTCCTTGAGCGTCTGTACTATGTTGTCCTCAAAGTGCCAATATCTTTCCGCCCTCCTCCTATTTTCCAAGATGGCGGCAAGCTTGTCCCTATACAGTTCGGGGGTTAGGACATTGGCT
>Ga0209777_10004134_pt1 | contig 17383 bp, 11 predicted proteins | sample FrelakmetHBP12HB_FD_187147 | JGI IMG/M metagenome (GOLD analysis project Ga0209777, IMG submission 187147) | Freshwater lake sediment microbial communities from the University of Notre Dame, USA, for methane emissions studies -HBP12 HB (SPAdes)... | ecosystem: Environmental > Aquatic >...
GGGCGGCGGCTCGGCCGTGGGGATCCAATCCGCGCTCTCGGGCGCGGCACAGATCGGCATGGCCGACCTGCTGGAGCTGCCGGCCGAGGCGCAAGCCCTGACCAGCGTGGTCGTGGCGCGCGACGGCATCGCGCTGGTGGTGCACCCCTCCAATCCCGTGACCAACCTCGCGCTGGCCCAGGCGCGCGCGATCTTCTCCGGCACGCTCCGCAATTGGAAGGACGTCGGCGGCGCGGACCAGCCCATCACGGTGGTCTCGCGGGAAGCCGGGTCGGGCACGCGCTCCTCGTTCGAGAAATTGATCGGCGTCGTCAAATTAAGCCCGGACGCCCTTGTGCAGGATTCCAGCGGCACCATTCGCGAGACGGTGATCAACGACCAGCGGGCGATCGGCTATCTGTCGCACGGCCTGGTCAACGACAAGATCCGGATGCTGAAAGTGGACGGCCAGGAGTGCACCACCGACCAGGTCATCGCCGGGACGTATCCGCTGGCGCGGCCGATTTTTCTGCTGAGCAAGGGCGCGCCGGCCGGACTGGCCCAGGCGTTCATCGGCTACATTCTCTCCGCGGAAGGCCAGCAGTGCATCCAGAAGAACGGTCTGATTCCGGCAAAATAGTCCGCCGTGCCGCATGCAAGCCCGGGGTGAAAAAATCGCGCAACGCATTCTGCTGGTCATCGCTTTGTCGGCGATTTCCAGCCTGATTCTGATTGCCCTGTTCATTTTCAAGGAAGGCACGCCCGTCATGCTGCGGATGGGCCTGCGTAAATTCCTCTTCTCGTCGGAATGGGATCCGCAGGCCGGTTTGTTCGGCATCTATCCCATGATCGTCGCCTCGTTGTGGGTAACCTTGGGGGCCATGCTGATCGGCGCGCCCCTGGGCATTGCCGGCGCGATTTTTCTGAATGAGTTCGTACCCAAGACCGTCCTGCGCATCGTCAAGCCGGCCATCGAGCTGCTGGCCGGTATTCCATCGGTCGTCTACGGCTTTATCGGCGTCATGGTGCTGGCGCCGCTGATCCGCAACCACCTGGGCGGTCCGGGGCTTTCCATCCTGGCCGCCGCCGTGATTTTGGGGGTGATGATCCTGCCCACGGTCATCAGCATCTCGACCGACGCGATCGGCGCCGTGCCCAACTCGTACCGCGAAGGCGCCTTGGCGCTGGGCGCGACGCGCTGGCAGGCGGTGCACATGGTCATTCTGAAAGCGGCGCGGTCGGGCATCATCGCCAGCATCATTCTGGCGATGGGCCGGGCCATTGGCGAAACCATGGCGGTCATCATGGTGGCGGGCAATACGGTGAAGCTGCCGCATTCCGTGCTGGATTCCGCGCGCACCCTGACCGCCACCATCGCCTTCGAGATGGCCTCGGCCACCGGCCGGCACCGGGAGGCGCTGTTTGCCATCGGCGTTGTCTTGTTCGTGATCATCATGCTCCTGAACTCGTTCGCCACCGGCATCCTGCGCGGGAGGCTGACCAAGTCATGAGTTGGGTTTCGCCCAAAGGGACGCAGCGGATCGCGGTCGGCGTGCTGGGGGCCGCCACGCTGGCGACCCTGCTGGTGCTGCTGTTTATTATTGTGTTCGTGTTGGAAAAAGGCCTGCGGACCCTCAGTTGGAATTTTCTCTTCACCGACCCGCAGAACATGGGTCGGGCCGGCGGTATCTTCCCCACCCTGATTGGTACCCTCCTGCTCCCGCTGCTGGCCCTCGCCGTGGCCCTGCCCCTGGGCGTGGGCACGGCTGTATACCTCACCGAGTATACCCGCGAAGGCCGGCTGACGCGCCTCATCCGCTTCGGCACCGACTGTCTGGCGGGCATTCCCTCGATCATCTTTGGCCTGTTTGGCTTCATTTTCTTTGTCACCATTTTGAAAATGGGCTGGTGTCTGTTGGCCGGCGGCCTGACCCTGGCGATCATGATCCTGCCGACGATCATCCGCACCACGGAGGAAGCCATCCGGGCGGTGCCCTACAGCTATCGCGAAGTGAGCTTTTCGCTGGGCGCCACGCGCTGGGCCACCGTCGTGAAGGTCGTGCTGCCCAACGCGCTGCCCGGCATTGTCACCGGCGTGATGCTGAGCATCGGCCGCTGCATCGGCGAGACCGCCGCGGTCATTTTCACCGCCGGGTCATCGTTGCACCTGCCCGGCTCGGTTTTCGATTCGGTGCGCACCATGTCGGTGCACTTCTACATCCTGGCCCGGGAAGGCGTTTCCGCGGAGAACGCCTATGGAACCGCCGCGGTGTTGATCATATCCATCCTGCTGTTGAATGTGAGCACCTACTGGCTGATGCATCGGTTCATCGGCCGGCGGGCCTGACGACCATCAAGTAATGACAACCTACGCATTGACCGACACACGACCATGACGGCGGAGATAAAATTTTCCGTGCGCCGCCTGTGCGCGTTTCACGGCCGGGCCGAAAGCCTGCGCAGCATCACCCTCGACGTGCCCGATCACCGGATTCTGGGGATCATCGGGCCGGCCAGTTCAGGCAAGACCACGTTCTTGCGCACCCTGAACCGGCTGAACGATTTGATCCCGGACTTCCGGGCGACGGGCCAGGTCCTGCTCGACAGCGCCGACATTTATCAGCCGGACTTTGACGTGGTCGGGCTGCGCAAACGGGTGGGCATGGTGTTTGCCCTGCCCGTGCCGCTGCCCATGAGCATCCACGACAACATCACGTACGGCCCGCGCCTCGCCGGTGTCCGCGACCGCCAACAACTGTATGACATCGTCGAGCGGACCTTGCAGGCCGCTTTTCTCTGGGACGAGGTCAAGGACCGCCTGCACTCCTCCGCGCTGCGGCTGTCCGGCGGACAGCAACAACGCCTGTGCCTGGCGCGGGTGCTGGCGATGGAGCCGGAAGTCGTGCTGCTGGACGAGCCCTGCTCCGGCCTGGACCCAATCTCGACCGCGAAGATCGAGGAGGCGCTGGTGGCGCTGAAGAGCCGTTACAGCATCATCCTGGTGACCAACAACACCAAACAGGCTTCCCGCGTGGCCGACGATACCGCCTTTTTCCTGATGGGTGAACTCGTGGAACATGGGCTCACGGAGCAGATCTTCACCGTCCCCCGGGATCAGCGCACCGGCGATTACATTACGGGGCGCTTCGGATGAGCCCGAACGCCAAAATCAGGTTTGTGCAGTTGAGCCTGTTTTACGGCGCCTTTGCGGCGCTCAAGCGGGTGAGCATGACCATGGCGGAGCGTCATATCACGGCTTTGATCGGCCCCTCCGGCTGCGGCAAATCCACCTTGTTGCGCACCTTGAACCGCATGAACGATCTCATCTCCGGCGTCAGGATCACCGGCCAGGTGCTGGTGGACGGAAAGAATATTTACGGACCGGGCACTGATGTCACCGAACTGCGCAAGCGCATCGGCATGGTTTTTCAACGGCCCAATCCTTTTCCGCTGTCGGTGCGGGACAATGTGGCCTTCGGCCTGCGGGTGGCCGGGCTGACCAGCCGCGCGGACGTGGCGCCCATCATCGAACGCAGCCTGCGGGCCGCCTGGCTCTGGGACCAGGTGAAGGATCGCCTGGAACAGCCGGCGCTCGACCTCCCCCTGGACCAGCAGCAGCGCCTGTGCATCGCCCGCCTGCTGGCCGTGGAACCGGACATCATCCTCATGGATGAACCTTGTTCGGCGCTCGATCCGATCGCCACCGGCAAGGTGGAGGAACTGATGTTGGAACTGAAGAAGCAGTACACCATCGTCATCGTCACCCACAACATGCAGCAGGCCGCCCGCATTTCCGATGTCACGGGCTACATGCTGCTGGGCGATATGATCGAGTGCGGTGAAACCGCCATGCTCTTCACCAACCCGAAGGACCGGCGCACCCAGGACTACCTCAGCGGCCGGTACGGATAAAAGGAGCGCCGCCGTGAACAAAACGATTTACAGCATCACAAGGGAGGGTTACTTCTATGGCCGTGCATTTACAGCGTGAAATCGGCAGTTTGAAAAACCGCATGCTGAGCCTTTGTGCCCTGGTGGAGGACGACCTTCGCCAGGCCGTGCAGGCGGTCGACCGGCGGGATCCCACCCTGGCCCGGCAGGTGATTGAAAGAGACCTGCAGGTGGACCACGAGGAGGTGTCCATCGAGGAGGAATGCCTCAAGCTGCTGGCGCTCCACCAGCCCGTGGCCAACGACCTGCGCTTCATCGTGGCCGTGCTCAAACTCAACAACGATCTCGAGCGCATCGCCGACCTCGCCGTCAACATCGCCGAGCGCGCCCTGTTTCTCAGTTCGCAAACCCCGCTGGACATCCCCTACGACTTCTCCGCCATCGCCGAAAAAACCCAGGCCATGCTGCGGCAAAGCATCGACGCCCTCATCAACCGCGACGCCGACCTCGCGCGGAAGGTCGGCCTGGCCGACGACGAGGTGGACGCCATCAACCGCGAGGCCTTCAACCGCGTCACCAGCATGATCAAGTCCCATCCCGACGATCTCGACTCCCTGATCGCCCTGCTGTCCGTCTCCCGCTACCTCGAGCGCATTGCCGACCATGCCAGTAACATCGCCGAGGACGTGATCTATCTCGTCGAGGGCCGGATCATCCGCCATCAGCACTGACGCTCGTTCCGTAGGCTGTTCCGAGGTGTTCCGGGGGGGCTGGTTGCCGAAGCCAGTCGTGGAGCATCTCCTGCAGTATCAAGACGGCCGGGACGGAGCCCGGCCCTCCAAATCCACGAAAGACGGTTGCTTCATGCGAGTGGAGGGACGACCTCCGTGTCGTCCGCCAATTATTTCACAGCTTCTCAGTGACAGGGTGGCCTCCCAGCGCCCTTGCGGCGCTGGAGGCGAAATTTTGGCCCCTGCCGCGCAAGGCGGCAAGGGAGCCTCCAGCCTTCGGCCTTCCGTCTGTCTTCACGGCGAGTCGCCGCGGGGCTGGGCCTTGATCTTTTTGTGCTGGCCCTGCTCGAAGAGGTAGCGGTTCAGGCTGTTGAGGTAGGCCTTGGCGCTGGCCTCGACGATGTCGGTGCTGGCGCCCTTGGCCACAACGAGCGCATCGTTGAAGCGCACCGAGACGCTGACTTCGCCGACGGCATCCTCGCCTTTGGTCACGGCCTGGATCGAATAGTCGAGCAGCTTGCCCGGCACGCCGGTGATGCGGTCGATCGTCTTGAAGGTCGCGTCCACGGGGCCGTCGCCACAGGACGAATCCTGGGAGACCTGGCCGGCCTTCTTCAGTCGCACGGTCGCGGTCGGGACGGTCGCGGTGCCGGTCGAGACGTGGAGGTAGTCGAGCGTGAACGACTGCGGCCCGGCCAGATCTTCGGCGTGCATGAGCGAGACGATGTCGTCGTCGTACACATTCTTTTTCTTGTCGGCCAGCTCGATGAAGCGCGTGTAGAGCTTGTCCAGCTCGCCGGGCGCCACGGCGTAGCCCAGTTGCTTGAGCCGGGCGGCGAGGCCATGGCGGCCGGAATGCTTGCCGAGCACCAGCTCGGAGCCGCTGATGCCAACGTCCTCCGGCTGCATGATTTCGTAGGTCGTGCGGTGCTTGAGCATGCCGTCCTGGTGAATACCGCTCTCGTGCGCAAACGCGTTCGCGCCCACGATGGCCTTGTTGCGTTGCACCACCATGCCGGTCAGCTTGCTGACCAGCCGGCTGGCGCGGAAGATTTCACGCGTGTGGATGCCGGTGCCGACGCCGAAGGCATCGGCCCGCGTGCGCAGCGCCATGACGACCTCCTCCAGCGAACAGTTGCCCGCGCGCTCGCCGAGGCCGTTGATGGTGCACTCGATGCCGCGCGCGCCGTGGCGGACCGCCATCAGGCTGTTTGCCACCGCCAGGCCCAGATCGTTATGGCAGTGGACGTGGATTGTCACGCCCCGGGAGAGCGCCGGGACGTGTTCGAACAGGTAGCCGATCAGTTGTCCGAACTCGCTCGGAATGGCATAGCCCACCGTGTCCGGAATGTTGACCGTCGTCGCGCCGGCGTCGGTGACGGCCGTCACCACCTCGGCCAGGAAATCCGGTTCCGTGCGCGAGGCGTCCTCCGGACTGAACTGGACGTCCTCCACGAACTTCCGCGCGTACTTCACGCCGGCGACGGCCAGCTTGAGAATTTCGCTCTTGGCCTTGTTGAACTTGAACTGTCGATGGATGGCCGACGTGGCGAGGAAGACGTGGATGCGCCCCCGTTGGCCCGCCGGCGCCACAGCCTCGGCACAGCGTTCGATATCCTTGTTGAGGCAGCGCGCCAGCCCGCAGATCCGCGGCTTCTTGATCTGCGTGGCGACTGCCCGGACGGCCTCGAAGTCGCCCGGCGAGGCGATCGGGAAGCCGGCCTCGATAATGTCCACGTTCAGCCGTTCCAGTTGCCGCGCCACTTCGAGCTTCTCGCTCAGCCCCATGCTCGCGCCGGGGCATTGCTCGCCGTCGCGCAGCGTTGTATCGAAAATCACCACCCGATCCTGTCCCGGCTTTGACGTTGTCATGCGACCACCTCTTTTCTTATCAAATTACGTTGTATCCGCCTGTCTGCCCAACAAAAAACCCACCGCCGCCGGCGGTGGGTAAAGCTCCCGACTTCGGGGAAGGTCAGCGCGCGCCTCCCCCGCCCACCGCGGCGCAACGCAAAGGCAGCCCGCCCTCCTTCCGGAGGACGGCCGCGTTCAGCCGGACCACGATGGCAACCGCGCAGTACATGAGCGACAAACTACAGGATTCTCGCGCCATGTCAAATGAAAAACATACGGGGCCAGGAAAACCGGCCGGCGGCACCGCAGCACGGGGCTTCAGGCGGGCGGCGGGGCCGTCTTCTCGCCCGGGCGCCACTCCTCGGTAACCTCGGGGGGCGGGGTGGCCACGCCAAAGGCGGCATCGAAGGCCCCAGCCACGTCCACAATGCTCTCGCCGGGCCGCAGGCCCTCGAGCATGGTTTCGTCCACCTTGAAGTCTTCATCCGCCATCGCGGCGGCCTTGATGCTGAGACCGATGCGGCGCTCGACCGGGTCCACCTTGATCACGCGCGCCTCGACGGCCTGCCCGGGCTGGAGCACATCCTTGACCTTCTGCACGTGATCTCCGCTGATCTGGCTGATGTGCACGAGGCCGTCAATGCCCTCCTCGATTTCCACGAACGCCCCGAAGGAGGCCAGTTTGGAAACCTTGCCGCTGACGCGCTGCCCGACTTTGTACTTGGCCGCGATGGAGGCCCAGGGGTCCGCCTGCGCCTGCTTGAGGCCCAGGCTGATCCGCTGGTTCTCGGCATCCACCTCCAGCACCACGGCTTCGACTTCATCGCCCTTCTTGAGCACTTCCGAGGGATGATTGACCTTGCGGGTCCACGACATGTCGGAGACGTGAATCATGCCGTCCACGCCCTCCACGATCTCCACAAACGCGCCGTAGTTGGTGAAATTACGGACCTGCCCCTTGATGCGGGTGCCGATGGGATACGTCTCACGCACGCGTTCCCACGGGTTGGCCTCGGTCTGCCGGATGCCGAGCGAAATCTTCTGCTCGTCCTTGTTGACGGCCAGGACGATCGCATCCACTTCCTGCCCGACGCTGAGGACATCCGCGGCCTTGGCAATCCGCTTGGTCCAGGACAACTCGGAGACATGGACCAGGCCCTCGATGCCCTCCTCGATTTCGACAAAGGCGCCATAGGGCATGAGATTGACCACCTTGCCATGCACACGCCGGCCGATGGGGAACTTGCTCTCGATATCGTCCCACGGGTTGCGGCTCTTCTGCTTCAGGCCGAGCGAAATGCGCTCTTTCTCCATATTGACGTCGAGGATCATGACCTCGACTTCCTGGCCGACGGAGAGGATCTCGGAGGGGTGGTTGACGCGCCCCCAACTCATATCGGTGACGTGCAGCAGGCCGTCCATGCCGTTGAGGTCAATGAAGGCGCCGAAGTCGGTAAGATTCTTGACCAGGCCCTTGCGCATCTGGCCGACCTGGATTTCGGTCAGCAATTTCTTCTTCGAGTCCCGGCGGCGCTCCTCGAGCAGTTCGCGTCGGGAGACGACCAGGTTGCGGCGGTCGCGGTTGATTTTAAGGATCTTGAACTCCATCGTCCGGTTCAGGTAGTCGTCCGGGTTTTTCACCGGGACCACGTCCAGTTGCGAACCGGGCAGGAAGGCGTCCACGCCCACGTCCACCAGCATGCCGCCCTTGATGCGGCCGACGATGGCGCCTTCGATGATGCTGCCCTCGGTGCAGGTCTCGAGCACGCGGTCCCAGTTGCGCTGCTGCTCGGCTTTCTGCTTGCTGATGACGATCTGGCCGTCGTCGTTTTCCGTTTGTTCCAGCAGGACTTCGAGCGTGTCGCCCACCTTGATCGCGGCGAGATCCTTGAACTCCTCGCCGGGCACGATGCCTTCGGACTTGAAGCCGATATCCACGACCACCTCGTTGGAGCGCACCTCGGTGACGCGGCCCTGGATGATGGAGCCCTCCTTGAAGCGGCGGAGGGTTTCCTCATACTTGGCGGCCATGCTGGCCCGCGCATCGCCGGCGAAATCGGCCGGTTGGGCGTCGAGCGGGTGTTTCTGGCGGTTCGTGGTGGTGGTCATGGGTCTTCCGGTGTTGAATCACGCTGCGCGCACAGTCCGGACGGGCCGGCCCGGCGGCCGGGCGCCGCGTTCTGTCGGCTGCGCCATAGGATCGCAACGGTTGATGGTTTCGGGCTGTTGGGCACGGTCCGCGCGGCGGCAACCCACTTCCACCGCGTGGAAAAAAGGCGGGCCGGCGCATCGGCGGGCGCCGGCCCGGAAAAAAATCCCGGCAACGTGCTACTCTCCCATGGTCTAATCCACAGTACCATCGCCGCAGAGGGGCTTAACGGCCGTGTTCGGAATGGGAACGGGTGTGGCCCCCTCGCTAGGATCACCGGGAAAAATCAAATTGCATAGAGAAGCGCAGCACACATCCTTCACCGCGCATCGGGCTAAAATAAAAGGTCAAGCCTCACGGCGGATTAGTACTGGTTGGCTGAGTCCATCGCTGGACGTACACACCCAGCCTATCAAGGTCGTAGTCTTCAACCTGCCTACAGTCCTCCCGAAGGAGGAAGAGAAATCTAATCTTTGGGACGGCTTGGCGCTTAGATGCCTTCAGCGCTTATCCATTCCGTACATAGCTACCCGGCAATGCCCTTGGCAGGACAACCGGAACACCAGAGGTACGTCATTCCCGGTCCTCTCGTACTAAGGAATGTTCCCATCAAATTTCTTGCGCCCACAGTGGATAAGGACCGAACTGTCTCACGACGTTCTGAACCCAGCTCACGTACCGCTTTAATTGGCGAACAGCCAAACCCTTGGGACCTTCTCCAGCCCCAGGATGCGATGAGCCGACATCGAGGTGCCAAACCGCTGCGTCGATGTGGACTCTTGGCAGCGATCAGCCTGTTATCCCCGGAGTACCTTTTGTCCGTTGAGCGATGGCGCTACCACTAACAACCACCGGATCACTTAGTCCTGCTTTCGCACCTGCTCGACTTGTAGGTCTCGCAGTTAAGCTCCCTTCTACCTATGCGCTCTACGCACGATTGCCGACCGTGCTGAGGGAACCTTCGAACTCCTCCGTTATCATTTTGGAGGAAACCGCCCCAGTCAAACTTGCCCTCTGACACTGTCCCGCGTCCGGATATACGGAGCGAGGTTAGAATACCGGTTAATCAAGACTGGTATTTCACGGATGGCTCCACCCGACCTAACGATCGGGCTTCGATGCCTCCCAGCTATGCTACACATAATCAACCAGAACCCAATATCAGATTGAAGTAAAGGTTCACAGGGTCTTTCCGTCCTACTGCGGGTATCCGGCATTTGCACCGGAATTACAACTTCACCGAGATCCTCGTTGAGACAGCGCTCAGATCGTTACACGATTCGTGCAGGTCGGAACTTACCCGACAAGGAATTTCGCTACCTTAGGACCGTTATAGTTACGGCCGACATTCACTGGGGCTTCGGGTCAGCGCCTCGCCTTGCGGCTAACGCCTTGCCTTCACCTTACAGCATTGGTCACGTGTCACACCCTATACATCCTCTTGCGAGTTAGCAGAGTGCTGTGTTTTTGTTAAACAGTCGCCTGAGCCCATTCACTGCGCCTCCTGCGGGCTTTGTTGTTACACTGACCCACGGGAGGACCCCTTCTTCCGAAGTTACGGGGCTAGATTGCCGAGTTCCTTAACGAGGTTTCTCTCGCGCGCCTAGGTATATTCTACCTTCCCACCTGTGTCGGTTTCAGATACGGTCGCCTGCCTGGCTCGCTAGGAGATTTTCTTGGCAGTGTAGTATCGGTTGATCCATGTTGGCTTGCGCCGCCACGTCCCGTCGCCCTTCGAAGTTGCCCCGGTGGATTTGCCTGCCAGGACCCTCGCGGGGCTTGGACCGCCACTTCCGATCGGCGGCCAACCTAACTTGCTGCTTCCCTCCATCGCTCGAACGCCAAGCCGGCGGTACAGGAATATTGAACCTGTTGTCCATCGCCTACGCCTTTCGGCCTCGGCTTAGGGGCCGACTAACCCTGGGCGGACGAACCTTCCCCAGGAAATCTTGGGATTACGGCGGCCGGGATTCTCACCCGGCTTATCGTTACTCATGTCCGCATAATCACTTCCATACAGTCCACGCTCGGTTACCCTTGCGCTTCGATCCATATGGAACGCTCCTCTACCACGGGGCCCGGTCGTAACCGGGCCCCATCCGCAGCGTCGGCAGTCGATTTAGTCCCGATCATTTTCGGCGCAAGATCACTCGACTAGTCAGCTGTTACGCACTGTTTAAATGATGGCTGCCTCTAAGCCAACATCCTAGCTGTCTTAGCAATCTTACATCCTTACGCACTTAATCGACTTTAAGGGCCTTAGCTGGCGGTCTGGGCTGTTTCCCTTTTGGCCGTAGAGCTTATCCCCTACGGCCTATCTCCACACGTGACGGCGCCGGCATTCGGAGTTTGATTGGCTTCGGAATCCCGGTAAGGACCCTAGTCCATTCAGTGCTCTACCTCCGGCGCGTGCATTCGTGCAGGCTAACCCTAAAGTTATTTCGAGGAGAACCAGCTATCACCGAGTTTGTTAAGTCTTTCGCTCCCACCCACAGCTCATCCAAGACCTTTTCAACGGTCACTAGTTCGGACCTCCACGAGGTGTTACCCTCGTTTCATCCTGGCCATGGGTAGCTCACACGGCTTCGGGTCTATGACATGCAACTGATCGCGCGTTTCGCACTCGCTTTCGCTTCGGCTGCTCCTCGAAGGAGGATTAACCTTGCTGCATATCATAACTCGCGGACTCATTATGCAAAAGGCATGCGGTCATCCTCCTTGCGGAGGACTACCACAGTTTGTAAGCACATGGCTGCAGGTTCTATTTCACTCCCCTAACAGGGGTTCTTTTCACCTTTCCCTCACGGTACTAGTTCACTATCGGTCATCCATTAGTATTTAGCCTTAGGGGGCGGACCCCCCGGATTCAAGCAGGGTTTCACGTGTCCCGCTTTACTTGGGATGCTTCTAGGGCTTGCTTCGATTTCGCCTACGGGCCTGTCACCCTCTATGGCGGTCCTTTCCAGAACCTTCGGCTATCGTCGCTCGTCCCACATCGAAGTCCCGCAACCCCGCCCGGTAAACCGGACGGTTTAGGCTGTTTCCCGTTCGCTCGCCACTACTGGGGAAATCACGGTTGTTTTCTACTCCTCAGGATACTGAGATGTTTCACTTCTCCTGGTGTCGCTTCCCGGCCCTATTGAATTCAGGCCGGGATCATCCCGCATGACCGGGATGGGGTTGCCCCATTCGGAAATCTCCGGATCAAAGCGTGTTTGCCGCTCCCCGAAGCTTATCGCAGCTTACCACGTCCTTCGTCGCCTATGGATGCCAAGGCATTCACCATGCGCTCTTACTAGCTTGACCAAAAAAAAATATTTTGGCCCATTCATTCTTCGGTGAAGAATGTTTCTACCCTTCTCTATGCAATTGTCAAAGAACAACATCCACTAAAGGATGAACCGCGAAATCGGATGCCGCCATCCGGTTCCATCGTTCAGCCTCGGTGCAGGCCGCCCGGCGCGGCTCGCTGGCCCTGCGCAGCCCGGAGCATGTCCAACGTGCCCGTCTGCGCCTGCGCCCTCCGCTGTCGCTCCGGGCGCAGCCTGGTGGGCGTGCCTGGAATCGAACCAGGGACCTCGTCCTTATCAGGGACGCGCTCTAACCAGCTGAGCTACACGCCCCGGAGGGAAAATACAAAGCCCAAAACTCGAAATCCAAAGCCCCCCCCATCCGAAATCCAAAACACCCCATCCAAAATCCGAAACTACTTTCTCGAATTTCGTATTTCCAACCCGCCCGGCGGGTTGAAAGTGGAGGCAACCGGGCTTGAACCGGTGACCCCGAGCTTGCAAAGCTCGTGCTCTCCCAACTGAGCTATGCCCCCAGCCGGAAAACAGATCCGCTCCTGAGCCCGGCGCTAAGCCGCCGTCCAGAATAACCCACGCCTGCGCTTCGCTCCCGAAGCGGTGCGACCCTGATGAGTCCGCCAACCCAACCTGGTTCTGCTTGCGCAGAACCGCGTCCCGGCCCGCGGACGCGGGCGGGACGAATGTCCTCTCCACCCGGCGCGCCGCCACCTTGCGGTGACCGCGCCTCCGGGGCGGATACTCCTTAGAAAGGAGGTGATCCAGCCGCAGGTTCCCCTACGGCTACCTTGTTACGACTTCATCCCAGTCACCAACCACACCTTAGGCGCCTACCTCCCTTGCGGGTTGGATCGGCGATATCGGGTGCCGTCGGCTCCCATGATGTGACGGGCGGTGTGTACAAGGCCCGGGAACGTATTCACGGCGCCGTAGCTGATGCGCCATTACTAGCGATTCCAGCTTCATGGAGTCGAGTTGCAGACTCCAATCCGAACTGAGAACGGTTTTCAGGATTTGCTCCACCTCGCGGTCTTGCCTCCCTCTGTACCGTTCATTGTAGCACGTGTGCAGCCCTGGACATAAGGACCATACTGACTTGACGTCATCCCCACCTTCCTCCTGCTTATCACAGGCAGTCTGATTAGAGTGCTTCCAGATGGTATTTCCGGAGTGGCAACTAATCACAAGGGTTGCGCTCGTTGCAGGACTTAACCTAACACCTCACGGCACGAGCTGACGACAGCCATGCAGCACCTGTGTGGCACCCTCGAAGGCGTCCTCCCTTTCAGGAGGATTGCAGCCACATGTCAAGCCCAGGTAAGGTTCTTCGCGTTGCATCGAATTAAGCCACATGCTCCACCGCTTGTGCGGGCCCCCGTCAATTCCTTTGAGTTTTAATCTTGCGACCGTACTCCCCAGGCGGTGCACTTAACGCGTTAGCTCCGGCACGGAGCGGGACAATCCGCCCCACACCAAGTGCACACCGTTTAGGGCTGGGACTACCAGGGTATCTAATCCTGTTTGCTCCCCCAGCTTTCGTGCCTCAGCGTCAGTATCGGTCCAGAGAGCCGCCTTCGCCACCGGTGTTCTTCTCGATATCTACGCATTTCACCGCTACACCGAGAATTCCGCTCTCCTCTCCCGTACTCTAGCGCCGCAGTTTCGAATGCCTTTCCACAGTTGAGCTGTGAGCTTTCACATTCGACACACGGCACCGCCTACGCACCCTTTACGCCCAGTAAATCCGAACAACGCTCGCCGCCTCTGTATTACCGCGGCTGCTGGCACAGAGTTAGCCGTGGCTTCCTCCTGAGGTACTATCACTCCCGGTCGGTATTAGCGGCCGGTCCGTTGATCCCTCATGACAGCAGTTTACAACCCGAAGGCCTTCATCCTGCACGCGGCGTCGCACCGTCAGGCTTGCGCCCATTGCGAATGATCCTCGACTGCAGCCTCCCGTAGGAGTCTGGGCAGTGTCTCAGTCCCAGTGTGGCTGACCATCCTCTCAGACCAGCTAACCGTCACAGCCTTGGTGAGCCGTTACCTCGCCAACAAGCTGATGATACGTGGGCTCATCCTCAAGCGCCAGGTCTTGCGATCCCCGGCTTTAGATAGTCCTCCATGGGGAGGACGACCACATTCGGTATTAGCTCTCCTTTCGAAGAGTTATCCCCAACTTCAGGGCAGATTACCCGCGCGTTACTCACCCTTCCGCCACTTTCACCAGGTGGTATTGCTACCCCCTGGATCACGTTCGACTTGCATGCCTAATCCACGCCGCCAGCGTTCGTTCTGAGCCAGGATCAAACTCTCCGTTAATAAAACGTCAAGCTGCCCGCATCGGCTCGACGCGGGCATTTAATTGATCCATTTTAACCGGACCCGCTCGCGCAGGCCCGGATCATTTCTGGCTTTCTCAAAAGAATCGCACCGCTTCCGTATCGAAGCGATGCGTGGGTTATTCAGTTTTCAAAGATCCAGACGCAAACAAAGACCTTGCCAGCCGCACCCTTTTACATGTGGGGCTGGCACCGTCCCACGCTCATTTTTTCGCCGAATTTTTTACCTTTCGGCGTCAACCGGATGGAAATATACGGATCTATTCCTTCGCTGTCAAGCCCGGCGCTGAAATTATTTTTCGGCGCCGGCGGCAGCCGTGCATCCCGTTGATGGGTGTAAAAGTAACCGATCCCGGCCCGCCTTGTCAACCGGTTTTTAAAAAAATATTCCATCCGGCCCCGCCCGCCGGAAAACAGCGTTTTTATTGGCTTTTTGCGCAATAAAACGCCCGGCCGCGCCCGGCGATAGGGACGGTTGAAAAAAAATATCGTCCTGCTTGCGATTTTGATTCCGGCGATGATGCTCGCCTGGCTCAAACTGCGCAAACGCAATCTCGGCCCGCTGCTCAACGCCTGCCTGCCAGGGCCAGTCAAGAGCATCAGCGCGCTCGGCACCAACGCGCCAGCGTACAAACCGCCCCGAAAAGGCCTCTAATATTTTCCCTGATGTAAAAATAAGGCGGCGGCCGACTTCCATAAGATCGTCGTTTGATGTATAATGCTGTCCGCGCAGTTGGACCAACCAGCAGCGCGTGGAGGAGCCGGCCGCCCGCGCGGTGCAAAGCGCAAACCGTGGAGGAAAAGTCCGTGAATATGCCTGATGGCGACCAACCTTCCGCGGGGGTGCGGACGGCAGCCGGAAGCAACCCGGCGGCGGCTGGGGACGCGCTGCAGTCTCCCCGGCGTTCCCGCGGCACCATCCTGATTGTGGACGACGAGGAGTGCGTTCGTCGCCTGGTCAAGCGGCAGATGGAGGGGATGGGCTTCGAGACCTTGGTGGCGGCCAGTGGCGGCGAGGCGGTGCAACTGTTCGCGCAACAGCCGGGCGACGTCCGGTGCATACTGCTGGACTTGACGATGCCGGGCATGGATGGCGCCGAGACCCTGCGCCAACTGCAGGGCATTCGCCGGAACATCCCGGTGGTCATCATCTCGGGATACGGCGAACCGGATGTCCTGCTGCGCCTGCAGGGCTTGGGCGTGGCCGGCGTGCTCAGCAAGCCCTATGCCAGGGCCGTGCTGGAGTCGAAGCTCGCGGAAGTGCTCGGGGAGGGCTAGCCACACACTTAGTCGGTTACGCTTAGTCGCCTCGCTTAGTCGCTGGCTTCGCTTCACAGGCTGAAAGCCGAAAGCTATCCCCGGTAGCGCCATTTCGCGGGACCGGCCTGCCTGCGCCGGCCGCGGTCTTGGGGGCGCGCGCCCTTGGCGCGCGTGTTTCCGCTCGCAGAGCGGCTGGCGGGGGCGCCAACCGGCACACGCGAGGGCGAGTGTGCTCCCCCGGAATCCGGTCCAACCCCGCACACTTAGTCGGTTACGATTAGTCGACTCGCTTAGTCGCTTCCGCGTGATCCGCGAAATCCGTAGCTTCCGTCCCACGCGATCCCCGGCCGCGCAGGAAAAAAAGGCTCTTCTGGGATTAGCGTGGGATATTGTTTTATGGAACGCGGCATGATCGACAGCGGAGCGGGAGAGCGACTAAGCGGGTCGAGTAAGTGTAAGCGATAACGTACGATTATTTTCGCACTTTGCAAAAGGCCGTTCTCCCCCGATAGTTGGTGGTTAGGCAAACAACCAAACCACAGGAGAGACGGCCATGGCGAAGACGATAGCGGAAAAGCGTGCGGAGGCAAAGCCCGTGATTGCAGTCAACGAAGCCGAGATCAAGAGCCAGTTGGGGCAACTGGTGCGGCAGTCCGTGGAGGAGACGCTGAACGGGCTGCTGGAGGCGGAAGCGGACCGGCTGTGCCAGGCAGCGCGGTATCAGCGGAACGCGGAGCGGGTAGATACCCGCGCGGGCCATTACCAGCGGCACCTGCAGACCCAGGCTGGCACCGTGCAGTTGCAGGTACCCAAGCTGCGGAACCTGCCCTTTGAGACCCAGATCATCGAGCGGTACCGGCGGCGCGAAAGCTCGGTGGAGGAAGCGCTGCTGGAGATGTACTACGCCGGGGTGTCCGTGCGGCGCGTGGAGGATATTACCGACGCGCTGTGGGGGACGCGCGTCAGCCCCAGCACCATCAGCGATCTCAATCAAAAGCTGGCGGGTCGCATCGAGACGTGGCGGACCCGGCCCCTGAACGGTGCCTACGTCTACGTCTGGCTGGACGCGATCTGGTTAAAACGCAGTTGGGCCGGCGAAGTCCAGAACGTGTCCGTCGTGGTGGCGATCGGCGTCAATGCCGAGGGGAACCGCGAGATCCTGGGCGTGCAGGAGGGTGCGCGGGAGGATCACGACAGCTGGTACAGCTTTTTGCAGGCGCTGAAAGCCCGCGGCTTGCAGGGCACGGAGCTGTTCATCACGGACAAGTGCCTGGGGCTGGTGGCCGCCGTGGCGGAAGTCTATCCGGCGGCGAAGTGGCAGCGTTGCGTGGTGCACTGGTATCGGAACGTGCTGGCGGGCGCACCACGCACGAAGTGGCCAGCCGTGGCAGCCATGCTCAAAGCGATCCACGCCCAGGAGGACCGCGACGCGGCACAACAGAAGGCGCAGGAGGTCATCAAGAAACTGCTGGCGTTGAACATGGTCAAGGCGGCGCAGATCGTGCGCGAAGGCGTCGCGGAGACATTGACCTATATGGGCTTCCCGCGGGAACACTGGTTGAAGATTCGCACGACCAACCCCTTGGAACGCATCATGCGGGAGATCCGCCGACGGACCCGGGTGGTGGGGGCCTTCCCCGACGGCAACGCCGCGGTCTTGTTGGTCGCGGCCCGCCTGCGGCACATCGCCGGCACGCGCTGGGGCGTGCACCAATACATGAACCTAAAACGGCTCCCGCCCATGGAGGATCAGGCGGCGTAAACTTTTTGGCCCAAGGGGTACCCCTTGGGCCAAACCAACAGAGCAACTGCCAGCTACCGATGAGAACGGCCTACCCAATGTGCGAAATAATCTGGACACTACCGCTGTAC
>Ga0209777_10004135_pt1 | contig 17376 bp, 12 predicted proteins | sample FrelakmetHBP12HB_FD_187147 | JGI IMG/M metagenome (GOLD analysis project Ga0209777, IMG submission 187147) | Freshwater lake sediment microbial communities from the University of Notre Dame, USA, for methane emissions studies -HBP12 HB (SPAdes)... | ecosystem: Environmental > Aquatic >...
GTCTTGGCCGCCAAGACCAAGCCCGAAGAACTCGGCGCACTGACCCTTTCGATGCTGAAAGGCGAAGAGGGCCGCCAAGCCAAGGAACTCGAGAAACTCATCGCGTGGCTTGCCGCCCGCCCCGCTGTGGACGTGCTGTGCCTGTCCAACATCCTGCTGGCTGGACTGGCGCGCAGACTGCGCGCGGCGTTGAACGTGCCGATACTCTGCACTTTGCAGGGCGAGGATTTTTTCCTGGACGGTCTGCCGGAGCCTCAGCGCGCGCAGGCCTGGGAACTGCTCAGCCAGCGGGCCGCGGACATCGCGGCTTTCATAGCCGTCAGCCGCTATTATGGCGGGGTGATGCGCGAGCGCTTGGGCTTGCCGGCGGAGAAAGTCCACGTCGTACATAACGGCATTGATCTGTCCGGCTACGGGCCGGCACCGCAGCAGCCCGCGCAACCAGCGGTGGGCTATCTCGCGCGGCTGGCGCCGGAGAAGGGCCTGCGCACATTGGTCGCCGCCTTCAAGGCTCTGCGCGCGCGCAGGCATTGGGCGCAGGGGCTGCGCCTGCGCATCGCCGGCTCGCTGACTCCCGGCGACAAACCTTTCCTGGAGGAAATCAGCGCGGACTTGGGGCGGTCGGACCTGTCGCAAGACGTGGACATGCTTCCGAACCTCGACCGCCGGCAGAAGATCTCGTTCCTGCAGAGCCTCACTGTGTTTTCCGTGCCTGCGATCTACGGGGAATCGTTCGGCCTCTACGTGCTGGAAGCCCTCGCTTGCGGCGTGCCTGTGGTGCAGCCGCGGCACGGCCCTTTCCCGGAGATACTCGAAGCCACCGGCGGCGGCGTCCTGTGTAACCCAGGCGATGCCGAAGACTTGGCTGCCAAACTCGAGGAACTGCTCCTGGACGAACCCAGGCGCAGCGCGCTGGGCGCGGCCGGCCGGCAAAAGGTGCTGGCGGATTTCAGCATTGAACGCGCGGCACGGGACGTGGCGCACATATTTCAAAGCATGTTGTAGTTGTAGCACAGCCTTCCAGCTTGCATAATCCTTGCATGCCTTCGCCCAATGAGAGCGGACCACAGACTACTGGCCAATGCGTTGTGAGTGTACAGCATCTGGGCAAGCGCTATGAAACCGAGGCCGAAAGCCGGGAAATACTGCGGGACATATCGTTCGAGCTTGGCGCCGGCCAGTCCCTGGCGATCATGGGGCCCTCGGGTTCGGGGAAGACGACTTTGCTGAACATACTCGGCACTCTGGACACTCCCTCATCCGGCGAAGTCAGTATCCTTGGCCGAAACCCGTTCACCTTGTCGGAAGGCGAGCTGGCGCTGTTCCGCAACGCCACTGTGGGGTTTGTCTTCCAGGCACACCACCTTTTGCCGCAGTGCAGCGTTCTGGAGAATGTGCTTTTGCCGGCCATCGTGCGCAAGACCGCGCCGGCGACCGGCGCGCGCGCCGCCCTTGGGAGCCCGCTGACACGCGACGAGACTTGTGCGCGCGCGCTGCGGCTGCTTGAGCGGGTAGGCCTGCAGGCGCGCCTGCACGACCGTCCCGCGCGGCTTTCCGGCGGCGAGCGCCAGCGCGCCGCGGTTGTGCGCGCGCTCATCAACGCGCCCCGAGTGCTTCTGGCGGACGAACCGACAGGCAGCCTGGACCACGCTTCGGCTGAGAACGTCGGCTCTTTGCTGACGGAACTCAAGCGGGAAGAAAACCTGGCTTTGATAGTCGTCACGCACACGCCCGACCTGGCGCGGCGCATGGACGCGCTGGTGCAACTCCGCGATGGCGCCCTTGTGCCGGCGTAGCATTCAAAGGTTTACGATTAGCCCGTGAGCCGCTTCACTCTCATCCTCCGCAGTCTCGCCTTCCACTGGCGCGTCCAGCTTGCGGCCGGACTGGCGGCGGCCGTGGGCACCGCCGTGCTGGTCGGTGCGCTCCTCGTCGGCGATTCCGTGCGCTACAGCCTGAAGGCGATGGCGCTGGAAAGGCTGGGCCGGGTGCAGAGCGCCGTCCTGGGCGGCGACCGTTTCTTCCGCGCCGACTTGGCCCAGCGCATGAATCAACAGACAACAGCGGAATACGATTCCGCGGAGCCGCCGCAGTACCTGGCCATGATTCTGGTGAACGGGACTTGCGTTGCGGAGGACTCTGGCGCCCGAGCCGGCAATGTGCAACTCCTGGGCGTTCCCGCGGGGTTCTGGTTGCAGAGCGAGAACGGCGCGAGCGCGCCTCCTAAGAGCGGCCAGATCGTCTTGAACCAAGGGCTTGCCGGTCTTCTGAGGGCCAAGCCTGGCGATACTGTGCGCCTGCGCATCGGCAAGCCGGGGCTGCTCTCACTGGAAGCTCCAGTCGCGCCCAAAGAGGCCGCATCCGCAGTCTTCCGAGCGAAGGTTGGCGCGCTGATCCCCGATAAGGGCCTGGGCCGTTTCGGCTTCAACGCCAGCCAGAGTGTGCCGCTGAACGCATTCCTGCCCTTGGCGGACATGCAGGCCAAGCTGGGGCAAAAGGGCCGCGCGAATGTGCTGCTGGCTCTTCACAGCCTGCCCCCTCCCCCTACCCCCTCCCACGAGGGGAGGGGGAACACTGATGACCTGGCGCGGTCCTGGTCTCTCGACGACGCCCAACTCCGCCTGCGCGCCGAAGCGAAGCTGGGATTTGTAGAACTCGCCACGCCCCGCGTCTTCCTTGATGACGCAGTTGCCGCAGCGCTCCTTAACCGGAAAGCGGAGGCCGGAAACCTGAAACCTGGTTGCGTTCTGAGCTACTTCGTAAACTCGATCCGCGCCGGCGGCAGGGAAACGCCTTACTCCATGGTCACCGCCGGCGAACCGCCGCTCGTGCCGGCTGACCTGAAAGAGGACGAGATCATCCTCAACGAATGGACTGCCGAGGACCTCCAGGCCAAGCCCGGCGACAAGGTTGAGCTTGAGTACTTTACCGTGGTCCTGATGCGCAAGCTGGACACGCATAAGGCCGCCTTCACGGTCAAGGCAGTCGTGCCTATCGAGGGCATGCACGCCGACCGCAATCTGATGCCCGAGTTCCCAGGGATCGCGGATGTGGACTCGACTCACGACTGGGATTCCAGCATCCCCATTGACATGCGCAGGATCCGCCCTAAGGACGAGCAATACTGGAAGGACTGCCGCGGCACGCCCAAAGCCTTCATCGCTCTGAACGCCGGTGTGCGCCTGTGGAAAAACCGCTTCGGCACATACACGGCGTTGCGCTTTCCGATGCAAGGCGAGCCGGAGACCGCGAAAGCCGCGGTGGACAGACACATCCGCGCGACAATTGATCCGGCAGTTCTGGGTCTTCAGTTCACACCCGTGCGTGAGCTGGCCCGCAGGGCCGTGGAGCAAGCCACGGACTTCGGAGGGCTGTTCCTGGGTCTGAGCTTTTTCCTTATCGCCGCCGCGCTGCTCCTGATGACGCTGATCTTCCGCTTCAACGTCGAAGCGCGTGCCACCGAAACTGGCCTGCTATTGGCCCTGGGCTTCACGCCGCGGAGCGTGCGCCGGCTGTTGTGGAGCGAGGGCGCGGTTATGGCGGCGCTGGGCTCCATTCTGGGCGTTGGCGGCGGCGCGCTCTTCGCCAGGTTCTTACTGCACGCGCTGACCACGCGGTGGCGCGAGGCCGTCGCTGCATCCACGTTGGAGTACCATGCCGAGCCCGCGTCATTCGCCATCGGATACGCGGCCGGGGTGGCGGCGGCCATGCTCGCCATCATGTATGCCCTGCGGCGGCAGGCTGCGCTTCCCGCGCGCGAGCTTCTGGCGGCGGGTGCGGAGCCGCCTGGACAGAAAGTGCGTTTGCCAAGGTGGGTCTTCCTTGGCGTCCTCAGTTTCGTGGCGGCACTGGGTCTGGCCACTGGAGTGCTGGTCAAAGGAGAGCTGTCCGCGCCGGCCTTCTTTGGGGTGGGGGCGCTGCTGCTGCTTTCCGGTCTGTCAGGCCTGAGGCTGCTGCTGGGTGGCAGCACGGGCGTCCCGTCCGCGCGCAGGGCCTGCCTGCCCACGCTTTCCGGCCTCGGCGTTCGCGCGGCCTCGCGGCGCAGCAGCCGCAGTCTTGGCACTGCGGGGCTGCTGGCCTGCGGCACATTCCTGGTTGTGGCAGTCGGAGCCAACCAGCAGGATGCCACTCGCGGCTCGGAGCGCAGGGAGTCCGGCACCGGCGGCTTCGCGCTTGAGGCGCGCACCACGCTGCCCGTCTACGAAGACCTGAACACTTCCGCCGGACGCCTCAAAGCGGGCGTGGCGGAGGAGGCCCTTGCCGGTGTCACGCTCTACCCATTTCGTGTGAAAGACGGAGATGAGGCAAGTTGCCTGAACCTGAACCGCGCCCAGCAGCCGCGCATCCTGGGCGTGCCGGAGGCATTCATCAGGCGCGGCGGATTCACGTTCGTCACGGGAGGCCCACGGCCGCTCCCGCCGTCCTGGGAACTGCTTCATGACGAACCCAATCTCTCCAAGGCCGCCGGCGGAGTTCCAGGGGAGGAGCCAATCCGCGGCGTCTGTGATTTCCAGTCGCTGACCTGGGCGTTGGGGATGAAGACCGGCGATGAGCTTACCGTGCGGGACGAAACAGGCGCGCCACAGCGTATCCGCATCGTTGCAGCCGTGGCCAACAGCATTCTTCAAGGCAGCATCCTGATCAGCGAAAGGGATTTCATGAAGCTGTATCCTTCGGAGAGCGGCTACCGGGAGTTTCTGGTTGACGCCCCGCGCGGGCGCGCCGCCGAGGCTGGCAAGCGGCTGAGCGCCGCGCTGCAGGATGAAGGCCTTGAAGCCACGTCGGCCGTGCAACGGCTGGCGGAGTTCAACGCGGTGCAGAACACCTACCTGGCGACATTCCAGGCCTTGGGCGCGCTGGGACTGCTGCTCGGCAGTCTGGGACTTGGCGTTGTGGTGCTGCGCAATATGCTGGAGCGACGAGCGGAACTGGCGCTGTTGCGGGCACTCGGCTTCTCGCGCGGCGATATCGGCCGGCTGGTCTTGAGCGAGCACCTCTGGCTGCTGCTGTTGGGGCTGGGATTGGGCGTCGTGGCCGCTCTGGCCGCGGTGGCGCCGGTGCTTGCCGCCGCCAGCGCCCAGTTTCCGTGGAAGGCAATCGGCGCCGCAGTGGCAGCGCTGGCCCTGTGCGGACTTGGTTCCGCGCTGCTGGCCACGTGGGCCATGTTGCGCGCGCCGCTGCTGCCCGCCTTGAGGAACGACTAACGAAATGCAAAATTCAAAATGCAGAATGCAGAATAAACAAAGCAGAATGCGCTTGGTTCTTTGGTCTGTTAATTGCGTATTCTGCATTTTGAATTGTGCATTTCTGGGAGCCTGCTCCTTCGCCGAGGAAGGCGCGGAGATCATCTACAAGAATGACTTTGAGAAGGAGGAAGCAGGCAGGGAGGCCAGGGACCTCGGTCTGATAGTGGTGGGCGACGGGGAGCTCCGCGTCAAGCTCGATGGCCAGAACAAAGTGTTGGAACTCGCGCCTTACCCGCTCGAGACCTGCGGTTTCCTCTTCGGCCCGGCGGGAACTGAGGACCTCTGCGCCCGGGTCCGCGTGTTTGGCGCCTCTGCCGGCCGCCGCTTCCCGGTGTTCTCCGTTGGCCTGGGAGGAGTGGGCGGCTACATGCTGAGGCTGACACCTGTCCGCAAAGCGCTGGAGCTGCTGAAGGGCGATGAGGTAAAGCAGTCTGTCTCTTACACGTGGGCGAGCGGCACGTGGACCGTGCTGGCGCTTGCAGTGCACAAGATTAAGGACAGCACCTGGAGCATTCAGGGCAAAGTTTGGGAATACGGGAAGGAGGAACCCAAGGAGTGGATGGTCTCATTCGAGGACACCGAGAAGCCTCCTTCAGGCCGCGCCGGCGCGTGGGGCACCGCTTACTCCGGAGAGCCAATCCGCTTCAGTGGGCTGCTTGTCACGAGAAGCAAGTGACCCAGCGTTCGCTCCGGCGGCATGGATGGTGTAAGATTGTTGGTAGGAGACGAGGGTCTGAGCGGGCGTAAATGACGAAAGATGGAAAACGACCTGGCAGTAAAACTCTGCGTCATAGGCCTGGTGATCTACTCGACGAGCCTGCACGAGTTGGCCCACGCCTTCAGCGCGGCCTGCTTTGGCGACCCGACCCCGGGGCAGAATGGCCGGTTGACTTGGAATCCGGTGCCGCACCTCAGCCCGGTGCTGACCGCCGTCGTTTTCCCTGCGATCTTCTACCTCACCAACAACGGCCTGTTCTGTCTGGCATCCACGCCCGTCAACCCTTCCCGCATGCGGCATCCGATGCGCGACTACGCGCTGGTGTCGCTCTGTGGGCCGCTCATGAACTTTCTTTGCGCCGCCGTGTTGATCGGCATCCTTTGGGTCCCGGGCTTCACCACTCCTCCGGGGGAGCGTCCGAACTACTTGATGCTGGTCCTGCCCTGGGCGGCATACTGGAACGTCCTGCTCGGCATCTTCAACCTTCTGCCTATTCCAGCGCTGGACGGCTACAGTGTGATTCGAGGACTCTTGCCGCCTGAACTGCGCCAGCAAGGCGATGCATTGGCGCGCAGTCCCTTCAGCCTGCTCATAGTGTTGTTCCTGGGCAGCTATATCATCGGCTACTTTCAGGGTCCGGTTGTCCTCCTGTTCCAGCATCTGCTGCCCTGAGTTGCCTGCACCTGTTGCGCGCATCGCCTCTTGGGGGTAATGATGAAGGAGAAGAACTGAGTCAGGAGCAAGGAAACGATGTCTGAGCAACTGTCCGCAATTCGCAAGCTCTACAAGAGCCTGGCCAAGAGCCATACGGCGCTGAGAAAACGGCTGGGCCGCAGCCTGACGATGGCTGAGAAGATCATGTTCGCGCATTTGGGCGGGCTGGATCAGGAATTCAAGCGCGGGGAGAGCTTCCTCTTGCTGCGTCCCGACCGCGTCGCTCTTCAGGACGCGACGGCGCAGATGGCCATTCTGCAGTTTATGTCCAGCGGCATGCAGCGGGTGGCCGTGCCGACCACGGTGCACTGCGACCACCTGATCCTGGCGCGCGTCGGGGCCGTGAGCGACCTGGAGGCCTCACTGGGCGAGAACAAGGAGGTCTTCGATTTTCTGGCCACGGCGGCGCGGAAATATGGGATGGGCTTCTGGAAGCCCGGCGCCGGCATCATCCATCAGGTGGTGCTGGAGAACTACGCTTTTCCCGGCGGCTTGATGATCGGCACCGACAGCCATACGCCCAACGCGGGCGGCATGGGGATGGTGGCCATCGGCGTCGGCGGCGCGGACGCTGTGGACGTCATGTCCGGGATGCCGTGGGAACTGCTGAACCCCAAACTGGTGGGCGTGCGCCTGACCGGCCGGCTCAGCGGCTGGGTCAGCTCCAAGGAAGTGATCCTGAGGATGCTGGAGCTCCTTACCTGCGCGGGCGGCACCAATAAGATCATCGAGTACTTCGGCCCGGGCGTGGCGAGCATCAGCTTGACGGGCCGCGGCACTATCACCAATATGGGCGCCGAACTGGGCGCCACGACCTCACTCTTCCCCTTCGATGGGCCCACCGCGGCCTACCTGCGCGCCACGGATAGAGCAGACCTCGCGGCGGAAGCTGAGAAGTACGCGGCGCACATCAACGCGGATGGGGAGGCCTATCGGAACGCGGAGAAGCATTTCGATGAGGTGATCGAGATTGACCTGGACAAGCTGGAGCCTATGCTCGCCGGCCCGCACAGCCCCGACGTCGCCCATCCCCTCTCGAAAATGAAGGCGCACCAGTTGCAGGAAGGCTATCCCGACGAGATCAAGGTCTGCCTGGTCGGTTCGTGCACCAACAGCTCTTATGAAGACATCGGCCGCGCGGCCCACGTGGCGCGGCAGGCGCTGGCCAAGGGGCTGAAAGCCAAGGTGCCGCTGCTGGTGACGCCCGGTTCGAGCCTCATCTTCAAAACGCTCGCCCGCGATGGCTACCTGCAGACGCTGCAGGAGTTGGGGGCCACGATCCTGGCCAACGCCTGCGGGCCCTGCATCGGGCAATGGAAGCGTGACGACGTGAAGCCCGAAGACGAGGCCTCAGGCAAGCCGAACGTCATCGTTACCAGTTTCAACCGCAATTACCGCGGGCGCAACGACGGCTTCAAGAGCACCATGGCGTTTGTCGCTTCGCCCGAAATGGTCATAGCTATGGCGGTTTCAGGGTCGCTGTCCTACAACCCCGTGACCGACGCCATCCGCGATCCCAAGGGCAACCTGATGAAGCTCCAGCCGCCAGAGGCGCCGGACCTGCCTGAGAAAGGCTTCCTGCGCGACGATTCCGGGTTCCAGCCGCCGGCGGAGGATGCTTCGCAAGTGGAGGTCAGCGTTGCCCCCCAGTCCCAACGCCTGCAACTGTTGCAGCCCTTCGAGCCGTGGGACGGAAAAGACATCCTTGGCGCGCGCGTGCTGCTGAAGGCCCAGGGCAAATGCACGACGGACCATATCTCGGCCGCAGGCAAGTGGCTCAGATTCCGCGGGCACTTGGACAACATCTCCAACAACCTGCTCATCGGCGCGAACAATGCTTTCACTGGTGAGATCGGCAAGGCCAAGAACCTGCGCACGGGCGAGCCCGGCAAGCCTATTCCTGAGATCGCCCGGGACTACAAGGCCCATGGCGTGAAGTGGGTCGTGGTCGGGGATGCGAACTATGGCGAAGGCTCCAGCCGCGAACACGCCGCGCTGGAACCTCGTTTCCTCGGCGGCGTGGCCATAATCACCCGGAGCTTCGCCCGCATCCACGAGACCAACCTGAAGAAACAGGGCATGCTGCCGCTGACCTTCGCCACCCCCGCGGATTACGAGAAGATCAAGGAATCCGACCGCGTGGATCTCCTCGGCCTGACAGAGTTCGCGCCGGGCAAGCCCCTCAAACTGATCGCGCATCATGAGGACGGCTCGCACGACGAGATCCTCCTGAACCACAGTTTCAACGCTGAACAGATTGAGTGGTTCAAGGCCGGCAGCGCGCTGAACCTGCTGAAGAAGATGGAAAGCCGCCGCAGTCGGCAGGCCAAGGGCGGAAAGAGAAAGGCGGCGAAGCAGTGACAGCAGGAGGAAAGCGCCGGGGGTCGGCAGACGTGTCGCGCTGGCTGGAGATAGCCCGTGGGTTGCTTGAACGGCCGGCAGCCCCCTGCAAGGAAGACCAGCCCAAAGACTTCGTGCGCGCGTTCGTCCGGGCGCGCCGGGAGTTGTCGCTGGCCGAAGACGCAGCCGGCAACCTGCTGCTGAGATATCCGGCCTCTCGGCGCCCAGGTGGCACGGCCCCGCCGCTGGTGCTGATGGCGCATCTGGATCATCCGGGCTTCTGGATCACGCGGGCCGCCCAGGACAAGGCAGCGCTGGTCTTCAAGGGCGGAGTTGGCGCTGGACATGCGCGGCCGGGGGCCAAAGTGTGCTTCTTCACTTCCGGCAGCGCAAAGCCCACGGGCCGCGGGGAACTCGTGAAGGTCACCGAGGTCCGGAAACGGCTCTCGCGCGCCGTGGCACGAATAACCGGCGGCGTCGCACTGCCCGGCGGTTTCGCGATGTGGGACTTCCCGGCCTTTGCGCTGCGGGACGGCTTGATCAGCGCCCGCGCCTGCGACGATGTGCTGGGCGTCGCCTGGGCGCTCTGCGTCATGGACGAGCTGGCCAGGCGCAAGCCGCGCGGCGTGGCCGTCTGGGCGCTGCTCACCCGCGCCGAGGAGATCGGGTTCCTCGGCGCGCTGGAGGCCCTGCGGCTCAAGACCATTCCCAGGCACGCCCGCGTGCTCTCCTTGGAATGCTCCAAGGCCGCCGGCATCGCGCCCCAGGGCGCAGGCGCCGTGGTGCGCGTGGGCGACCGCGCCACCATCTTCGATCCGCAATTGAGCGAAGCGCTGCGCCGAGCGGCGGAGGCCCTGAGCCGCAAGCAGCGCGGCTTCAAGTACCAGCGCAAGCTTATGGACGGCGGCGCCTGCGAGGCTACCCCCTTCTGTGCCTACGGCTACCGCGCTTCGGGTCTGGCTCTGCCTCTGGGCAATTATCACAACCAAGCCACGACGCCCGCTGGTCCGGGCATCGGGCCTGAGACCGTGCGTGCTGACGATTTCGTCTGCGGTGTAAGGCTCCTGGTCGCCTTTGCTACTCAGCCGCAGTTGTCTGCTGCGGGCACCGTCACGATTCCGGCGTGGGTGAAGGAAAGAGCCGAGGCCGCCAGGCGCGAGTTGGCCAAGCGCGCCCAGCCGGCGAATTTTGGATTTTAGATTGTAGCATGGGCATCTTGCCCATGTTCACGGGCTGGAAGCCCCTGCTACCCTTGTCATTAGGTCTTCGATCTTGGATTGGCCGCGCGGGCCTGTTGGCGCAGCGAGTACTCTATGGCTGCCGTCGGGAGAACGACCAACACGACGCTGCCGAGGAGCGTGACCATTGTGTGGGCAGGTATGGTCGTCTTTGGGTCGCCGCTGTACCACCCTCCGCCCAGCTTGATTTCCATATACTCGACCAAATACGTCGCAATTCCACCGATTGCTCCGAACAGCGGCGCCCATTTCGAGTAGGGCCTGAAGCCATAGAGCCTTGTCAGCGCGAAGCCCAGCAGCGCTCCGGACAACGCGATGTGCGCGGTCTGCCCCCAAAGTGTGGTGTTCATGAAACCCAAGGTACCTCGGCCCGCCAACGTTAGAAAATACGGCGCATAGTACCATGTGAAGTTAAGGACGGAGAACCCGAATGCCCAGAGCAAGGCCCATCCCGCCAGTTTCCAGCTTCTTTGGGCAATGGCAGGACCGCTACACAAGAATGCTCCGTAAGGGAACCAAAGTATTGTCCAGTACCCATAGAACAAGAAAACTCCGCCGAATCCTCTGAAGGACGACGTTATCTGGATGTGCCACGCTATGATTCCAGCCGCTCCCGCCAGCACGCCAGAGAGCATCGCTGCCGCCAGAGGCGTGCGAAAGCCGCTGAGTTGCCGCAGGTCGGGCGCGTCCGTCACCTTTGCCTTTTTCCTTTTGCCTTTTTACTTCCGAAGGGTCACGCGCTTGCAGCCCGTGGCGGGTCTTCCTCTTTCCGTTCCATAGGCGCCGAAATCAGGGGACATGATCCCAATTCGCGTGAATTGGGAATCGTGTCCCCTGATTTCCGCACCTCGAATCCCAGCTCGCTCTTGGGCAAACGAACTCTCTCCCCGCTGTAGAGCCTATGGACGTTGGAGCCAAGCTGGGATGTCACTACATAGGGAATTGTGCCGGACTGTTCGGCGAGTTCTTCGACCGAGATGCGCGCCTGCTGCGAACCGCCGATGAGCGTTACGGCTTCGCCGACCTCGGGCAGCCCTGGCGCGCTGTGCTCGAGCGCCGTGATGTCGGCCACGATGCAGTTCATCGAGATCGTGCCCACGACGGGGACCGGCGTCCCGCGCACGAGGACGCAGGAACGGCCGCTCAGCGCGCGGCGGTAGCCGTCGCCGTAGCCGATAGGCAGCGTGGCCAGCAGCGACTCCTTCTTGCAGATGTGCGTGCGGTTGTAGCCTACAGGCCAGCCCGCCGGGCGGCGGCCGATGTGAACGATGCGGGTGTACAGGGCCAGGGAGGGCAGCAACTCCAGCTTGTCGCGTTCCGAGGGCCAGGCGCGCAGGCCGTGCAGCAGGACGCCGCAACGCACCAGATCCAGATGAGCGTCGGGATGAAAGACGGTGCCGGCCGAATTCGCGGCGTGGCGCACGCGGAAGCGGAGTCCGCGCGCCTCGCAGTAGGCCAGCAGCTTGCGGAAAAGTTTGATCTGCTGGCGCGTCGGCTCCGGGTCGGGTTCCTCCGCGCCGGAGAAGTGGGTGAAGATGCCTTCCAGTTCGAGCGTTCTCTCCGCCTGGACGAGTTCCGCCGCGGGCCAGATCTCGTCGGGGCCGAGACCCCCGCGGCCCATGCCGGTGTCGGCCATCAGGTGTACTTTGGTCTTGCGCCCCCGCCTCGGGCCTTGCAGCATGGCGCGGCTGCGCGCCGCCAGCGCCCTGATCTCATCGCTGCTGGAGACGGCAAAAATCAGGCCAGCCTCGATGCCGGCGCCAAGCTCGTCGGGCAGGCACGAGGTAAGCAGTTGAATTGGAGCTTCCAGACCAGCGTCGCGCAGCGCCACGCCTTCGGCGACCTCGTTGACTCCCAGCCGCGAGGCCCCGGCCTCAAGGGCCGCGCGAGCCACCTGCGGTCCGCCGTGTCCGTAGGCTTCGGTCTTAACCACGGCCAAGAGGCCGGCTCCGTGTTTCAGCAGGCCGCGCAGGACGCGGACATTGTGCCGGACCGCTGCGAGATCAACCGCGGCCCAGATGCGGACCGCCTCGGGAACGCTGCTGGAGCCTGAACCCATGGCCGGTCAAAATCCCCAGTTCTGGTTGCCCCGGTGGAGAGGGGCCTCCCTTACCCTTGCTATCCCGCCCCCAAGGGCTAAGGGCAGACGATCACGGCAGGGACGATGCCGGCTTCTTGCATCGGCTCTAGGCGTATGAGGCTTGAGGGAAAAACTGGTGGACGCCCGTAGATGTATACTGCGCACGGCTGACATTCCAGCTTTTGGATTGACCGCCAAGACACCCCGATGACGCCAAGGCCCTTCACCCCTCCCCTCTTCACCTGTTCACCTCTTCACCTGTTCACCTCTTCACCCCTCCCCTCTTCACCTATTCACCTCTTCACCTGTTCACCCCTTCACCCCTTCACCCCTCCCCTCTCCACCTGTTCGCCCCTTCACCATAGCCTTTGGCTGCGGCCCTGCCGCCCATGTGCCCCTGCGGTTGGAAATCCGGGCTAGTCGTCGCGCGCGGCCCACATGCCACCTGCCACCTGCCACCTGCACGCTGTCTTGCGTTGCGTCCCCCTCCCCATTGATAGTATATGTACTGTATTACCATAGACTTATAACTTCGATATGCACCATGTGTTGGGGTCCCTGCACAAAAAATCTTGAGAAAAATAAAATATTTCTTCTCCTTCAGTAACAACGGCTTACACGCGCGCACGTTCTGTGCACCTCCGAAATGATATAGGAAAAATTCGTATTATATAGTATGGAGATACTGTATTCAATTGGCACCATACTTCCGCGTGGCACGGGCGTCTCGCCCGTGGAGTTCGTTTGGTTGTGCCCCGCGCCACCAAAGGAACGTGGCACGGGCGTCCCGCCCGTGCCGGCCCCAACCCCAGGACCTACACTGCCGATCCAATGCAATCCCAAATCAAAGATCGCAAATCAAAAATCTAAAATCCCTTCTCTGTGCCTCCGCAGCGAACTGGACAATAATCCGCAAGCAATCGCCCCTAATCCGCAAGCAATCGCCCCTAATCCGCAAGCGAAAGCCGCTGATTCGCAAGCGAAAGCCGCTGATTCGCAAGCGAAAGGCACTGATTCGCAAGCGAAACCCGCTCGTTTTCGACGATTTTGCCCAATCTCAAAGGACTTGCAGAATCGCCGCGCAAAATTTGGAATCACGGCCGCGCGCGGTACAACGCCGGCGTCCCGTCGGCCTACGCCCAACGCTTCAAGTAAAGACCGGCGTTGGCCGGCGGGACGCTGGCGCTACGCTCTACCCGCCGCAGTTACGGACATCCATCCGGGAAAAGCGGAGGTTTCAAGAGTCTGTTGCCAATATGGCGTGCGGGCCATAGATTGGGTGTCTTGGCTTTGCAGCGAAGACCAGCACCTCTTCCTGGCCGTTCGGGAATGGGCCGACTGTCCCCGCTGGGTTGTGGAGAGAGCTTTGGGCACAGAGAGAGTGTTTGTACCGGCCGGAACATTGCGGCAACCGGCCGCGCTGAGCGGCGTGGGCCTGCACTCCGGAGCGCGCGTGGCTATTCGCCTATGCCCAGCGCCCGCCGGAACGGGGATTCTCTTTGCCCGCACAGACTTGGCCGGCCGGCCCACGGTCTCGGCCCAGGACTTCGAAGGCATTTCCGCGCCTTTCCGCACTGCCGTGAAGAAGGGCGCGGCGGAGGTGCACACCGTTGAGCACCTCTTTTCAGCTCTCTTCAGCCTGGGGATCACTGACTGCGTGATCGAGATTGACGGCCTGGAAGTCCCGGGGATGGACGGCAGCGCGCGCGAGTTCGTGGCGGCAATTCAGCAGGCCGGAATCCAGTTGCTGAACGGCACGCAGGTTGAGCCGCTGGTGGTCCGAGTTCCCGTGCAGCTCGAAGAGGGCCAGGCCAGGATCGCGGCTTTGCCGCACCCAAGCGGCCTGAAGATCACTTACAAGCTCGATTACCCCGGCCAACCCCTGGCGCAAGGCAGCCATGAGTTGGAGTTGAACGCAGACTCCTACGCCAGTGAGATCGCGCCTGCGCGTACGTTTGTCCTTAAGAAGGACGCGGACGCAATGCGTGCCGCGGGCCTGGGCAAAGGCGCGGACTACCAGAACACGGTCGTCATCGAAGGCGCACACGCGCTGGAAACCGCATTGCGCTTCGACAACGAGCCGGTGCGGCATAAGATTCTGGACCTGCTGGGCGATCTGTGCTTGCTGGGCCGCCCCTTGCGTGCGCACATCGTGGCCAGTTGTTCCGGCCACAAGATAAACCGCGCGCTGGTCGTGCGGCTGCGCGAAGCGGCCCTCCCCCTTCCACCCGCCGCGAGGGGATGTGGGGGCGGCGCGTGTTGCACGGCAAAGTGGGAAGGATGAACTGGAGAAGGGAAAAGCAGCAATGCAACTGGACATCCAGGCTATCAAGGCCATTCTGCCGCACCGCTACCCGTTCCTGCTTGTGGACAGGATCGTGGAACTGGAGCCGGGCAAGCGCATCGTGGGCATAAAGAATGTGAGCGCCAATGAGGGCTTTTTCCAGGGGCATTTCCCGGCGGAGCCTGTCATGCCCGGCGTCTTGATCCTGGAAGCGCTGGCCCAGGTTTCCTGCGTTCTGGTGTTGCGCGACCTTGGCGCTCAAGGCAGCATTGCCCTCTTTACGGGGGCGGACAACGTTACCTGGCGGCGCAAGGTTGTGCCGGGGGACCAGCTTCGCCTGGAGGCCGAGGTTGACAAGCTGCGTGTGCCCTTCGGCAGGATGAAAGCGAAGGCCACGGTGGATGGCGAAGTGGCCTGTGAGGCGCTTGTGAAGTTCATGATCCAGATGCCGGAGAAAACGAAGTAAGAAGCAAGCAGGCTTAACTGACAACGGACACCTGACAACGGATCGCTGACCACTAGCCATGCGCAATATCCATCCTACAGCCATAGTTGATCCCAAGGCGCAGATCGCCGACGGCGTTTCCATCGGCCCGTATTCCGTGATCGGACCTGAGGTCACGATCGGCGAGGATTGCGCGATCCATAACCACGTTACGCTCACGGGCCGTACTACGTTGGGCAAAGGAGTGCAGCTCTTCTCCGGCGCGGTAGTGGGGGAGATCCCTCAGGACCTGAAGTACCAGGGCGAGAGGACCACGCTGAGCGTGGGCGATGGCACAGTCATTCGCGAGTATGCCACGCTGCATACTGGCACGGCCCTTGGCGGCGGCCACACCGCTGTGGGCCGGAACAACCTTATCATGGCCTACGTGCACATTGCGCATGACTGCCAACTGAAAGACAACATCGTCATTGCCAACGCCGCCCAGCTTGCCGGGCATGTGCAGGTGGATGATTACGCGCGCATCTCGGGCTTGGCGGCGCTGCACCACTTCGTACGCATCGGCACGTGTTCATTCGTGGCCGGCTGCGCCAAGCTCTCCATTGACGTGCCGCCCTTCACGCTGGCCGATGGCCATCCCGCGCGCATCCGCGGCCTGAATCGCGAAGGCCTCAAGCGGCGGGGCTTGTCTGACGATGCCCTGCGGGCCATGAAGGAAGCGTATCGCTTGTGTTACGACAATGAGTTGCCGCGGGAACAGGCGTACCAGGAGATCAGCGCCCGCGGATACGACAAGGTTGTGGAAGTGGCGCTCTTCGTTGAGTTCCTGCGGGCCGTGGCCAAAGGCAAGCACGGGCGCGCCCTGGAGGCTGAGCGGGAAGTCTTGCCGCCGGATGAACGGGACGGCCGCTTGGGCTACAGGCCGGAACAGGCCTAGCGAAGGCATCGGCTGAGTAGTGAGGCTTTGAGGGAGAGCTTGAGGAAATGAGAAGACATTCTATCTCCGTGGTTGCGGCCTTCGCGGCCGCTCTGGTTCTGCTGCTTGCGGGTTGCGGCGAGGGCACACGCCCATACACCGGGCCCGCGCTGCCCTACACGCCGGAACCCACCAGGGCCAGGGAACCGAACCCGCGCGTGGCCCTGGAGACCAGTGCGGGCAGGATAGAGTTGGAGTTGTTCGAGGACGACACGCCTAACACCGTCAACAATTTCATCAACCTGATCGAGAAAAAGTTCTACGACGGGACCAAGTTCCATCGGCTCATCAAGGACTTCATGATCCAAGGCGGGGATCCGCAGGGCACCGGCAGGGGCGGGCCGGGGTATCGTTTCCCGGACGAGATCAAGCCCAAGACCAACAAAATCACCAAGTACGCTTTGGCTATGGCCAACTCCGGGCCAAGCACGAACGGGTCGCAGTTCTTCATCATGACCGGCGATAGGCCGCGCCCCGATCTGGAGAAGAAACACACGGTTTTCGGCGAGGTCGTGGCAGGCACCGACGTTGTGGACAAGTTGAACGGCATGCCCGTGGAAGGCGAAAAGCCCAAGGAAGAGATCAAGCTGCTCAAGGCCGAGGTGCTCAACAAGCGCAGCCATGAGTATAAACCTTGGAACACCATGCCCGACCAGCCTGGCATGATGCCTTCTTTGAAGACTCCGTCGAAGACCTTCCCGATGTCCCCAAGACCACCAGCCAAACCCGGTGAGAGAAAGGCGGGCGAAGCCATGCCGGTGATGCCGCCTCCGCTGGTGCCCGTTCCGCCGCCTGCACCGAATCCCCCGGTACCACCCCAGCCTCCCCTTACCCCTCCCGAGAAGAAAGCTGAGGAGAAGAAGCCGGAGGAGAAGAAGGCTGAGGACACGAAGGCCGAGGAGAAGAAGGCTGAGGACACGAAGGCCGAGGAGAAGAAGACCGAAGAGAAAAAGTGAGGTGGCGGGGGGCTGTTCTCGGAGCCTGAGCTAACAGTGCGAGCTCTCCAGTTCGCACACAACAAGGAGGGAGCAGGGACCATGGCCGAACCGAATCCGGTGGTTGCGATGAAGACCAACGTGGGCGAGATCGTGCTGGAGCTGTTCGAGGACGCCGCGCCCAACACAGTTGCCAACTTCATCTCCTTGGCGGAAAAGGGCTTTTACACCAGCAAGAAATTCCACCGCATTATCAAGGACTTCATGATTCAGGGCGGCTGCCCTCAAGGCACCGGCACGGGTGGGCCCGGGTACAGATTTGCCGATGAGTTCAAAGGCAACCCGTACAAGATTGAAAGGTACACGATCTGCATGGCCAATGCCGGGCCGAACACCAACG
>Ga0209777_10004136_pt1 | contig 17375 bp, 13 predicted proteins | sample FrelakmetHBP12HB_FD_187147 | JGI IMG/M metagenome (GOLD analysis project Ga0209777, IMG submission 187147) | Freshwater lake sediment microbial communities from the University of Notre Dame, USA, for methane emissions studies -HBP12 HB (SPAdes)... | ecosystem: Environmental > Aquatic >...
GGCTGCGGACGCACGGGCTGCTGGACTTGTGCCCGAGGCTGCTCCTGCGGCTGCGGACGCACGGGCTGCTGGGGTTGTACCCGAGGCTGCTCCTGCGGCTGCGGGCGCACGGGCTGCTGGGGTTGTACCCGAGGCTGCTCCTGAGGCTGCGGACGCTCTGCCCTTTCTGCTCTGGTAGGGGCTGCCACAGGCTCGCGCTGTGCCGCGGCCTGAGGCCGCGTCTGTTCGTGGGCCACTGGTTGGGCTTCAGTTCGTGATACGCGCTGCGTTACCAGAGCTTCCTGGCGCATCTGCGTTTGGCGTGCGGACTCAGCCGCGGCCTTGCGTTCGGCTGCCAGCTTCTCCTGTTGCGCCTGAATCTCACGCCGTGCCTGTTCCAGTCTCGCCGTCTGCGCGCCCGCCGTAGTCTCCTGGACGTTGGGTCTGGTCTGAGGAGCGCCCTGCGGGGCCGCGGCTGGGATCCGGTTTGCGGCCGGCCTTTTCGCCAGTTCCTGCTTCGCGATAAGCGCTGGCGGAGTCGTCGTTGCCACTGGAGCGACCGTGGGCCTGAAAACGGACAGCTTGTCTTTGAGCATCATTTCGCCGCGCAGGGGCCGTCCTGGCGTGGTGTTCGCGTCCACGATCTGGACCTGCTTGATAGGGTGCCCGTACGCAGTCTGGACGCGCTCCGGCGACGGCCCGTTGTTGATTATGCGGTGGTTGCTGTAAGCGTAGTTGTCTTTGAGGAGCTTCGTCTTCTTGTAGACGTTCCCCACCCGCGTTGGGGGAAGCACGTAAGCCGTCAGCGCCGGGTCGCAGAAGTGTGTGGCAGGCACGAAGCAGAAGTCCTGCTCGCCCAACCCGAAGTCAAAGTCCAAGCCCACATTGCCGCCATGAAAATGGAATCCCAAACCCACGTCATAGACCGCTGCCGGCGGCAAAGGCGCCCACCCGTAGTAATCGTCGTTCGTCCGCCAATTCACCCACGCCGGCCCCCAGACTGTATCAGGCGTCCACACCCAGCCATACGCAGCGTTGCGAGACCAGCGCCCATAGTGGAACGGCGCCCACCCCCAACTGTAGTCTGAGTGCCACGCCCAGCCCCAGTCCGAGTTGATCCAGCGGCCGCGAGCCGAGTACGGCCGCCAAGCGTGGTCCACGAGCGCCACAGTGGGCTGCCAGACCCACGCGCCATCCAGGCTGCGCCAGGTTCCGTATGGCGCTAACGCCTCATAGAAGTAGGACACATTTACTCCATCAGATGGCGGAGCGGATACCACGGCGGTGCTCACCGGCGGTTCTTGCGCCGGCTCAATAGCGGCCGGGATTGCCGGTGTCTCGGCCACCGGTGGCGCCAGCGTTTCCCCGTGCTTGAGCAGTGCCTGGACCAGCGCGTCAGAAGCACCGAGATCCTTGAGGTAGACGATCTCTTCCGCGGTCGGCTGGTACGCCACCGGCGATCTATCAATGTAGGCTAACACCAAATCCTCGCCCACCCCCGCCTTGAGAAGTTGGACAAGATCGTCCATCCCCTCTGAGGCACTTAGCTGGCTGGCCGAAACTGCCAAGATGAGTGTCAGGCACAGCGCCATGAGTCCGCTCATGCGTCCCGGGCTAACGCTCTTCTGGTCCCGGCTCGAAGCTGTTTTGGTAAGCATTGGTCTTTCCTCCTCTTCTTGCTCCTCGTTCCTCTTCTGTTCGTTCCACCATCCCAGCCATTGAGTGTACTTCATCATGTACTTCCTCTATTCATTAAAGTACACTGCCGAAACAGAAAAGTCAAATTATTTCTTTGAAAAAAACAGTTATTGTGGTAATGTTCAGACGGTGTGGTGAGGTGGTGCTGGGGCAGTCTGCTTCAGACGAGGACAGGAGAGGAGCGGCCTTGAGAAAACGTATCATTAGTCTGGACAATGACTTACGAAAACTTGGCGAACTGGTCAAGAAGGCCCGCCATGAGCGCACGATGACAATCTCGGATCTTGCGGCGAAGGCCAATGTTTCTAACCGAACGATTATTGCTCTTGAGGCCGGAACGAGGAATGCCATCCGATTTGACGCAGTCGTGCGCCTGGTGTCTGCCTTCGCGCTGCCGACCGCCGAGCAGACCGAGTGGCTCGCGCTGGCGGGCCACACCAACTTGGCCAACGAGGATGTCAACCGCATCCTGGATAACCTTGCCCAGCGGCGTGCGGGACTGGTCGAATCGCCGGAGGTCGAGCCGCTGGCGTATTTCCGTGACCTGCGGGACAGGCTCAAAGGGCGCCCCGCGCTTCTGTGCGCCTGGTTTACCTCTCCTCCAGCGGCCTCGGGCTCGCAAGAACTGCGAGATCTGATGCTTGAACTGCTCAAGTCCGGGCTGTGGCTGGCCATGGTCTGCCCTTATCCCGCGGAAACACCAGTGGACCTGGCGAGCCTTCGCGCCCACTACAACGAAGTCATCTGTAGCGTAAGGGACATGGCGCTCCTGTTGCGCAGGACGCTGGGACAGAGCTTGGAGTCGAGGATAGCTGTTTTTGAGCCTGCATCGCAGGAGCATCTTGTCGCACCGCCGATGCGGATGGCCGAGTACCGCCCTGCCCTGCTGCACTATAAGAACGCCCCTATCGAGAATGATGAGCTGGGCATTTATCTGAGACTGGGATTTGGGGCACGCGATCGGTGGCTCAAGATTTACTCGCCGGAATGGACGGAAGGACCGGCGAAGGAGGCCTCCCTAAGGGCGCTCAGAACCTGGCAGGACTACTTCTCCGACATCCTCAAAGCCTGGGACCCCATAGGCGCCGGTTGGGACCGGGAGAAACTGAAAGAGGGCCGCTGGAAACTCGTCTTAGGTTGAAAGCCCTGTGGATGGAGCAGGCGTAAGGCGTATAATCAGAGGCATGGATAGCAGCAGCCGCTGGATCGCCATCGCGGCCATTCTTGGGTTGTGCAGCGCATACGCTTTGAAAGGCGGCCCCCCAGCCACCAGGGATCTCCCGCCAGTCATACCCAAGACTCAGCCAGGCCAGGGCGCGCGGCCGCCTGCGCCAGTGGCCAAGTCGGCACTGAAGTTCAGCCCTGAGTCGGTTGATTTTGGCGAAGTCCTGGTCGGCCAGTCTCTTAACAAAGAGGTCGTGGTCGAGAACCCCACCGGCCAACCCATTGCCGTGACCAACGTGCGAGTCAACTGCGGCTGCGTCAAGGCCGAGATGCCGCGAGAAGCAATCCCGCCGGGGAGAAGCGGCACGCTGAAGCTGCGCTTCATAGGCATTGCGGGGAAGCGCCCCGCGACCTACACCGTCACGCTGTCCACGGACGAGCCTGAAAAAGCGCAGGCCGCGCTGCCCGTTGCGGGCAAGGTCAAGCAGGTCTTCAACGTCGAGCCGCCAACTCTGGTCTTCGGCAATGTGCCGAGACGCCATCCCAAGATGCTGAGCGCGACGGTCCAGCAAGCAGACGGCAAGCCCTTCAAGATCGTCACCGTGGCGGCCACCCACAAGGAATTCTCTTTCAAGTGGGAGCCCTTGCCCGAGGGCGGCTACAAAATCCTGGTGACCGTGACAGGCGCGGAGGCCGGGCCGGCATTACTCGAAGCCGTCGGGATAATCACCGATCATCCTATAGTGCCGGCGGTGATGTTGACCATCGGCGCCCGCATCACGCGAGAGGTGGTGTCGCGGTCCGTCCTGGTGACAGCCCCTCTGGGCCCTGACGGCCGCCCGCGGCCTTTTGAGACGGTCCTTGAACGGCTCACCCCCGGTGAGCTAGTGGTTGAGAACGTCACCGAAGGGGAAAACGCGCCCCTGGAATGGCATGCGGAACGCCTGGAGGATGGCAGTTGCAGGCTGACGCTCCGCATCAAGGAAGTCTTCGACCGGACGTTGATGGGGGGCGAGTTCCTTGTGCAGACCAATGTTGAAAAGGAGCCGCTGAGTGTGCCGTTCAAGGTGGCGCGGGGCGCACCGCAAATGGAGCACGTCCCGCGGAAAAACTAGGCGCAGCTATGGATACCACTCCTCATACAGCAACTCCTGGCGGGATAGCCCTGTCTGCTGGCGGCCCCAGCGCCAAAGCTGCAGCGGCCGGGGCGTCCTGGAGAATGGAGTGCCTGCGAGCAGTGGCGGTGGTGGTTTCCTCCGCGGCTCTGGCGCTGGCGACCAATCACTTTGCCGCATACCCGGTGCCGTTGCTGGCCGCCGATGGCCCCGGCGCCCTGCCTGAACGCGCCGAGCGCATTGGCGTGGCGGAGTTCAAGAATCTGCTGGCGTCACAGAAGGCGGTGCTGCTCTTGGACGTGCGGCGCGATGAGGCCTTCAATGCCGGCCACGCGGCTGCTTCGTTGCACGCCCCGGCCGATGATTTTGCCGCGCAATACGAACGCCTGAACCTGGATGCCAAACTCCAAACGGCCGAGCAAGTGGTGCTCATCTGCGAGAGCGATGACTGCCTGTCGGCGGACCGCGTGGCGAAACTCTTGAAAGATCTGCGGTATCCCAACGTGCGGGTATTCTACGGTGGCTGGAGCGCGTACGTTGAGGCCGGCTTCCAGGTGGAGGTGGAAGGCGCAAGGGACACGGCCGGAGAAAAAGAGCCGGTGATCCAAAATCCAAAATCCAAAATCCAGAATTCAATGCCGGGAGGGACACGCTGATGCCGCCGGCGCAGGCCCTGCCCTTGTCCTGGGCGCGAGTTGCGGAGCGGCTCAAGAGCGGTCTTGTGCTGGTGCTGCGCCTGGCTCTCGGCGGCGTGCTGTTTTACGCGGGATTCCTGAAGCTGCGCGAAGGCTACGCGTTCGCGGAAGCGATCGCCAATTTCCGCCTCTTGCCGGCCCAAGGCAACCAACTCCTGGCCGTGGTGCTGCCCTGGCTTGAGGTGGCCACGGGGTTGCTCCTGGTCTTCGGCGTGTGGGTGCGGGCGGCTGGGCTGCTGGCGGGCTTGCTGTTCGTGGCTTTCCTGGGGGCGCTCGCGACGGCGCTGTGGCGCGGCCTGGACATTGAGTGCGGTTGTTTCGGCACAGGCTCGGCGGCGCGGGTCGGACTGAAGGCGCTGGCCTTCGACGCGGCCTGGCTCCTGGCGGCTCTGGCGCTGCTGTGGTCCACGCCGCCTGCTGCGGACCAGCCACCACAGAGGGGAAAGGATGAAGGATGAAGGAGGAATGTCGAAACAGCGAAGCGACGAGGGGCTTGCACTTTGCTTTCCAGACTGAGCATTCTGAATCCAGGGTTCTGCATTGGCTGTTCTCGGTGTCTCAGCGGTGAGCACAAATCCAAAATCTTGAATCCAAAATCCAAAATGCTCGACAGCCTGGCCATCCGCGCTATACAATAAGGCTTCCAAGACTTGGTTCCCGGCTGTGCTTTTTGCGGAGGGAGGGGCGAGTATGATTCGCGTGGGCATTGGAACGGACAAGCACCGGCTGGTTTTCAACCGGAAGCTGGTGCTGGGCGGAGTGGAGATTGAATGGGGCAAAGGCGCGGCAGGCCATTCGGATGGCGACGTGCTGGTGCACGCCATCATTGACGCTCTTCTGGGCGCCGCGGGGCTGGGCGACATCGGGCATCACTTCCCCGACACTGATCCGAAGTGGAAGGACGCGGACTCGCTGATGCTGCTGGCCCGGACGCTGGAGTTGCTCGAGAGCGCCAGCTTCGTGCCGCTGAACGTGGACGCGACGATCCATCTGGAGCTGCCCAAGCTCGGACGGCTGAAGCAGGAGATAAGCGGGAAGATCGCGGACACGCTGAAGGTTCCGCGCCACTGCGTGAACATCAAGGCCAAAACAGGCGAGGGGCTGGACTCGGTCGGCAGAGGGGAAGCCATCGAGGCCATTGCGATCGCCCAGATAGGCACACGTTGACTTTTCGATTTTCGATTTGCGATTGCCACGGAGCGCGCCGGCAGAAAATCGAAAATCGGGAATCGAAAATCGAGAATGCTGAAGGTGCTTGGTTATCTGCGCCTCGTCCGCCTGCCCAACGTCTTCACGGCGCTGGCGGATATCCTGGCGGGTTTCATCCTCGCCCGTTCCTGGGCGCCGCCGGACGAAATGGGGTGGCAGCGGGCCGCGCCCTTGTTCGTTGCCTCCGCAGCGCTGTATATGGCCGGCATGGCGCTCAACGATATCGCCGACCGCGAAGAAGACGCTGAGTTCCGGCCCTCGCGGCCGCTGCCTTCGGGGCAGGTCTCTCTGTTTGGCGCGCTCCTGTGCGCGCTGCTCCTGATGGCGCTGGGCGTGGGGCTGGCGTGGTGGAGCAGCCGGGCGGCGCTGCTCCGCGGCGCGCTCCTGGCGGGCACGATTGTCCTCTACAACTTCAGTTCGAAGCGCCATCCGCTCACGGGGCCTCTGGTGCTGGGCTCCTGCCGCTTCCTCAACGTGCAGCTTGGGATGACCGCGAACCCGGAGTTCCAGTTTCACGCGCAGTATTCCGCTGTCTGGGAGTGGCCCTGGGCCCCGGCGCTGGCAGTGGGAATCTATGCGGCCGGCCTGACCGCTTTCTCGGCTCAAGAAGAAAGCGGCAAGAAGGCGCGTGCGATTGCCCTGGGCTGGCTGTTCTGCGGCGGCGCGATTCTCTTTTCCGGCCTCAGTGGCGGGCGGGAAGCCTGGCTGGCCCTCGCGCCGTTGACTATGACCCTGAGCTTCCTGACGCACCGCCTGCGCCGACTGGGCACGCCCGGCGCGGCGCGCGATCTGGTGCGCGCCGGAGTGCTGGGCATCTGCGTTCTGGATGCGGGCCTGATCCTGGGCTTTGCGGGCCTGGCCGCCTGGCCTTTCGCGGCGGCCTGCGTGGCTCTGCTTGTCCCAGGGCTCATCCTGGCGAAACTGCTCGCTCAAAAGGAAGCGTGATTCGTTCACAAAAAGCCGGCCTCCTTTGATACTGGCCACAGGCCTGGTGCGGGTGTTCTCTTCTATGGAAGACACGGTTCTTGATCCCTTCTGCGGCACGGGACAACCCTGGTGGCAGCCCTGCGCATGGGCCGCGGCAGCATCGGGGTTGAGATAGAACCTGAGTACTGCCGGATGGCCGCACGTTATCTGAAGGCCGAAAATGCCGATCTTTTCTCCACTGCCCAGCTTCACTTCGAGAAGGCCACGACAGAACCGGCCTGCCTCGTCAAGGAAGACCACGCGCTTTACGGGGTCCGGCCGGCAAAGAATAGGCTCGAATAGGGCGGGGCCAGGGCGGGCATCCGGCCTGCAGTGCAAGAAAAGGTCTCCGGGACGGTTCTCCAATTATTTTGCAGAACTCGGCTCCTTGACGAAATTAGGCTATAGAATGATAATGTGCGGTAATGAACGAGTGGATCAAGGAGGTGCTGCGGAAAAGATGGGGCTTTGTCCCGAAGATTCCGAAGATTCTCAAGGCGGTGGCAATCGCAGATTGGCACACTCGCCGATCCGAGAGCGGACGGCGCGGCAGTTTGACCTGAGCAAAGGAGAACTCCTCTCCCAATACGAACAGATAAAGGAAGACGCCCCAGAAGTGGTTCGACCACGAGCGCTACGGCTAGGCGGATGAACCGCCGGGTTAACCGCGCCGTTCGACCACCAGGGAGACACGTGACAGAAGGCTCCTCAGAATGGCCCGCAATGCGTGGCGTTGAGCCGACGATGAGAGGTGCCGGGTAATCATGGGGACACGTAGACGAAAGAGAGAGAAGCGTCGACACATCGGATCTCCAAGAAGGCCGAATGTCGATAGCTGGCGGCCACGAAAGCAGGAGGCGGGAACCTTGTCGGCCGCATTTTCGCGCAGATGCACACTTGGTGAGGAGAATCTCAAACGGCAGCTTGCCCACGAACGCGACATGGCGGTCGACAATTTCGATTCCGGGGTTCCATTTGAGGGTGCTGTACGCGAGGAAATCGGTCGCTTGATCCCTCAGCGGTACACGACCACCTCCGGAGTGCTTGTTGACCGCAACGGGTTCTCCTCTGGACAGTGTGACATTGTCATTTTCAACGGCTTATGGTTTAGCGCGGTCAACGCTCCAACCCAGCTATTGCCCGCAAGGCTTCTCATCCCCATTGAGGGAGTTTATGCAGTGGGCGAGGTCAAGCAGCGATTGTCACGCAAGACACTCGACGATGGAATGGAGAAACTGGTGATGTGCCAGCGTCTGCACCGTCCCCCAACATTCGCGAACCGACTCGTCGAAAATCGAGAATCAGATCCATGCCCCCACGGGCTCACGAACCCTTTATTCACTTTTCTCATAGCTGGCGGAATAGGGCCATCAGACTTTCAGAGCCTGATTCGTCGATTCTATGAAACGAACAAGAAGCTAAAGCGCCTTGAAGTCGTCCGATTTCTATGCGTTCTCGGAGCAGGAGCTGTTAGCTGGATATTCTTTGATTCCCTGCGGAACAACGAGATCAGGCCGGCTTTGTTCATGCGTGACGACCTTTTTCACTCGATTCATCCAGGTTTCGCTCCCTGCGAAAAGAGACCGCCGCTCTTCTCCCTCATGCAAGCACTCCAGCTACACCTCTTTCACTCCGTACTCGCCCCAGAGGACCTCGCCACGGCCTATGGCACAAGGGGTCCACATCGTATCGTGGTTCCTGCGCAAAAAAAGCGTTTTGCCTTACCGCCTGATGAAGAGTGGCTCAAGAGACTTCGCCAGCCATGCAAAGCCCGCCATGAGGAATGATTGGCGCTCAGACTGCGGTGGCGTCCTTGCGCCGCCCAGATAAGGCTAGGCAAACGCACGCAGGTCGTCTTTGATGTAGAACTTCGCCTTTAGCGATCGCAGCAATGACGTTACCTCCTGGTAGAAAGCATGCCAATCGATTTCAGCCTCCACCTTCGGCATATGGTTCAGTTTGCCGATCTTCCAGAAATCAACGCAATCGCTTAGGCTTTCAATTACGGCCAAAGCCTCAGCCGTGTCAATCACTGGCTCCACGCTTACCCACGTGTAGATGCCTAGGTCATGGGCAGTCCTGATCGCCTCAATTCTGTTATGGACCGGCGCTGCGTGCGGTTCCCATTCAGCCTGCAATTTTTCATTCATGAAAAGGAGCGTTGTCCCGAATCTGAACCCATGCTTCTTCATCAGGTCAAAATCCCGTGATGCCAAGGTGCCACCTTTGGTTAACACCTGGCAGTTCATGTTATGTTCTCCCAGAATCTCCAGTGCCTGCCGCGTCAGAGCGTGTACCGTGTCTGCAGGCTGATAAGGATCACAAAGGAAGCAGAGGAGCACGAGACGCCTGTCCCCGGCCATATCTGATGCGTCGCGGCTTAGCAGATCGAGAACACCATTCCTGGGCGCCACGTTGCAGCTCCATTGAGGCATGCTTGTGCGCGCAATTGAGGGACCGTAACAATACCGGCAGCCGTGAGAGCAACCACGATACAGGTTACAGGCAAGGGGAGAATATTCCTTGGCTCTGCCTCTCGGCTCGTAAATCACTCTGGCCATCGTTCATCCCCAACTCCCCCACCCCTTGACCTTACCTTCTATATACTGCGGCTTCAAACGAAACCAGTGGAATCTTCTCGGGTGCCAACTCATCGCTTCTGTTCGGCAAGGTGAAGCTCCGGGTTGTTACCAGGCGAGAACTTGCCAGAATAATCGCGGCCATCCAGCTTCCCGTCCTTCCGAAGATCGCTAATCACATGGTTCAATTGCGGTGCGCGCCAAACTTCAGCGCGCAGATCCTCAATGAGGGATTTCCATCTGCAAGGCTTTTCTGAAAGTTTTCTTCTGACCCATTCTTTCAACGGGGAAAGGTCTGGCTCTGGCTTGATCAGAAATTCCTGCCTGAAATCGTCACCTGCGCGGGCACGGAAAGCTGCATCAGGGCTCACTTTCCACATGCAGTCCTTCATCAAGTCTCGCCCCGCATCATGGTTCGTCAGGTGCATAAGCATGTACCTTGTGGCGTTGTTATTGCCTAGCATGCGGATGTGCGTTACCCATTTGGCACCTATTTTCTGCCTGAGGAGCCCCACGCAGGCCTCTGCCTGTCGCTCAAACTGCAAATCAACTAACATGCGCCAGTCAGTGCCATCGAAAACTTGGTCAAGGGTCGCCGCCATTCCTTTCACACTATCGCCTTGGGCGATGGACATGCTCAACTCACGCCATATGAGATTGACGAATAACTCAACACGCGGGAAGGCCATCAACTCCCTTAATGTTCTTGCAGGGATCTTGAAGCCATAGGGATCCACAAAGATGAAGGCTGGCGCGAGCCTGCTTTGCGACTCCTCAAGGTGCTGCAGGAGGCCCCGAAGGGTTCCAAAGCATTCAGCACAGATTACCTCCACCTTGACCTGCTTCGGCAGCGGCCCAAGGGACGCAATCTCCTTCTCCAGAGACTCGCAGTTTTCTTTATCCTCCTCGATGAAACGGAATGCCACTTCGCAACTCCCGAATACCGATTCTCTGGACGAATGCCTTAGAAGGGTTCTAAGCGCAACAAGAGGCGAACCATAGTCGCCACTTTCATGGCGGCCGCGGCCAGCGTGGGTCTCTACGTATTGAACGCGACCGGACCAACTGCCAAGCTTGGGCAGCCACCCGCTAAGATAATGCTGGATTAGGTCATGCTTAACCTGCTGGAGGTTGCTGTATTGCTCCCAATAGTCTGGGTTTGTGTCTTTGGCACTTAGGTTTGCCATGGCGCGATGACCTCTAACTGCGGTTGGTGGAAACGCACCATTCCCGGGTTCAATCAGCATTTTCCGGGATATCTGGCCTCTAAATAGTTAGGGTACGCTTGGCGCGGGCTGTGTCAAGTGCCTTGCCTCCTATGTCGCCTCATTCTCATCATCCCAGACTTTCGGGGATGGACTTTCGGTGACGTGCGCGAAACCATTCTGCGCACGCCCTGCCTTGGGTCACTCACTCAGCCCCCTTGGGGCTTGGTTGCACCGAGGGAAAGCGTACCAGGGGCTTCAATTCACAATGCTGAAGGATGAATGATGAAGGGCTGGTCATTGGATACGTGGGTACACGACCACGGGCAACCTGCCTACTAGCTTTCCTGTACGACGTTGAAGTCGCGCTAACGCGCGACCCTGATAGCGCGCGGTGCTATCAGTGCCACCCGCCCACTGCAATTGTGCCAGTGAAGCGTATTGACCTGTCGTAAGCTTGACGCGCTGCCGTGAAGGGGATACTGATTCCCTATGAGAAGGCGGGCTTGCGTTAGCGATGCGGTTGTTACTCCGAGCAGAGGCGCTGGTCTGTCCCTTCTGTCCTGCGCGATCGTCTGCTGCGCGAGCGCGCTGGCCCAGCAGCAGACGAGCGGGGATCCCACATTCCAAGTTGGCGGGGAACACTTCTCCCGCTGGGTCAACCTCCAGCACCGCAACGAGCAGTGGTATGGGTCTACGTTCTGGTCTGGGCCAGACTGGACCCGGGTCGGGAAGGACTGGCAGCACCCGGGCGAGAACACACCCAGCGTCCGCTCATTCGAAGCGCCACGCGATGGCAAGATCGCCGTCACGGGCCGCGTCTACAAGGCACACGCCGATGGCGACGGCGTGCGCCTGGCCATCGTGCACGGCAAAGAGACCGTCTGGCAGGCCGAGATCGAAGGCAAAGACCAGCAGGGCGTCACGCCCAGCCTGACGCTGGAGGTCCGCCAAGGAGAGATGGTCCGCTTCGTCGTGCACAAGCGGGGGACGATTTTCTGCGATACGACACACTGGGACCCCATCATCGGTTACGCCGATGGCCAGCAGTTCCAGGCTTCCCTGGGCTTCTCCGAGAAGCGCCAGGGCGAGAACGGCTGGCACTACGAGATGGCGGAGAGCCGCCAGGAACTCGGGCCGGATGCCCCCGGCTGGCCCTATCGGAGAGGGATGAGTTTCGAGGAGATGATCGAGGCCGACTGGCGGCGTGAGGATAAGCTGGCGGACAACCCCGAGTCCTACGGAGCGGCCACAGAGCGGCAGCTTGGCCTGGCCCGCAGGCTCCTGGCGGATCTGCGTGCCGGGCAAGCAGACGCATTCCTCGCGCGCGAGGCCGCGGAACTGGAGCGGCTGGCGAGCGCCACGGGGTCGAGCGGGCCAGCGCTGGAGAAGCGCGGAGGGCTGTACCTGGAGGTGCGGCGTCTGAAGCGCCAGATCGCGCTCGCCAATCCCCTGCTGCGTTTCGACAAGCTGCTGTTCTGCAAGCAGGCGCCCGCGTCGTACAGCCACCTGGTCATGCAGTACTTTGGCTGGCGGGCGAGGCCGGGCGGGGGGTTGTTCGTGCTCGAGAACCCCGGGCGGAGCCTGGCCTGCCGCGACATTCTCGGCGACAAGCTGGCTGACGGCAGCGTGCTGGAACCCCGGCTGTCGTACGATGCGCGGCGGATCGTCTTCTCCTATGTGAAGTGCTCAGGCCAGGTCCTCGATCCCAGCCGCCTGGCGAACGATGTGGACGAGGATTTCTACCACATCTGGGAAGTCAACGTGGACGGCACAGGGCTGCGGCAGCTTACCAGCGGCCCGTACGACGATGTCATGCCGACGTATCTGCCCGACGGCGGGATTGCGTTCTGCTCGACGCGGCGCAAGGGCTACGCACGGTGTTTTGGCGGCCAGTTCAGCCCGCGCTGGCACGTCTACACGCTGCATCGCATGGATGCCGACGGGCGGAACTTGCGCACGCTGTCGTTCCACGACACGAACGAGTGGTTCCCGACGGTAGCGCACAGCGGGGTGATCCTATATAGCCGCTGGGACTACATTGACCGCGATGCCGTAACGCACCAGAGTCTGTGGGCCACGCGGCCCGACGGCACAAACCCGGTGGCGGTCTGGGGCAACGCCAGCGCGAGGCCGCACTGCAGCTTCCAGGCCCAGCCGATCCCCGGCAGCCAGAAGATCATCTTCACGGCGTCGGCGCACCACTCCATCACGGGCGGCACTATCGCCATCGTGGACCCGGCCGTCAGCGCCAACAGCCAGCAGGCCATACAGCGAATCACTCCAGCCATCCGCTTTCCCGAGGCCGAAGAGCGCAACATTCCCGAATACTACGCGGCGCCGTGGCCCTTGTCGGAGAAGTACTATCTCGTGGCCTACAGCCCGGCGCCGCTGGTGTGGGAGCCTCAACCCAATCCAGCCAATGCCTTGGGGATCTACGTGCTGGATGTCTTCGGCAACCGCGAGCTCATCTACCGCGATCTGGCGATCGGCAGCACCAACCCTTGCCCGCTGGTCCCGCGGCCCACGCCGCCTGTGCTGCCGAGTCTGCTGCCGCCGGAAGCGCCGCTTGCCGGCGAGATGGTGTTGGCGGACGTGTACCAAGGACTGGGGAACGTGCCGCGCGGCAGCATCAAGGCACTCCGCATTGTGCAAATCTTCCCGAAGGTGACGCCGATCGCGAACAGTCCACCCATAGGATTGGCAGGCGAAGAGAACGCTCGGGCAATCCTTGGCACCGTGCCGGTAGAGGCGGACGGGTCAGCGTACTTCACCGTCCCGGCGGGCAAGCCGTTGCTGTTCCAGGCGCTCGATCAGTCAGGCTTTGCCTACCAGACCATGCGGACGGTGACGTACGCGCAAGCAGGCGAGCGGGTCGCGTGCGCGGGCTGCCACGAGAGCCGGCGGTCAGCGCCCGAGCCTAAGGAGCTCCGGGCGGTGCGCCGGGCGCCGTCTGCGATCGAGCCGGGCGAACTGGGCGGCGAACCGTTCTCGTTCGTGCGTGTGGTGCAGCCGATTCTCGACAAACAGTGCGTGAGGTGCCACGGCGGGGAGCGGACCGACAAGGGTCTGGACTTGCGCGGGACGGCGCACAAAGGGTACACGAGATCGTACTGGGCGCTCTGCGGGGATCGGGACTTCAGCGAGGGCGGCACCAATCCGAAGAACGCGGCCGAGGCCCTGGTGCCTCGTTTCGGCATGCGGAACCAGATCGAGGTCACACCGCCCGGCGGCATGTACGGGGCGCGCGGCAGCCGGTTGCTGAAGCTGCTGGCGACGGAGCATGAGGGGGTGCGGCTGAACTCCAGCGAGCTACAACGCCTGGCGGCATGGATTGATCTGAACGCCATTTTCTATGGCATCAACCGGCCTGAAGACCAAGCCAAGCAACTCCGGGGCGAAGTGGTCTCCATGCCGGAGGTCCAGTAGCGCCACGAGTCACTATTCACCACAGAGAAATAGAGGCACAGAAATGGAACGATGAACGATGAATGATGAACGATGAACAACGAACGGTTCAGCATCCACATTCAGCATTCAGCATTTCGGTTCTCGCTGTGGTGAATAATGCGGATTAGGTCTATTTTAGGTAAACGCGACGCGACTCTGGCAAGGATGAAACCGAAAGACCTTAGCGGATTGGGGTTTGACGATTGCCTCGCCGCTGTTAGCTCTTGTGTTCCGCGCAGCCGCAGCCCAGAGCCAGGAGCCCACAGATGACTTCACGCGAACGGATGACCTTGTTGCTCAAGAAGCAGATCCCCGACCAGATGGGACTGTACGAGCACTTCTGGCCGGAGACGCTGCGCGATTACTGGCCCCAGCAGGGCTATCCCAAAGACGCCGACCCGCAGAAGCACTTCGACTACGACATCTGGGGCTGCGGCGGCTGGTTCGATTCCTCTCCGTTCGTGCGCCCGGAGGAGCTGCTCGAAGAAACGGACGAATGGAAAGTCACTCGCAACGGCCGGGGCGCGCGCTTGAAGCACTGGAAGAACAAGTCCGGCACACCGCAGCACATCGGCTTTGAAGTTACCACGCCGGAAATCTGGAAGCAATACCGCGAGCCGCTGCTGGCCACGGACCGGGCGCGTCTGGGCAACCTGGAGGACTTGAAGAAGAACCTTGCCAATGCGCGCGCCGCGGGCAAGTTCGCCATCCTGGGCAACCTCTTCGTCTTCGAGCTGCTGCGGGCCACTATCGGCGACGAGACTTTTCTGCCGGCGCTGCTGGAGGAACCGGATTGGATCCGCGACTTCTGCCAAGTCCATCTTGACTTCTACAAGCGGCACTACGAGATCGTCTTCCGCGAGGCCGGGACGCCGGACGGCTTCTTCCTCTATGAAGACTTCGGCTTCTGCAACGGCCTGTTCTGCTCACCCCAAACGCTGAAGGAGCTGATCTTCCCTTATGAGAAGGCGCTGGTGGAGTTCTTCCATGACTACGGCCTGCCCGTCATCCTGCACAGTTGCGGGGATGTGCGCAAGGCCGTGCCGCAGATCATCGAGGCCGGTTTCGACTGCCTCCAGCCGATGGAGGCCAAGGCCGGATGCGACGTGCTGGCGTTCGCCAAGACCTACGGCAACAAGCTCGCCTACATGGGCAACATCAACGTCGTGCCGCTGGGCACCAATGACCCGGCCCTGGTCAAACAGGAGGTCGTCCCCAAGCTCAACGCGCTGCGCAAGCTGCGGATCCCGTACGTTTTCCATTCAGACCATTCGGTCCCGCCGGAGATCAGCTTCGCGACCTACAAGTACGCGCTCCAGCTTCTGAGGGAACACGGCAGCTACTAGCAGAGGAGAGAGGAGAGAGAAGAGAGAAACGAAGACTGCTCACTGCTCTTTTCTCTATTCTCTTTTCTCTGTGGCTCTGAGCCCCTCTGCGGTGAATAGTTTGGGCTGGCGGCGGAGCACGAGAACCGGGACTTGAACGCAGGATGGCCCAGCCGTAACGTGCAAACGCCGAGTGCCAGGTCCGGCAACTCGAACACTGGGGAGAGGTCCTTGTCGGCGAGACAAGGAGGGAAGATGATGGCGGCGCGAGAGGCATCCTTTCTTTCCCTGTTCAATACCCTGAAGCGTGGTCTCCTGGAAACCCAAGAGACTACGGCCACGGTATCCATTGCGGTCCCGCCGCAGCAGCGCCGCCAACACAAACGCTACAGGTTCAAATGGGTCAAGGCCCTATTGGAGCGGCCAGGCGTCCCCGCGGTGCCGTGCTATGTGGAGGACCTGAGCGTCTCGGGATGCCGCCTCGCGATCGAGCCAGCTGAGGATGTGGACCCGGAGTCCCTGGAGCTTGAGCTTGCGCGTGCCAAGACGGTGGCGGTAGTTTTTGAGGAGACGCCGGCGTCGGCGATAAGGGTATTTGCGCGGCTCTGCCACCTGAACAGAGGTTTCATGGGCAGCTTGATACTGGGCATCCAGTTCCTGGCACTTAGCGAAGCGCAACGCCAGCAACTGGAAACAGTCTTGAGGCTGCTCTCTTGTAGAACGCCCTCGAGAAGCGCACTGCAAGCGGTGCCGCCGGAGCAAGCGGTGGCAACGTTTTTCCCAGTGTCGTCGCTCAAGAAGATGTGCCTCGGCAAAGAGCTGAGCCAGGTATTGGTGCGGATGGGCGCCTTTGGCGAGCAGGAATCCGCCCGCCACGTGGAGAAGGCCGGAAGGTCCGGGCAAGCCCTGGACCGCTACCTGCTGAATGCAAAAGCGATCACGGACTTTCAACTATGTCAGGCCTTGGCGCTGCAAACCGGGCTCCCAGTTCACTGGCTGGAGGGGGTCACCATTTCCGCGCGCTTGGCGGATGTCTTCTCGCGCCTGAGGTTGCTGAGCCTGAGGATCGTGCCCTTCGAGCAGGGAAACGACGTGCTCGGCGTTGCGGCCGCCAGCCCTCTTCCGCCTGCCACCGTGAGAGAGTTGGAGGAGAAATGCGGCAAGCCGGTGCTGGTATACATGGCGCCCGAAAGCCGCATCAACCAAGCGCTCAGCTCCCTGGAGACCAAGCGCAGCAACGAAAGGCGCTTTGCCCGTCACAAGGTCTCCTTGCCCGTGACGTTCAGCTTCTGTGCCAGCGACGGAACGTCTTTATCGAGCAGCGCCTGCACCGGCACGGCTCTGGATATCAGCGAGGGCGGGTTCAAGATAGAAGGGCCGGCCCCGGGTTTCTCCGGGCCGGATGAACTGCTGCGGCGCGGCGCCATGGTGCAGGTCGTTTTCAGCAGTGAGGTCGAATCCATCAGGGCGCTTTGCTACTTGCGCTACATCCTGCCCAGAGCGCAGTCGTCGCCCGGGCGCTCCAGATGGATTCTTGGCCTGCAAGTCGCTGAGTTGGCCGAGAAAGACTCAGGGGTGCTCCGCGGGGTCTGCGCCAGTTCCGCCGTGTCGCGGACTGCCGGACACGGCGAGGAGCATTCCGAAGTGTAAGAGAGCTGCCGGGCGCGCGGAACAGATCAGCGGAACAACGGAGCCGCAGTGGGGGCCGCAAACCGTGACTTGAATGCGGCTCTGTTCTCCCGTAGGTTCCTAGTAGGCAGTATGGCATTGCATGCCTCAGGCGCAGGCGAAGGCCTTCTCTGAGGGAGAGAAGAGGGGCCAAAGATGGCGGCGAGACAAACTTCCTTCCTTTCCCTGCTGAATGCTCTTAAGCGCGGTCTGCAGGAAACTCAAGAGATGACGGCCACGGTGTCTGTGCCGGCCCCGCAGGAGCAGCGCCGCAGACACAAACGCTACAAGTTCAAATGGGTCCGGGCGGAATTGAAGCGCC
>Ga0209777_10004137_pt1 | contig 17364 bp, 13 predicted proteins | sample FrelakmetHBP12HB_FD_187147 | JGI IMG/M metagenome (GOLD analysis project Ga0209777, IMG submission 187147) | Freshwater lake sediment microbial communities from the University of Notre Dame, USA, for methane emissions studies -HBP12 HB (SPAdes)... | ecosystem: Environmental > Aquatic >...
TAGTGCGTGGTGCAGGGCACGACCGTGCTCTACACCACGCACTACATGGAGGAAGCCCAGGAACTCTCGTCCCGGATTGCGGTGATGGACAAGGGCAGGCTGATTGCCTGCGGCACGCAGGAGGAGTTGATTCGACTGGTCGGCGAGAAGACCCAGGTTGACCTGACCCTGAATGTCGTGTCCGAGGCGGTGGTCAGTGCGTGGCGCGGTACGGCCGGGGTCGCGCAGGCTTCGCTCGAGACGGACTGCATCCGCGTGCTGGTGGACGACTCCAATGTCGTGCTGCCGCACCTGTTCGAGGCCGCGACCCGGCTCGGCGCGCGGATTACTTCGGTTGACATCAAGGAACCGAGCCTGGAAACAGTGTTCCTGCTCCTTACCGGCCGGGCACTTCGCGACTGAGGCGGAGTCGAAAACCACAGATGAACACAGATGGACACGGTGGAGATCAAGAGCCAAAGGTCAGAAGTCAAGACCGGATGCGACCAACCGTACCTGCTCATGGTCACGGAATCTGCGGATGATGAGAAGAGAATGAAGCCGCTTGATATTGCTCTGAAGGACCTGCGCAGCGCGCTGCGCAGCCGGGTCATCATCGGGATGTCGCTGGTCATTCCCCTGCTGATTGTCGGGTTGATATTCCTGGCGTTCGGGGGCCTGACCGGAAGCCACAAGCCGCAAACCACAAACTACCAGCTACCAGTGACCAGTGTTGTGGTCGCAAACCTGGACCGACCGGTCGCGGGCATGCCGGATTTCGGCGAGTTCCTGGTGAATTTCCTGGGCGACTCGTCGCTCAAGGGCCTGGTCCGGGTGACCCGGACCTCGGACGAAGCAAGCGCGCGCACCGCGGTCAGAAACCGGAAGGCAGGAGTGGCCATCATCATCCCCGAGGGTTTCTCGCAGGCCGTGGTCTTGCGCGACGCCCGGGCCACAGTGCATCTGGTTCAGGACCCGGTCCTTGTCGTCGGGCCGGGAATCGTCCGGTCACTGGTTGAACAGTTCCTGGACGGATTTTCGGGTTCGAAGCTGGCGGCCCGGCTGGCCGGCGGCGGGCGCGAGCGGCAGGCCGCGGCCGGCTCAGCCTACGCCCAATGGGCGATGGCGCAGGACGGCAGGCCCGCAGTGTCGGTTCAGGAACCGGTGGTCGTCGAGCAGCCGACCAATGTGCTGGCGTTCGTGATGGGCCGGGTGATGGCCGGGATGATGATTTTCTTCTCGTTCTATTCCGCGGCCGCGGTGGCGATGACGATTATCAAGGAAGACGAAGACGGCACGCTGGCCCGGCTGTTCGCAACCCCGACAACCAAGGCGGCGGTGCTGGGCGGCAAGTTTCTGTCGGTGCTGCTCACGGTTGCGGTGCAGGTGACAGTCCTGATGCTCGCGGCCCGGCTGGCGTTCGGGGTCCGCTGGGGACGGCTTGAGCTCGTGGCGCCGGTGGCCCTGGGCATGATGGTCGCGGCGTCCGGGTTCGGCGTGTTCCTGATGTCGTTCGTCCGGACCGCGCGCCAGACCGGACCGGTCGTGGGCGGGGTGCTGAGCACGACCGGGATGCTGGCCGGACTGTTCACGCCGCTGGTCCCGAACATGCCCGCGGTCTTCGCCAGGATTGCGCTCGTGTTTCCGCAGGGCTGGGCGATGCGAGGCGTGACGCTGGCGCTCGCCGGAATCAGCGACGCGCGCTGGTTCGTCACAGTCGCGGTGCTGTTCGGCGCCGGGCTGCTGTTTCTGCTGATGGGCACTATGCGGGCGAGGCGGAGATTTGCGTAAAGGCAAGTGGAAACCACAGATGAACACAGATGAACACAAAAGTCAAAGGTCAAAACTCAGAACCGGCGGACGCGGATGAACACAGAGGAACTCAAGGCTCAGAGGTCAGAAGTCAAAACCGGATGCGACTGTTCGTACATGCCCGAGGTAACGGAGTCTGCGGAATCTGCGAAATCTGCGGATGGAGACAAGATGGATGCGCGTAATTGACATCGCCCTGAAAGACCTGCGCCAGGTCCTGCGGGACCGACGCTCGGCGATCTTCCTGGTGCTGATGCCGGTGGTTTTCACGGTCTTCATGGGCCTCGCGTTCCGCTGGCAGGGCAATGCCGACAAGCGCCTGCCGGTCGGCGTGATTGACCTGGACTCTGGCGCGCTGAGCAGCAGTCTCGAAGGCCTGCTCGATACCGTGGGCGCGGTCCGCCTGAGCGTTCTGCTCCCGGCCGAGACGAGCAAGGTGAATGACTTGGTGCACAAAGGACGGCTGGCCGCAGCAGTGCTGATTCCTGAGGGCTATGCCCGGAGACTGACGACCGATTCGGCTGAAATGCTGACCGTCATCTGCGAGTCCGGTGACCCGGACGGCCAGTCGGCGCTCAGGGCAATCGAGGTCGCGGCCCGGCGCCTGAGCGGCGCGGCCGAGGTCGCGCGGATTGCCTTTGCCCAGACCGGCAAGCCAACCGAGGTCGCGCAGGTCGCCGAGCTGTGGCGCGAGCCGGCGTTCCTGGTGACGGCCGAGAAGCAGGGCGCAGGGGAGAGCCTGGCAACACGGTCGGTCGCGACCGGGTTCGAGCAGGCTTCGCCCGGGATGCTCGTGCAGTTCGCCATCTTCGGCATGATGACCACCGGCGCGCTGATTCTGCTCGAACGCCGGAGCCGGACCCTGCCGCGGATGCTGACCCAGCCGGTGAGCCGGGCCGGGGTGATGAGCGGCCACCTGCTGGCGATGCTTGTAGTCACGCTGATGCAGGAACTCGTCCTGGTGCTGGTCGGCCAGTTCGCGTTCCGGGTGAATTACCTGCAGTCACCGCTGGCAATCCTGCTCGTCATGACGGTCCTGGCGCTCTGGGTGTCGGGCCTAGGCCTGCTCATCGGGACCAGGGTGCGGGGACCCGAACAACTGGCGCTCTGGGCGCTGGTCTCGATGTTCGTGTTCTCGGCCCTGGGCGGGGCATGGTTCCCGCTGGACGTGACCGGGAGAACGTTCTCGAAGATCGGACACCTGCTGCCGAGCGCCTGGGCGATGGACGGGTTTCAGAACGTTATCGTGCGGGGCCAGGGGCTGGCGTCGGTGCTGCTGCCGTGCGGGGTCATGGCCGGGTATGCCCTGCTGTTCTTGGGGCTCGCGGCCTTCGGGTTCAAGCCCGAGTAGCGTCTGCGTTCCGAGCTCAGACTCGCTCCCTTCCGCTCTGGTCAGCGGATGGCGATTAGCGGTCGGCGCCTTGGCGGTTGACGCCCGGTCCGGTTCGGCTATAATCCCTGCGCATGATAGAAATCAATCTGACCGGCAAGGTCGCGCTGGTTACCGGCGCGTCGCGCGGGCTGGGCCGGGCAACGGCATTGCTGCTGGCGCGGGCCGGTGCGGACATTGCGGTGCACTACGCGCGGAACCGGAGGGCGGCCGAAGCGGTTGCCGGACAGTGCCGGAAACTCGGGGTTCGAGCGATGCCGATTCAGGCCGACATGGCCTTATCGGCTCAAATCCGCCGGATGTTCGCCAGTGTCCGGAAGCAGATGAAGCGGCTCGACATTCTGGTCTGCAATGCCGGTATCTGGAAAGAGGCCGCGATTGACCGGATGACGGACCGCGAGCTCGGCGAGATGCTGGACGTGAATGTGCGTGGCGTGTTTGCCTGTTGCCGGGAAGCCGCACGAATCATGAAGCGACAGAAGTCCGGCCGCATTATCCTGGTCTCGTCCACTGCCGGCCAGCGCGGCGAGGCGTTCCATTCGCACTATGCGGCGAGCAAGGGCGCAGTCATCAGCCTGACCAAGTCCCTGGCTCCTGAGTTGGCCGGGCACGGCATCCTGGTGAACTGCGTGGCGCCGGGCTGGTTCGACACGGACATGTCCCGGCCGTCGCTGGATGACCCGAAGACCAGGAGACAGGTTCTGGCGACGATTCCGCTGTGCCGGGTCGGCAGGCCAGAGGAATTCGCCGGAACTGTTCTGTTCCTCGCCTCAGACCTTTCCAGCTTTGTTACCGGCGAAATACTGAACACTAACGGCGGCGCGGTTCTCGTCGGCTGACGGGCTGGTAAGGTTTCACCCCAAATGGGATACTAACGAGCCGCAGAGCGTATTCCCGTCAGAAGAGGTGAAACCTTGACAATTTCCTGCGTCCGGGTAGAATACTCTTTGTGATTGGAGAGCACTGATGCCCAGCAGGAACGTCGTGAAGGTCTATGTCCAGGATGGGTTGTATCACGTCTACAACCGCGGAGTTGAGAAGCGTACTATCTTTGTGGATACCCAGGACTACGTCATGTTTCGGCACTATTTGCGCGCCTATCTTCTGCCGCCTGACCATCCGAGCCAGGGAAAGCTGCCGCCCAGCCTGCAGCGCATCCAGCAGAAGTACGACCTGTACAAGCGGGTCGAGTTGCTCGCTTACTGTCTGATGCCGAATCACTTTCACCTGGTGGTCCGGCAGACCGATGAGAAGGGGATGGCTGAGTTCGTCCGCCGCATGTGCAACGCCTATGTCGCCTATTTCAACCGGCGGTACGACCGGGTCGGGTCCCTGTTTCAGGGGCCGTACAAGGCCGCATTGATTGCCGACTCCGAGCTTTTCCTGCCCTTAACCCGCTATGTCCACCGGAACCCCTTGGAACTGCTTCCGGGCCAGGGACTGAACCTGCTTGAGGAGTATCCGTACTCAAGCTACTCGGAATACCTGGGACGCCGGCAGACCGACTGGCTGCACTCGCAGGTGATAATGACGCTCTTTCCTGAGGCGCGCCGGGAAATGCCCGGTATCGAAACGTATCAGCAGTATGTCGAGGATGAGTCATTCGACGAATTGCTGGTGCTGGGCGACAAGGTCCTGGACGAGCAGGTTCCCAAGACCGGGTCCGACTAGAGTTTCGCGCAGAAACCAGTTGACAATTCAGCGGCCGGTTCTATTATTTCGCTGAAACCATACGGCCTGCGGCGGCGAGCGCAAGACCGCCGCAACCGGGCGCGAAGGACAAAGGAGGGACGATGCGCAAGAGTTGTGTGTTGATACTGCTGGGGTGTCTCAGCGCGGCGTTGCCCGCGACCACGCGGCCGACCTGCGACAACGGCAGTTCGGAGATACCGTACGGAACCCCGCCGCTTCTGCTCGATGCCTTTCAGTGGGCCTGGTGCGAGAGCGTGCCGGTCGGCGTGACGCGCACCGCCGCCACGGTGACCCCGGACGGCAATATCCACCTGGTCTGCGGCAATACAATGCTGCCCGAGACGTCATTCGCCTATCAGCAGGTCTATGTCCCGGGTGCGGATAGTTGGTACTTAGATTCGCTGGCTCATCCGGCCGGGAGCAACCGCGGCGTGCACAATCACGACGCGAAGTGCCTGGGCAACAAGATCTGGGTCGGCGGGGGCAGCAATGTGAGCGGGTACTACAGCAACCTGACGATGATTGACCTCGAAGCCCACACGTGGACGGTGATCGGGCCGATGCCGGTGACCGACATGATGTACTACGAGTTCTGCGCCGGGTCGGACGGCAACCTGTATATGTTCGGCGACGACGTATACTCGAACGCCGCCTATGCATTTGACACCACGGCGCGGACCTGGGCGACCCGGGCGACGATGCCGGAAGGCCTGGCCAATCCCGCCGCGGCGTGTGTGGGCGACACCATCTACTTGTTCGGCGGAGAGACCTCGACGTCGGTCAGTGCCGCGACCCGGGCCTACTCAATCAGCGGCAATACCTGGACCACCAAGGCCAGCGCCCCGACCGCGCGCTACTGGCACACCGCCAATGTCGTGAGCACGGATTCCGGGCCGATGATTTACCTGTGCGGCGGGGTGGACGTCAGCGGCAACGTGCTGGGCACGGTCGAGCGCTACAGTGTCTTGGGCAACACGTGGGCGGCTCAATCATCGCTCCAGCAGATTCGCCGGTCCCAGGGCGGCGTTACGCTTGGTGATTCGGTGTTCGTCATCGCCGGATACAAGGGCTCGCGCCCGTTCGTGTGTTCGGTCGAGCGGGGCTATGACCCGGACATGCACACCGGAGTGACCGGGAACGGGCCAGGGCTAGGGGGGCAGGAGTCGGGACTGAGGCTGGCACCCAATCCCTGTGCTGAGCAGACCCTGGTGTCTCTTGTCGGCAATCGCGGCGCGAGCACGAGCCTGACTCTTTACAGTACGGCCGGGTGCGCGGTGAAACGCGTCGGGCTGGGCGGTCGCCGCGGCCAGGTCGTGCTGCCGGTTTCGGACCTGACCCCGGGCGTGTACTGGTTGCGGGGTGACCGCATCCAAAGCCGACTGGTGGTCAGTCGATAACCGACAATTGCCAGACGCCGGCAGTGGCGGCAGGCAGGTTGACCTGCCCGCCGCCACTGCGCCGGTTTGTTGACTTCGTCCGGCTTCCGACTAAACTGCCCTTGATGTGCACAGGCAGGGCCCGGAAGGGCGTCCAATAGAGCGATGCGACTGTTTGGCAGGAAGCCCAAGGATGAACGCGCGCGGTTCATTGAACTGCTCGACCGTTGGCGCTATTTTGAGACGGTGGAGCTGAACCAACCCCACCTGGAACAGAAGCTGAGCGACCTCGCGCAGCGAATCGAGACCGCGTTCGAACCTTTCCGGCGGGAGGTTGACAATGCGGGCCGGCAGGGCGGGGTCGCGGAGGTTGATTTCCTGTTTGAACTGGCGAGCCGGCTGCCGCATTTACCGGGGACCGGGGCGCATTCGAAGCCGGACGACCCGAAGTTCACCTGGGAACGGGCCGAGGCCGAGCTGGGCAGCATTGCCCGCGCGGCCAACGGCATCCGGGTGACAATTCAACAAAGGGTTCGCGCGGCCTGGCAGAAGAACCTGTCGGCGCTGGAGAAGCGGATCGTGTTTCTCGCGGAGCAGGCGAGTCGGACTCAGAAGCCCGAGACCCAGCAGGAACTGGAGAAGGCCCGGGCTCAATTGGACACTCAGCGCCAGGCCGAGCGCAGCGAGTTGCAGTCGATTGACCAGACGTTTCAGAGCTACCTCTCCAAGTTGTATCATCTGACCGAACTCTCGGAAACGGCGATGGGCGCCTTGGGCAGCACTCAGACCGACGAGGGCAAGGAAGAAATCCGCTATGCCCTGCGCAACGAAGACCCGGGCTATCGGAACATCGCGGTGCAGGTGCTGCGACGCCGCAACTGGCAGCCCGAGACCACCGAGCAGAAGCTGGATTTCCTGATTCCCCAGGTGAAGACCCAGGGGATCGACGGCCCGGCGAGCAAAGAACTGGTCAAGCTGATTCGGAGCTTGAACGATGCGGTTGAACTGATTAACGTCGTAGAGCCGAGACTGGCGGAAGATGGGCTGACCGAACTGCAGGGCGAGTTGCTGGAGCAGCTCAGCAGCCTGCACAGCGAGAAGGCGCTGGACCGTCTAGCCGCGGTGATGGCTTCGTCGCTTGATCCGCCGGCCCTGAAAGCCACAATTGCACAGTCGCTGCCGGACATCGGAACGCCCCGGGCGGTCCAGTTGCTGATTACCGCGATGGATGAACTGGATACCGACGTGCGCACCGCGGCGGCCAAAGCGCTGGGCAAGGTTGCGAACAGCAAGTTGCAGACTGCGGATGCCGACCTGCGGAAGAGCGCGATGGAGCGACTTGTGTTTGCCCTGCGGGACGGCGATATCGCGGTGCGGGAAGAAGCGGCGCGTTCGCTGAAGCACTACCCGGACGCGGCCGCAAACCTGCTCGCGACCCTGACCCAGGACCGCAATCCCAATGCCCGGGAATATGCGGCGTTGGCCCTGCGCGAATTCGAGCCGAGCGAAGCGGGCACGATGACGCTGGTCCAGGCATTGCGGGATGATGACGCGGCCGTCCGGCTGGCCGCGGCGCGCGCGCTGGAAGGCCAGAAGCAGGTTCCGGCCGAGGGCGATGACCGAATTCAGTTCCTGTGCGCCCGCCAGAACTGGAAGGAGCTGCGCCGCGTGGGCGAAGCCGCAGCCGCCAGTCTGGTCGCGCTGCTCAGGGACCGGAATGAGGCAATCCGCCTGGAAGTCGTGCAATTACTCGGCGCAATACGGGCAAGGTCAGCGGTGAAGGGCCTGAGCGTGTCATTGTCCGATTCAAACCAGGATGTGCGCCGCGAGGCGGCAATTGCCCTGCGCCTGATTAACGACCCGGCCGCGCTCGATGCCCTGCGGGTCGCCCTGCCCAAAGAGGGGTTCAAGGAAGTCCGGGCTGAGCTCGAGCAGGCAATCGCGAAACTGAAGGCGCACGACGCTTGATCGATAACGCCCTTTACAGACGTCGGGTTTCAGCTTACACTTAGCGACTTGCCATGTTCGAAGTACTCCGCAAACTAATCCCATCCAAGAGCGACCGCGAGGTCAGACGGCTCTGGCTGAAGGTCGAGGAAATCAACCAGGTCTGGGAGACCTACAAGGAACTCGCCGACGCCGACCTGCCGAAGAAGACCGAGGAGTTCATCGCCCGAATCAAGGACGGCGAGACGCTTGATGACTTGACCGTCGAGGCATTCGCCCTGGTGAAAGAGGGCTGCCGACGGTTGCTGGGCAAGAAGTGGTCGGTGACCGAGAACGAGATTACCTGGGACATGGTGCCGTTCGATGTCCAGCTGATCGGCGGCCTGGTGCTCCACGAGGGCAAGGCGACGGAAATGAAGACCGGTGAGGGCAAGACGCTAGTGGCCGTGCTGCCGCTGTACCTGAACGCGCTGGAGGGCAAGGGCGCGCACCTCGTGACGGTGAACGACTATCTGGCCAAGCGCGACCGGGAATGGATGGGGCCGGTCCTCGAATCCCTGGGCCTGACCGTAGGCTACATTCAGCAGGGGATGGACCCGGACGAGCGCCGCCCGCAGTACAATGCGCACGTCACCTATGGCACGAACAACGAATTCGGCTTTGACTACCTGCGCGACAACATGGTCGTGGACATCCGGGACAAGGTTCAGCGCGGGTTCAATTACGCGATTGTCGACGAGGTGGACATCATCCTGGTCGACGAGGCCCGGACCCCGCTGATTATCTCGGGTCCGGTCGCGGGCTCGCGACTTGATTTCAAAGACCTCACTCCGCTGGTGAGCCGCAGCTTCCGGGAACAGGACCGGCTGGTTTCGCGGTTTGTGGACGAGGGCGAGCGGCTGTACCGCGCCGGCAAACTGGACGACGCCGGGGTGAAGTTCCTGCAGGCGCTGCGCGGCTCGCCCAAGAACAAGAAGCTGATGAGGATGGAACAGGAAGAGGGCGTGAAGCGGGCGATTGAGAAGCAGGAACTCGAGTACATCCGCGAGAAGCGATTCCACGAGATCGACGACGACCTGTTCTTCGTGATTGACGAGCAGAACCACAATATCGACCTGACCGAGAAGGGCCGGCAGGCGCTCTCGCCCAACGACCCGACCCTGTTCGTCCTGCCGGATTTGTCGAGCGAGTTGGCCAAGGCCGAGGTGAACCCGGACCTCGCGCCGCAGGACCGGTTGACGCTGAAGGAGAAGATCTACCACGACTACGCGCTGAAGTCGGAGAAGCTGCACAACTTCCAGGCCCTGCTCAAGGCTTATGCCCTGTTCGAGAAGGACGTAGACTACGTGGTCACCCCGGACGGCAACGTCGTGATTGTTGACGAGTTTACCGGCCGACTCATGCCCGGCCGCAGATTCTCGGACGGCCTGCACGAGGCGCTCGAGGCCAAGGAGAATGTCATCGTCCGGGAAGAGACCCAGACCTTGGGGACAATCACCCTGCAGAACTACTTCCGGATGTACAAGAAGCTCGGCGGGATGAGCGGCACTGCACTTACCGTGGCGAGCGAGCTCTTTTCGGTCTACAAGCTAGATGCGGTCGAGATTCCGACCAATGCGCCGGTGCGCCGGGTTGACTATTCGGATATCGTCTACCGGACCAAACAGGAGAAGTACCGGGCGGTGGTCGAGGAAATCGCCAAGTGGCACAAACGGGGCCGGCCGATTCTGGTCGGCACGACCTCGGTCCAAGTCTCGGAGGAGCTGGACCGGATGCTGCGGCCCAAAGGCATCAACTACTCGGTGCTCAACGCCAAGAACCACGCCGCGGAAAGCCAGATAATTAAAGACGCCGGTATGCCCCATGCGGTCACCATCGCCACCAACATGGCCGGCCGAGGCACCGACATCAAGCTCGGCAAGGGCGTGGTCAAGGGCGAATGCTGCTGGCTCACCTCGGGCGACGGCAAATGCCCGTACTGGGATGAAGAGCCGGGCCGGTGCGAGGACGAGGTGCCGTGCGGGCTTTATATCATCGGCACCGAGCGCCACGAGGCGCGCCGGATTGACGATCAGCTCCGGGGCCGGTCCGGACGCCAGGGCGACCCGGGTTCGTCACGGTTCTTCCTGTCGCTGGAAGACGACCTCATGCGGTTGTTCGGGTCGGACCGCGTGGCCCAGATTATGGACCGGATGGGCCAGAAGGAGATGGAGCCGATCGAGACGCCGATGATTTCCCGGGCGATTGCCGGGGCCCAGAAGCGAGTGGAGGTGCGCAACGCCGAGATGCGCAAACACCTGCTGGAGTACGACGACGTGATGAACAAACAGCGAGAGGTCGTCTACACGTTGCGCGACCAGTTGCTCGCCGGAACCGACCTGAAGGGCGTATTCAAAGACCTCGCGTTCGAGACGATTGCGGCCATGGTCGACAAACACGCTCAGGGCCGGCATCCCGAAGACTGGGCCTGGGCCGACCTCAGGGCTGAGTTCGGCATGGCCTTTCTCGCCGACTTCGAACCCCCGACCGATGACCTGCAGCGACTGGTCCCGGATGTCCTCATCGAGCAGCTGGTCGAAATCGCCCTCAATCGGTTCGAACAGCGTCACCAGCAACTGGGTGACGAGTTGTTCGGCAACCTTTTGAAAATCGCCCTGCTCCGGACCCTAGACAGCCGCTGGCGCGACCACCTGTACGCCCTCGACGCCCTGCGGGAGGGGATTAACCTGCGGGCGTACGGGCAGAAAGACCCGTTGCTTGAATACAAGCAGGAATCATTCAAGCTTTTCGATGAAATGATGACCGAATACCGGCGGGAGGCGATTACTTTCCTGTTCCGGGCCGAGCTAACGCCCGGGCCGGGGCAGAAGCCGCTGCCGGCAGCCCCCAGGCCGCAAGCGACTCTCCGAACCGTCCGCGCTTACAAACCGGAAGCCGAGACCACGCCGGGTTCGGGTCAAGCGCCGGGTGCCGAGCCGAAAGCCCGGGCGCCTCAGCGCCGGACCGAGGGCAAGGTGGGGCGCAATGACCCGTGCCCGTGCGGGTCGGGCAAGAAGTACAAGAAGTGCTGCGGCAAACAGGCTTGACGCCGGCCGCGCGATGCGTAATATATGAACGTGGCAAGTACCTAAAGGTGCTTGCTTCACAAGGAGGACAACATGAGAGCAATCATCTGGGCGGTCGTGGGCTTGATTGCCGTCGCGGCCATTGTCGTCTTCGCCTACATGAAGCACCAGGACGCCAAGATCAAACTCAGCGGCATGCCGACCGCAGCTGAAGTCAAGCAGGACATTGACCGGCTAAACAAGAAGGCCGACGAATACGCCGCCGAAGTGAAGAAGCTGCGCGAGACGTTGAGTGCCCAGCTTACCGCGGAGAAGAAGGCGAAGCTCGCCCGGGCGGACAGCATCATCGTCCAGATCCGAGCCGACGCAGCCAAACTCGCGGCGCTCAGGGGCGACCAGTTGGTCAACGCCAAGCACGAATTGCAGGGGCTGCTGCAGAGCTATGCCGACGTCAAACACGAAGTGGAAAAGAAGTAGGCCGGCCGGTCGGAGAATCGGCTAACCTGCGTAGCTATGCGCATTGCGCTTGACAGTGAAAACCGACGAGGGTATAATCGAACAAATGATGGACGGCGCGTTGCGCCGTGATGCGGATTGAATGAGAAGAGTATTTCCCAACCGCCCGCATTCCCGACTGGACTGCGGGCAGTGAAAGGAGGAAGGATGAGAAAGAGCGATACACGGCCGGATTGCGGGTCGCTCGGAATTGTTCTTCTATTGCTGGTTGCCGGTATCGGACTGGCAAGCGGCGCATTTACTGCCATGCCCAATCACCCCCCGCTCTTGAAATCGCCGCTGGTTACCCCGTACAACTGCACCGACAAGTGTCATTACCGTTTCAGCGTCATCTACTCCGACCCGGACGGCGACCTGCCCAAGACGCTTCAGGTGGTGGCGGACGGCAGAGCGTATGATCTGAAGGCGACCGGAGGCAAGCGCTACAACACAAGCTACGTCTCACCGGTGATTGCCTTTGAACCGGGTGTGCACAAGTACTTCTTTACCTGTGAGGACGCTCGTGGCCTGGAATGCCGGTCGCCCCGGTACGGCGAATGGAGCGGCCCCTATGTCGGCCCGGCCAAGGTCGCGAAGAGGTACAATTCTTGGCCGGAACTCAGCGAAGGCGGAGTCGTTCAAGGCGAAGATGGCGACGTCGAAACCTACTTCACTTACACAGTCAACTTCAGCGACTATGACTCGACGCCACCGCAGGCAGTGGTAGTGGTTATCGACGGCCTTGAGCATCCAATGAAGCTGCTCAAGGGCACGGCTTGGAACGGCCGATACATTTACAACACCTACATGGACACGGCACCGCATGCCTTCTGGTTCCGCACCCGAGATGCGCGGGGCGCCGAGGTGACTTTTCCGGAGAAGGGCTTTACATACGGGCCGACGATTTACGGTCTGCCCAATGCAAACCCGGAACTGACCGACGTGACGCTTTCGCCCGAGGTCGGCGGGACCAGTGAACCCTATGTCTACCAGGTGAGGTATCACGATATCGACCGTGACCCGCCCGCGATCATCCAGGTGTATGTCGACGGTTTTCCGCACAACATGAAGCTGGCCAGCGGCAAGAAGTATGACGGCATCTACTGCTACAAGGCTGGCACGTATCCAAGCGAATACCATACTTACAGCTTCCGGGCCGAGGACGGACGGGGCGGCGAAGTCGTTCAGCCGTTTCAGGGCACGTTCTATGGACCGGTGGTTGTGGACCAGCAATAGGAGGAAGGGAAATGAAACGAGTCGCACTACTGACAGTCTGTCTAACGGCAATTCTGCTGATTGTCGCCGGCTGTCCCTCAAAAGTCCCCTCGGTTCCGATCAAACCGATGGGGAACGCCACGAGCTACAAGTACTCGACCGAGACCTACCAAACGATGTCGAAGGACCCGGGCGGTCTCCAGATCAAGTACGTCTTCAACTGGGGTGACGGCACGATTGACACGACCGACCTCAATAACAGCGCGGACACGATTGGAGCTGTCCACACTTGGCCGACCGAAGGCACGTTCCAGGTCAAGGCGCTTGCCATCAACTCAAAAGGCAAGCTGTCGGCAGGATGGTCGGATGAGCTTTCAGTGACCGTTGGTCCGAACGACAAGCCTAACGCGCCCGACGCGATTATCGGAGTTGACGGCGGAATTCTCAACCAGTATATCCGCTTCACGACTAAGTCGACCGACCCGGACGGCGACAGCGTCTACATCAAGTTCGTCTATGACACGAGTCATGCGAGCCGGAACGGCGGCTGGATCGGCCCGGTTGCGGGCGGCACCTACGTGTCCGACTCAGCCAAATACACGTCAGCCGGTATCTATGGTGTCGTCGCCTATGCCAAGGATACGAAGGGCGCGATTTCCGACGCCTCGCCGGTCAAGACCCTGACTATCGCCCCGATGGAGATTTCCTGGTCGTTCAACACTCCGGACGGGGATGCGTTCTACTCGTCACCGGCGATCAACATCAACCCCGCGACCGGCGATACGGTAGTCTATTGCGGGTGCGACAATGCCGTGATTTACGCATTCAATGCCCGGACCGGCGGCTCCAAAGGCAGTTTCTCTTCGCTGAATGAGGACGCGTTTTCAGCGTCGCCGGCGATTTCGGCGGACGGCCAACGGGTCTATGTCGCCGATGACGGCGGCTGGTTCTATTGTCTGACTGCCGCCGGACTCAACAAGCTCTCGCATTACCCGCCCAACGACACGTGGGTGCCGGGGATGTCGCCGTTCTTCTCAACGCCGGCCGTGTATTATTCGGCCATCTATGTGGGTTGCGATGACGGCTACTTATATCGCTTCGATGACAACGCCGGGTCGCTGACCAATCCCTTCAAGTACAACACGTTGGCCGACGTCAGTTCCTCGCCCGCAATCAGCGCCGACGGTACCCGGATTGTGGTCGGCAACGACTCGGGCTATGTCTACTGCTTCGACGACACGCTGGGCTTGAGGTGGAAGGTCTACAGCGGCGCGCCAATCAGTTCCTCGCCCGCGATCAGCGGCAACACGGTCTATTACGGCAGCGACGACCAGATACTGCACGCTTTGAGCCTGGTTGACGGCAGTCCGGTCGGTACCCAATTCACGGCGAGTGACTTCATCACGAGTTCGCCGATTGTGGATGCCGCCGGCAATGTCTACTTCTGCGTGGACAACGGCACGGTCTACTGCACCAACAATGGCAGTGAAGTCTGGCACCAGACTCTGTCCTACGGTGAGAACACGTCGGCGACCTGCTGTCTCGCGCCGGACACGACGCTCATCATCAACACGGACGACGGTTCGGTGTATGGGCTGGATGTCGGCACGACGTCACCGGGCGCCGTGCGCTATCGAATTGAGTGGCCGGAGCCGGTGTTCGCCAAGCACGGCCGCAAGACAGTTGGTCTGAGTTCGTCGGTCACCGTCGGGCCGGGCAACGGTATGTTTTACGCCGGTTCTCCCAACGAAGGATTCTACGCGGTCAGCGTCGACAAACCCTCGTTCCAGACCGGTTCGCTACCGACTGCTCCGTGGCCCAAGTTCCACCACGACGTTCAGAACAGCGGCTGGTCACACTAGACGGCCACAGACGGCTTTCGAACAGCAGCCCCGCCGAGATGCGGGGCTGCTGCGCTCTATGTTAACGCGCGGTGAGACCCGGGGTGCGCTCGGTGGTTTCAGCGGTCGAGCCGGAACACGAACGGCACCGCGACCCAGACACGAACCGGTTGCCGGTTATTGTCCAGTGCCGGAATGAACCGGCATTGCCGACCGGCGCGAACTGCGGCCGAGTCCAGTTCCGCGTTGCCGCTGCTCCGGGCAATCCGCGCGTCCGTGACGCCGCCGTCCCGATTCAGCAACAGGTTGACGGTTGCCGTCCCTTCAATGCCGAGGACGCGGCAGTTGTTCGGATAGTCCGGCGTCTGGAGTTTCGCCACTTCCGGTTTGCGGCTGGTCTTCACGAACTTGCCCGGTTCGGGAATTGCCGCGCTGTCGGTGTCGGCTGCCGGTTTGGGCATGGTATCCGGCACAATCCGGACCACGACATTGGGGTCGGGGTTCAGCCTCGGGTCGATCGGGTTCACTCCAGCCAGCTGATTCTGTGTCCCCAGAGTGCCATTCACGGCTTCGTCATCCGGGGTCGGTACCGGCACACCGCTGGTGACGATCGAGATCAGGGGCTCGACCGCCGGCACGTCAATCGGCTGCGGCAGAATTGTCGGCGCCGGCCCGAGGTTGATGTAGTGCTCTTCGATAATCGGCACATTCAGGTCCGGGATCACCACGGGTGCGTGGCGGCTGAGCTGGATTGCGATCATCAGGGCGGCGATCACGACTGCCTCGAGAACGTTCACCGCGACATAGGCGCGCTTGAGCTGTCGCGCCGCAGTCAGGTTCCACTGGCCATACATGATGCCCTCCTTTCGCCGATGCGGCTTTCGATTCGCTCCGTCCCTCTACCCGGTTAGACTCCAGGCCGGGACGCTTCAATTCGATATACCATCCGGCGGGAAATGACATTCCGCACATTTCGCTATTGACAAGAACCCTTATTCTACCTATATTTGAGCCGTGATGAGGACGACGGAGCTTTGTCCCATAAGGCGAAAAAGCCAGTCGTTCCGCATCGGCCGGCAGCGAACCGACCCCGGTTCAGGGCTGGCATTCATTTTGGGGAAGGAGGTGAAGAACTAAATGACCAAAGACGAAATCATCGTCAAGATCGCCAAGGAAGCGAAACTCTCCAAGAAGGCGGCCGGAACGGCATTCGGCGCGTTCATCGGCGCGATCACGGCCGCGTTGAAGAAGAATGACCGCGTTCCGATTGTGGGCTTCGGCACGTTCGCCGTGCGCAAGGTCAAGGCGCGCACCGGGCGGAATCCCAAGACCGGTAAGACGATTCAAATCTCGGCGCGGAAGCGCCCGGTCTTCAAGGCCGGCAAATCCTTGAAGGATGCCGTGAACTAGTCAAATCCAGTGAGCTCAGGCCTCAAGCTCAAGCCGGAACATGCTTGGGTTTGAGGCTTGCGGCTTGGGCGGTCTGCGGCCAAGGAATCCTGAACCGGAAGACAAAGCAAAACCTGTACCAAATGAAGACTCTGATTCCGCTTGACTGGCACGCGCACCGGCTCTACCTGCTCGACCAGACGCTGCTGCCCGGCCGTGTCAGGTTCATCCAACCCCGTGACTACCACGCCGTGGTCCGGGCAATTCAGCGCCTGGCCGTGCGCGGCGCGCCCTTGATCGGCGTCGCGGCGGCGTTCGGCCTGGCCCAGGAAGCGTGGCGCGAACCCGTCCGAAAGCACCTGTCCCGCGCGGCGGAAGCCCTGGGGCAGGCAAGGCCTACGGCCGTGAATCTGGCCTGGGCGGTTGAGCGGATGTCGCGTGTCCTTCGCAATTCCCGTATCCACGAGGACCGCCTGCCGGCAGCGCTGGAGCACGAAGCACGGCGTATCCAGGCTGAGGAAGAGCAGCGCTCGGTGCGCATGGGCCGATTCGGAGCAGGCCTGATTCGGAGGGGCTATCGAATCCTGACAATCTGCAATGCCGGCATGCTGGCGGCACCCGGGCTGGGAACGGCCCTGGCCGCGGTCTACGTCGCCCAGCGCCAGGGCAAGCGGATATCGGTGTATGCGCCCGAGACGCGTCCGCTGCTGCAGGGAGCGCGGCTCACGGCGTTTGAGCTGACGCGTGCGGGCATTCCCTGCACCGTGCTCACCGATTCGATGATTGCGACGATCATGCCCGAAGTTGACCTCGTGCTGACCGGTGCGGACCGTATTGCCCGCAACGGCGACACCGCGAACAAAATCGGAACGTACCAGATGGCGCTGCTTGCCCGGCTATTTCACAGACCGTTCTACGCGGTGGCCCCGGTATCGACCTTCGACTTCGCGGCCCGCACCGGGGGGGACATTCCCATCGAGCAACGGTCGCCCCGGGAACTCATGTTCTGCGGCACGAGACAGACCGCGCCGGCCGCCGCCCGATTCCATAATCCGGCATTCGATGTCACGCCGGCGAAACTCATCACCGGCATTATCACCGACCAGGGAATTCTCAGACCACCCTTCAGGAAGGCAATCGCGCGTCTGAAGCAGCAAACCAGA
>Ga0209777_10004138_pt1 | contig 17364 bp, 9 predicted proteins | sample FrelakmetHBP12HB_FD_187147 | JGI IMG/M metagenome (GOLD analysis project Ga0209777, IMG submission 187147) | Freshwater lake sediment microbial communities from the University of Notre Dame, USA, for methane emissions studies -HBP12 HB (SPAdes)... | ecosystem: Environmental > Aquatic >...
CTGGGGGGACAACAACGGCGCCTTGAGCAGTTTCACGTGGGACCCTCCTCTCAAGGACCTGCCGGCGGACTTGGACAAGTTGCATTTCCGGGAGCATACCCTTGACGAAGCGACTACCCAAAGGCAGAAGGCGCTCCTCGAAGACATATTCGAGGGAATCCTGCCGGTCGAAAAGCGCTCGGCGTACTGGTGGAGCCAGGGCCTGACAATGGCCGCTGTGTTCCTGCTCGGGCTGGAGCAGTTAATGCTTGCCATGTACGATCAGCCCGAAGGCCTTCACGCGCTGATGGCGTTCCTGAGAGACGATCAGATGCGCATGCTCGACTGGTTCGAGGGCAATGGCCTGCTCACGCTCAACAACGAGGACGATTATGTCAGCTCCGGCAGCCGGGGCCATACCGACCTGCTGCCGCAAAGCGACTATGTTCCCGGCAGCCCGGCGCGTATCAAAGACCTTTGGGGTCTTTCCGAGTCGCAGGAGACGGTCGGTGTATCGCCGGAGCTTTTCGAGGAGTTCGTTTTCCAGTATCAGGCGCCGATCATATCGCGATTCGGATTCGCCTGCTACGGCTGCTGCGAGCCTGTCGACAGCCGTTGGCACGTGATCAAGAAGATCCCCAACCTGCGGCGGGTGTCTGTTTCACCGTGGGCGAACGTCGAGAAGATGGCCGCCAACCTCGGCGGGGATTACATCTTCAGCCGCAAGCCCAACCCCGCGTATGTGAGCACCGGCAAATGGGACGAGGACCTGATCCGCGCCGACCTGCGCCGGACCTTGCAGGCCACGAAAGGTCTCAACGTGGAGCTGATACTCAAAGATGTCCACACCGTCAATCACGAGCCTTGGCGACTGGGCCGCTGGGTCGAGATTGCGCGCGAAGAGATAGACGAGGTATACGGCGGTTGATATGAACCTGAAGCCCGCATTTTGTGTGTGCATCGCGCTGGCCGCCCTGGTTGCGCCTGTCTTTGGCGAAGACGCTCAGGTCGGGGACACGCGCGATGAGGCGTCCGGCATGCCGCAGAAGATTATCGGCCGCGAAACGCCCGAGGATAATCGCGTGACTCTTCAGGCGCGGGAGATCGAGATTGTGGGGGACACTTACCGGGCGAGCGGAGATGTCCATCTGCAGGTCGGCAAGGAGAGGCTCAGCGCCGCTTCGGCGGAATACAACACCGCGACCGGCGCCGGCAGGCTCCAGCACGCGACATTCACCACGTGCTCGAACACCAGACCGGATTATCACTTGACGGCCAGGGAGATTTCGCTGCTCCCGAATCACAAATTGCGCGCCAAGGGGATCGCGCTGTATGTTGGGAACTTCAAGGTGCTTGCACTACCTATGATTAAGATACGAGCCGGTAGGCGCTCTGCCACCCGACACGTATTTCCCACGCCCGGTTTCGACCAGACCGATGGCGTTACGCTTTCGCAGGAGTTCAGGGTCATCGACGAGGACAACCTGCGCGCCAATGCCGACCTGCGGTTTACAGAAAAGAAAGGGATTCAAGGCCAGATTTACAGCCTGATCGGCTTGGATGGCAACATAAGCGACCTGCCGGGCCGGTATCTGACATTCGACTCCCTGCGCTCGGGCGTTCTGGAACTGCCCCCTGAGACAGATGAGAACTGCGCATCCATTGCCGGCCCCGATCCTCGCGCGGCCCGGCTTGTGGGCTTTGGCACGTTCGCCCTGAGGCAGAGGACCTACAACATCAACAACACCGGCCTGATGGTCGACCGGCGGCCCGAGTTGGGCCTGTCTTACAGGGCTAACCAGATCTATCTGACAAAATCCCGCCTCGATCCGCGTCTGGAAATCTACCCCCAAGCGACCACCAGTTGGGGCCTCTTCCGCGAGAGCCCCGGCTTGGAAAGCTCCACCAGCCGGACCACGGCCGGCGTACTTGCGGCGGCCAACATACTTCCGCTCGGGCCGAACACCACCCTACAGCCGATCTTTGCCTACGACTGGTCCGGCTATGGCGTCCCCAGCGACTACCGGGTGGCTTCGACGGGATTCGATGCCGGCCACCTGTGGCGAAATGGGTCCATCGGCTCCATCCGATACATCCAGCGCCACGAGTCCGGCCAGACACCGTTCCAGTTCGACAGGGTGCAGATCAACAGAGAACTTCAGACGGCGATGCAGGTCGGGTTCGGCGGATACGTGGCGGGGCTGGTGATCGGCTACAACTTCGATACCGGCTCGGTTTATGATTGGGAAGCGATGTATGGCTGGCGGTCGGACTGCCTCGGCACATCCATCCGCTACGATCAGCGCCTGCGGAAGCTGACTCTGAATATCCATCTCATAAATCTCTGACCCGTTGGACACGATTGATGGGTGGCGAACTGTGATGTTTCGGCATTTCAATGCCGAAACGCCATGCTTCTTATTGGAACGTAATCGTCCCGAACCGGTCCGGGCTGTGGAAGCTGCCATAAGGCACCGCCCAAGTCAAATACTGTGGCAGGCCGGCTGTCCATCGGTTTCTGGTCAGATTTAGCGTCCACTGCGTGCCTGGAGCGGGGACTGAAGCTCCGAGGCTTGCGAACGGGATTGCGATTTCGGTGGTCCATCCCGCGGTCGTCTTCGCGCTTGCCGTGGTCCACTCGGAGTTCCAGCCGGGGTCCATCGCCTTCTCATCGAACCTGGTCCCCAACGTGTTTGTCGATAGGTGATAATACTCCCTTCGCTTCGCTGTCGGGTCGATGTAAACTTCCACTGAGTCATCATAGAAAGTAGGGCCATCGCGGGTGTCAACGGACGCCTTTAGGTGGTCCATCCTGGGTTCCGAGGCATCGAAGCCGATGTATAGATTCGTGTCATCGTAAGTAAGCAGCGCGTTCGTGGTCACTCGCGCCGGGTCTCCGAGGTTGGTGTAACAGAGCCCGATCTTGGCGGCGCCGGTCCAGGCCGCATCATCCAGCTTGCCGTCGATAACAATTGCCGATGACGCCTTTGGCACTTGAGCTGACGGCAGCGGCATCACGCTCGCGGGAATATCGAACGGAGGCGTGGTCGGCGGGATGTATGGCGACGGTGTCTGCCTGAACTTCACGTAATCGCCCAAGACCGTCGCGAGATTGCCGAGATACCCCGATTGGTCCATGTCTCCGCCGGACTTGAGCTTATCCGCCGCTTGGGTCAATGCAGTGATCCTTGCCTCGGGGTCGCGGAACGGGAGATCGGCCGGATTAGCGTAAGGCCCGCCGGTCAGCGTCATCTGCTGCGCATCACCGAAATAGGAAGATGCAAACAGCGCCTGCCCCAGGCACGATTGCCCGCGAGCGATCCCTATCTGCCGCACCATCTGGCGCGGGTCCTTTGTCATCATGAACAGGCCGATCCCCGGGGCGAGCAGGGCCTTGTAGCCCACGGTCTGCCTCTCGCCGGCCACAAGGTTCAGAAAAGACAGGTCGATGTCTGTGTAGGCCATCGGCGTCAGGAAGTCCACCCATTTGTTCTCCACCCAATTGGCCCAGTTCTGCATCAGCGAAAGCCTGGCGCTCTTGATGTCCGATCCCACTGCGGCGGATATTATCAGGTTGGGTTTGATCGCTCTGAGCTCCGTCGACACCCTCTGCATGAACGTGTTGACTTGCCTCTCTCTGAACAGGTTCCAGGAGTATTGATCGGAGGTCAGCCTGTCCACGTCCATCGGGTCGATGCCGTAGCCCCTCTTGAATTCGTTTCTGGCATACCGGCAGTATCCATACGGGGCAGGGGACTGGACTTCATAACGAATGTAATCCAGGTGAATGCCATCGACGTCGTACTTGGTCACCAGTTCCCTGAAGAGGTCCATGAGGAAATCCCGGGCGGCGGGAATCGACGGGCTGATCCACACGCCGCCGTTTGCCGATAGGGCCTCGCCGTCCTTGCTCAGCTCCACCCAGTCGGGATGGGCCTTCAATATCGCCCCCTGATCCTGTGTGTATCCGCCCCGAAACACCCACACCCACGGGTGGACTTCCATCCCCGCGAGATGCGCCTCTCGAATCAGAATAGGCATCGGGTCTATCGCCCCGGCAAACCTGGGGTCGCGCGCCAGCAGCTTGCTGGGATAAGCAGTGTAACCCCGCGCGATCACCTCCGGCAGCAGCACATTGATATTGGCCTTCTTATAAAGCCTCACCAGGTTCCTGATGTCGTCCGCGCTCTTGGGTATGGCTCCGGCATCGACCCAGATGGCGCGGATTTCGACGGGCGGGGCCGCTTTCGTGTAGTCGATATCAGCCACGGCGGGCGAGCAGAGGGCTGTTGCGGCGATAAGAAGCAGATACTTGAGCATGCGTTCCAAACTACGTAAGGTGTGGTTGAATTTCTGGCGGAGAGGGTGGGAGTCGAACCCACGATGCCTTGCAGCATACTTGTTTTCGAGACAAGCGCGATAAACCACTCTGCCACCTCTCCGCGCAAGCCGTAATGCCGAAAATGGGAAGTCAGGATGTGGTGGCCGATGAGGGAATCGAACCCCCAACGCCCGCCTTAGGACGGCGGCGCTCTATCCATTGAGCTAATCGGCCTTGAAATGGCGCGCCTGGAGGGAATTGAACCCCCGACCTAATGGTCCGCAACCATTCGCTCTATCCCCTGAGCTACAGGCGCGCGCCAACCATAAAAGTATACCATTGCGCATCCCGCCTGTCAACCGTGAACGCAGGCGATTTGGTTTCAGAATGGGCGCCGGGTGCGTGTCAGATATACGGAACGGGGAAGGGAGCTTTCATCACGAAAGCACGAAAGTGAGAAAACACGAAAGGGGAGGTAGAAAGTGGAGAATCTGAAGTCGCTCACCTGTTTCGTGCTTTTCCAAGTTTCGCGAAAGCAGGGACAGTCCACCCCGCTGACGCTCTGGGACAGTCCCTGTTTTCGCTGGTGCAGTTGCAATTCCCGCAAGACTGAACTCACTCATGGGCGCTCGGTTCCTTGCGCAAAACCGCCCGTTTTGATAGCATGAGTGCGATCGTTCCCCTTGCCGATTGGACCTATAATGACCACGAATGGCCGCGGATTCATGGTGTTCACCTGGGGCTGCCAGATGAACGAGGACGACTCCGAGCAGATAGCCAATCTCCTAACGCAGATGGGCTATGCGCGCGCGGCCAGTGAGGACGAGGCCGATATCGCGGTGCTCGTTACCTGCAGCGTGCGCGAAAAACCCGAGGAAAAGGCCAAGAGCAAGCTGGGCAAACTGCGGATCGCAAAAGAGGCCAACCCCGACATGATCATCGGCGTCTGCGGGTGCATGGCCCAGAAAGAGGGCGAGAAGCTTCGCAAGGGCCGGCCGTATCTGGACTTCGTTGTCGGCACGGCGAACATATTCGAGATTCCGGATGTTATCCGGCAGGTCGAGGCCGAGCGAGGTCTCAGGACAGCTCTCACTCTCCCTCGCTCAACCGATGACGCGCTTGTCCTGCCCGGCAGGGCCGAGCGGACGGATATCGCCCTCAAGAGTTTCGTGCCCGTCACGTATGGCTGCGACAACTACTGCTCGTATTGCGTGGTGCCTTATGTGCGGGGCAGAGAGCGCAGCAGGCCGCTTGCTGACATTATCGCGGAGATTCGCGACCTCGCGGCCAAGGGCAGAAAGGAGATCACTTTGCTTGGGCAGAATGTGAACTCCTACGGCGCGACCCTGAGTGAGCGTGTCGATTTCGCCGATTTGCTGGCCGCCGTGAACGATATCGACGGCATCGAGCGCATCAGGTTCACGACCTCACATCCCAAGGACCTTTCTGATAAGCTCATCGCGGCCATGCGGGATCTGCCGAAAGTCTGTGAGCACATTCACCTGCCGATCCAATCAGGCGATGATGATGTCCTTAGGGCAATGAACCGCAAATACAGATCGGCCCATTTCAGGGAACTTGTGGCGGCACTGAGATCGGCGGTCCCGGATATCTCGATCACGACGGATTTCATCGCCGGCTTTCCCGGCGAAACCGACGAGCAGTTCGAAAACACGATGACCCTCGTCGAGGATATCCGGTTTGACTCAGCCTTTATGTTTGCCTACAATGTGATACCAATCACCGCCGCCGCGTCGATAGACGGGCGCGTGGATAAGGCCGTCAAGAGCGCCCGCCTGGGGCGTCTGATCGAGCTCCAGAACGCCATTACATGCGAGATTAACGATAGTGGGGTCGGGCGTGTTTTCGAGGTGCTGGTCGAGGGAGTAAGCCCCAGGGACCCCAGCCGCCTGACCGGCCTCACCCGCCAGGGCAAGACAGTCAACTTCCCCGGCGATGAGAGCCTGATCGGCCAACTTGCGCAAGTGAAGGCGACCGAGGGGCATTTGTATGGATTTGTCGGAGAATTATTGGACTGAGAAGTCTGGTTGTAGTTGCAGGCTTTCTTAATCACGAAAGCACGAAATTCAGAAAACACGAAAAGAGAAGGGAAGTCGATAGTCGGTAGTCGGCAGTCGATAGTCAGGGAAGGTGGATTCCCGCCTTCGCGGGAATGACAGGTGCCGAGCCTTCGGTTGGTTTCGGGACTGAACTCCCGAAACACCCTCCGTTACCCTTCGCGCCTTCGCGATTATTCCCTTCTCTTTCTAGTTTTCTGATCTTTCTGGTTTTCGTGATTGAATTCCCTTCAGATGATAGCTTGGAGAGTAAATGGACGCAAAGAAAATAACGCCGATGGTGGCGCAATATGAGGCGATCAAGCAGCAGTATCCCGACGTGATACTGATGTTCCGCCTGGGCGACTTTTACGAGATGTTCGGCGGGGATGCCGAGGTGGCCTCTCGCGAGCTTGAGATCGTGCTCACGTCCCGCTCGCAAGGCTATGCCGCCGACGTGCCCATGTGCGGGTTCCCGCACCACGCCGTTGATAGATATGTCGCCAGGCTGATATCGAAAGGCTATCGCGTCGCTATTTGCGATCAGCTCGAAGACCCGAAGAAGACGAAGAATATCGTCAAGCGCGGAGTCACCCGCGTGGTCACGCCGGGCACTGTACTCGAAGATGGTATGCTCGACGCCAAGGCGAACAATTACCTCGCGGCGGTCATCAGCGAGCCGGATGTACACGGGATTGCCGTGGTGGACATCTCCACCGGTGAGTTCGTGGTCACGGAGGTTTCGGGCCGTGACGCCACCACAAAGCTCGTCGAAGAAATCGGCAGGTTGGCTCCGGCGGAAGTTCTTCTCAAAGAGATCGACCAGGACCTGGCTGACCCCATTCGCCGCGCGACAACTGCCGCCATAACTCGAGTCGACGACAGCGCGGTCTACCGCAAGAGCGCGAAGCAGCTTCTGACCGAGCATTTCCACACGGATTCCCTGCGCGGGTTCGGGGCGGAGGACATGACGGCAGGTGTCGAAGCTGCTGCTGTAATCTTAGACTATCTTAGACAGACCAACGCGGGCGCGCTGCAGTCGATCGCGAGCATGTCCACATACTCCACCAGCGGGTTCATGGTCCTGGACTCAGCCGCCCGGCGCAATCTGGAACTCACGCAGTCCATGTCCGCCGAAACGCGCGGCGCGAGCCTGCTTTCGATCATCGACAAGACCAAAACCGCCATGGGCGGGCGGCTCCTGCGTAAATGGCTCGATCAGCCGCTCCTGGACGTCGGCCGGATCACGAAGCGGCTGGACTCGGTCGAGGAGTTCACCAGCGACGCCATGATGCGCGGGGAGGTCCGCGAAGTGCTCGGCAATATCCAGGACCTCGAACGGCTGATGGGCCGCATTGTCGCCGAGAGCGCGAACGCGCGTGATTTGGTCGGGCTTGCTCAATCGCTCAAGAACCTGCCGGAACTGGCGATCACGCTTCAGAAGGTCGCATCAGACCGCCTCAAAACGCTGCTGCTCGCGATCGAGTTCATGGACCCGCTTGTCGAATTGATCGAACATGCCATCGCCCCCGATCCGCCGTTGACTCTGCGAGACGGCGGGCTGATCGCGGAGGCACACAACCCCGATCTGGACGAGCTCAGAAGCGCTTCGCGCGACGGCAAGGCCTGGATTGCGAGCCTCGAAGCCGATGAGCGCGAAAAGACCGGCATCCGCAACCTCAAGGTCGGCTACAACTCGGTTTTCGGCTATTATCTCGAAGTCACCAAGCCCAATTTGCACCTGGTCCCGGACGATTACATTCGCAAGCAGACCACGACAAACTCCGAGCGGTTCATCACGCCCGCGCTTAAAGAGATGGAGGCCAAAGTCCTCGGGGCCGATGACAAGGCCAAGGATTTGGAATACACTATCTTCTGCGAGGTGCGCAGCAGAGTTGCCGATGAGGCCCGCAGGGTTGCCAAGGTCGCTCGGGCGGTTGCGGAGATAGACGTTCTCTCGGCCCTCGCCGAGACGGCTGCGTCCAGGGGTTTTGTGAAACCTGTCGTCGACGACAGCGAGGAGATTCGCATCAAGAACGGCCGGCATCCCGTGGTCGAGCACTTCATTCAAGAGCGATTCGTCCCCAACGACACGTTGGTGAACTCCGAATCCGACCAACTGCTCATCATCACCGGCCCGAACATGGCCGGCAAATCCACGTATCTGCGCCAGGTCGCGCTGATCACGCTGCTCGCCCAGATGGGGAGCTTCGTCCCCGCTGATGAGGCTGTAATCGGCGTCGTGGATCGAATCTTCACTCGAGTCGGCGCGCACGATGAGTTGGCGAGCGGTCAATCGACGTTCATGGTCGAAATGAACGAGACCGCGAACATTCTCAACAACGCCACCCGCCGCAGCCTGATCGTGCTCGATGAGATAGGGCGGGGGACATCGACCTATGACGGCCTCTCGATTGCCTGGGCCGTGGCCGAGCAGATCAATCAACTCGGGGCAAAGACGCTCTTCGCCACGCACTATCATCATCTCAACGACCTCGAAAAGCAGCTCAAGGGCGTAAAGAACTATCGGATAGCCGTGCGCGAAGAGAAAGACCGCATCGTCTGGCTGCGCAAGATCATGCCCGGCGGCACCGATAAGAGCTACGGCATCGAAGTCGCCCGCCTCGCCGGCCTGCCTCCCGAGGCCATCGACCGCGCCAAGGAAATCCTGAAAGAACTCGAATCCAACGGCGCCGGCTCGAAAGCCACGGGCAGGGGCGTCAAGATCAGGGAGAAGAAACAGACCCTGCAGATGAGCCTGTTCGAGGCCGAAAAGCACCCGGTGATTGAGGAGTTGGAGGCGCTGGATACGTCTGTGATGTCGCCGATCGAGGCGATGAATAAGCTTTATGAGTTGCAGAGGAAGGTGCTGAAGGGGTAGTTGAAAAAAGTTGAAAGTGGAAAGCCGCACCTGTCATTCCGAGCGAAAGCGGGAATCCACCTTCGCACCTGTCATTCCGAGCGAAGTCGAGGAATCTGCTTTTTCCCTTCACTTTTCGTGCTTTCCCTTGTTTCTGCCTTTCGTGATTACTCCCTTCCGGGCTTTCGCGATTAGGAAAGTAGTAAGATGCCAGAAGAACTAACATCGGCAAACACAATAGCCCTACTAGACGAGCACACGGCGAATCGAATCGCCGCGGGTGAGGTCGTCGAACGCCCGGCTTCGGTTGTCAAAGAGTTGGTCGAGAACTCCATCGACGCCGGGGCGACTCAGATCACCGTCGTGCTCGAAGAAGGCGGCAAGGAACTCATCAAGATAGTTGACAACGGGACAGGCATGACCCGCGAGGACGCCGTGCTCTCGCTTCAGCGCCATGCGACCTCTAAAATTCGCGACGCCGAGGATTTGGACAGCATCCGCACTCTCGGTTTCCGGGGAGAGGCCCTGCCCAGCATCGCGTCGGTCTCGGTGATCGAGCTGATCACAAAGCACGAGTCCGAGCCGGACGGCGCGCGTCTCGAAGTCGAGGCCGGGACGATCACCAACCTCGAATCCGTCGGCGCGCCGCACGGGACCACGGTCTCGGTCCGCAAGCTCTTCTTTAACACCCCCGCGAGGCTCAAGTTCCTCAAGACGGCGCAGACCGAGATGAGCCACATCACCGAGATCATCGGCTGGTTCGCGATGGCCTACCCAAACATCGCGTTCAGGCTGATGCACGGCGGGCGGGAGGTGCTGGCATCCCCCGCGACCGGCATCCGGCTCAACAGCGTTACCCACATCCTCGGCAAGGATGTCGCGAAGCAGCTCGTTCCGATCAGTTTCGAGACCGGTGTGATGAAAGTCGATGGTTTTGTCTCGAACCCGCAGCTCACGCGCATCAACCGCCGCGATCAGAGCTTCTTCGTCAACGGCCGCCCGATCAGGTCCAAAACCATCACCCACGCGGTCGATCAGGCCTATCGGGGGCTGCTGCAGCCCGGCAGATACGCTATCGCGGTCGTGTTCGTCGATCTCGTGCCCGAGCTTGTCGATGTCAACGTCCACCCGACCAAGACCGAGGTGAAATTCTCCAGCGAAAACGAGGTCCACAGCGCTGTCCATCGCGCAGTCAACAGCGCGCTGATGGCCGGGGCAGCGGCTCCCACGCTGACTCAAGCTCCAGCCCAGTTGGGGCAGCGGCCCGCGCCCGATCTGCGGCTGCGGACCGATGATCCACTCTATCACCAGCCGAGCCTGCTGCCGCCATCGGACGCGGATGTGGCCGCTTTCAAGGAAGCTCTCGCGAAGCGCCGAGAGGAGGCCATCGCGTCCGGCCAGATCGACACCGACGACCCGTTTATCTGGGAAAAGGGCGCGGGGGTGCCTGTCGAAGAATCCCCCGTCCCGGAGGCCGCCTTCGAGCCCACGCGCACCGTCGCTCTGCGCGGGGTCAAGATCATCGGACAGGCCCGAAACACGTATATCATCGCCCAGTGCGACGACGGCGTGCTGCTGATCGACCAACACGTCGCCCATGAGCGCGTCCTCTTCGACGGCATGCGCAAGTCCCGAGAAGAGCGCGGGATGGCGATCCAAGGCCTCTTGGCGCCGGTAACTCTCGCGCTGTCGGCAAAAGAAAGCGCGATTGTCTCGCAGCGTCTCGAAGACATCCGCAAAGCCGGGTTCGATCTGGAGGCCTTCGGCGGCAATACCTACGTAATGCGCGGCTCGCCGGCGAATGTTAAGCCCGCCGACGCCGAGAGCGTCCTGCGGGATATGATCAACGAGCTCGTCGATCTGAGCATCTCCAAACACCTCCTCGTCCGCCCGGACCAGGTCCTGATCACCGCATCGTGCAAGATGGCGGTGAAAGCCGGGGAGCCGCTGTCGATGGAGGAAATGGAGCGCCTGGTCGACGACCTACTCAAGTGCGAAAACCCCTTCACCTGTCCCCACGGCCGCCCGATCATCGTCAGCTTATCCAACTGGGAGTTGGACAGGAAGTTCCGCAGGGCGTGAGTAGCAGAAGGGGGAGTGTCCAGGTGCAGGGTGGGGAGACCTGCTCGCACCCAGGTGGCACACGCTCTTGAAACTATCCTCCGTATGAATGTATAATAACTGAACAGGGCAAACACCTCGTGATTACGCTGTCGCAGTGTATTTGGTCGCGCATTTGGCCTCGGGGATGAGTGATATGGACTTTCTACTCAACAGCATTCTGGGAATTGTCACGGGTCTGGTAAGTGACAAGATCAAGGGCGTCTGGGATCAGCACACAGTCAAGGGGTTGCTCGCGGTTCCCGTGAAAGCCTACAAAGCGCAAGTAACACAGTGGTGTAAGTCCGAGCGCCTTGACCCTGATGACGTTCTTCCCCTGCTGCGACAGGCAGCCGATTGGCTAGTGGGCTGCCCGCTTCTATTGCAGCACTTCGACCACGAAGGGTTCCGCCCCGATCGTGTATTTGATTTCTTCCGTGAATGGCCCAGCTACGAAGCGCGTACAAGCAAGATGCTGGGCGAAGATAAGGCCCATTTCGACCGATTCTGTCTCGAACTCATCGCGCTGATCGCGGATGGTCTGGTGCAAACAAACTGTGTGCACAATCTCTTGCAGGTCCGAACCTACCAGACAGTGGCGGAAATCAAAGAACAGCAAACTTCCAACCACCAGGCCGAGATGCAGGGGATAGGGCAGGTTAAAGATGAGTTGAAGGCTGCCGCTGCCGGAAAGCTTACACGAGCGGCCAAAGAGCTGGCGGGTGACCGTTGGTCGGCCGAGGTCATAAGGGACGCCTTCGAAGGTCAAGTGCGTGTTCTGAGTGATGACCTGTTCGGGCACCCGGCAAGCAAGGATCTCATCCAACGTTACTACGGTGGCGCTCCGCTTGACTGGGACATCATCGCGGCGAGGGGAGACATCAAGAGAGACAAACACGCCGAGGCCTGGCAGAAACTGACTGCGCCTTGCATCGGTCTTCACCTCGTATCCATCGTCGCTGAACCCGGCGCCGGCAAGTCCACCCTGGCCTGGCGCTTGGCCGCCGGTCTTCATCAGGCAGGATTTGGCCCAGTGTTGCAGGTGAGGGGTGACGATGCCGGTGTCTGGTATAGGATAAGCGAAGTGTGTGAAGGGTCTCGGAGACAGGTCTTCGCTCTTGTGGACGATTTGTTCCGTCAAGACGACACGCTGGAAGCACTTCAGAACCTGAGCCGATCCCTGCCCCTGACAGTGCTGGCCACTTCTCGAGCAAATGAGTATCGGCCCCAAAGGATAAGAGTCGACCAGATAGATAAGGTTACGTTGGAGGCCCCGTCCGAGGCGGAAAAAGATGAGATACTCCGCAGTCTTGGTCTAACCCGTGGCGATCTCAGTCCTGAGCAGAGGACACGGCTGGAAAGGTGCAACCAATTTCTTGTTCTGATGATGGAGCTTACCAGTGGGAAGGATCTGTACGACATAGTGCGGGACTCGGTCGAGCGGCTGAGAGAGATTGATGAGGCTGGGCATCGCGCCTACGAATACTTGACGTTTGCAGGCAGACTGGGGGTTTTCGTCCCGGAATCCGTGCTGGAAAGTCTGGACCCGGATGGCCGATTCCACCACCTGCCTGAGCGTGACACACTGAAGGGCATTGTTTTTCGCGATGAAGAGCGCCCGTTTCTAGTACGCCCCGGACACCCATTGGTAGCCGGGGCAGCATATTCACTATACGAATCGTACCGCTCTCCGTCGGTTGTGCTGGACAAGATAGCCGCCGCTATCGACACTGGCGAGAAGTCCGAGCGGTTATTTCTGTGGCATTTGCTGAGGCAACTCGCTCGTGAAAAGAGCCCGCTGGTGGGGAATCTCTCTACCCAGGTTGAGAGGGTGGCAGCAGACTGCGTAGCCACGACGAGGAGCGTTAGCGAGCTTGTCACGTGGTCGGAGTTTTGGGAGAATGTGAGGCAGCCCGCCGCAGCTGCACAATGCATCGACCTTGCCTCAACGTATCTGCCGGTTTCCCAGGCGGACTGCCTGGCATTGATGCAGCTTCACATCAAGCGCGGATCGGACGAGTCGGCGCTAGGAGTTGGGCGGCTTTGGCTGGTGCAGGATCCAGAGGGTGTGGAGGTTCGGATAAGATATCTGGGGCTTGTGGAACGAAAGGCCGGGAAGGAAAATGTGGCAGAGGCTCTCCGCCAGACGCAAGAGTGGCTGTTGGAGCATCCAAACGACACGGGCGTGCGGGCACGATACTTGGGTCTTGTCGAGAGAAAAGGCACCCATCAGCAAATGACAGATGTTGTGGGGCAAACTCGCGAATGGTTGGGTGGCCACACCGAGGACATTAACGTCACGCTTGCGCTGATCGCATTGATGATCCGCCTGGATCGGAAGGAAGAGGCGTCCGAGCTGATCCAGGAAGCTCTCCGTCGCCACTCTTCAAACCAGAACTTGCTCTTTCAAGTGTTGCGCTTTCTCTGCAACTCCACCGACCCGGAATCATACAGGCGGGAATGCGAGAACTACATGCAGTGTTATCCACGTGACTCTAAGTTCAAGGCGCATTATGCCGCGTGGTTGCGCGATCACGGTTTTCCCGAAGAGGCCCGGGATCTGTACGCGTCCATCGTTCGCGAGCATCCGAGATTATACCAATCGCGGTACGGCTACGGTCAGCTCTTGTTGGGGTTGTGTGAATTCAAGGAGGCGCAAGAGCAGTTCCGTGCAGCGCTACAGGTTCACAAGGGGCATCAGGCAAGTCACTTCGGGCTCGCAAAGTGTCTGCACGCGCTGGGCTTGGCGGCGGGCGCGGAAGCCGAAACGAGCCGGTTGTTCCGAGAAGCCGAAACCGAGTTCAAGAGTGCGATTTACTGGGCCGACAAGAATAATGGACCGCAGGCGGCGTTCCACGCCGGTCTTGGGTGGTTCTATGTGAGCCAGGGGAGGCCCGCGCGGGCGGAGAAGGCGTTCAGGTCAGGCATCGATGAGGATCCCGAGCACTTCGTGAGCCACTGGGGTTTGGGCCAAGCTTTGCTTTCCTTGGGCAGATTTGAAGAGGCCAAGAGTGCGCTTCTCACGGCGGTGGACACTGGCCCCGAGCCGCTTGAGCCGCCGGCGAGCGAGGAAATCCCGGAGCTTCTGCGACGATGCGAAGAGTTCTTGGCCTCAAGTGGCTGTGTTCCGACAGAACACCGGGATTCCTATCCCGGTGTCACGTTTAGACCGCGGCCGCCGGAATCGTAGCGTTGCTGACAGTCTGGGATCTGTATTCCGGGCCAGTGTTTGCGGACACGTTGTCCGGTTCCCGTTTTCTCTTGGTGCTTTCCCCTATCTCCGCTTTCTGTGATTATCCCCTCGCCTCTTTTCTGTGTTCCCATGATCTGACGGAATGCTCGCCGGTTTGACGCTGGACCACGTTTGTGTTACCATCAGCTTCGTGACGTGAGGATCCAAGATAACCAATGGACAAACCCTTAGTGGCTATCGTCGGCAGGCCGAATGTCGGCAAATCGACGCTTTTTAACCGAATCGTGGGACGCAGGATCGCGATTGTCGACGACCAGGCAGGGATCACGCGGGACCGCATTTACGCCGAGGCCGACTGGAACGGACGCGAGTTTGTGATGATCGACACCGGCGGGATTCTGCTCAACGAGGCCGATCCCCTCAGGGCCGAGATTACGGTGCAGGCCCAGGTCGCCATGGACGAGGCCGATGTGATTCTCTTTATGGTCGATTCCGTCGATGGCGTCCATCCCTCCGACGAAGAGATCGCGGACAAGCTTCGCGCGTCCACCACGCCCATCATCGTGGTCTCCAACAAGGCCGACAACGAGGTCCGGGACCAGGACTCGACCGAGTTCTACGCTCTTGGCCTGGGCGAGCCGTTCCCTGTTTCATCCCTCAATGGCCGGGCGGTTGCCGATCTGCTGGATGAAGTCGTCCGCAAGCTTCCCGAGGAGGGCGCCCAGAGTCCATATCCAGAGGACGCCATCAAGATCGCCATCATCGGCCGGCCCAATGTGGGCAAGTCGTCGATTGTCAACGCGATTCTGGGCGAGAAGCGCGTCATCGTTTCGGAAATCCCCGGCACCACTCGGGATGCTGTCGACACGGTCCTGCGGCGCGGCGAAAACACGGTCGTGCTTGTCGATACGGCGGGTATCCGCAAGGCCGGGAAGATTCAGGGCTCGGTTGAGTATTATACCGTTCTGAGGGCAGTCCGGGCGATGGAGCGGGCGGACGTAGCGATGATCGTGATCGACGCAAAAGACGGCCTCAAGGACGGCGACAAGCGCGTGGCCGGGTTCGCCGACGAGGCAGGCCGCGGGTGCGTCGTGGTCGTTAACAAGTGGGACCTGATGGACTCCGAGGAGGACATGCGGGCGTTTGCCGAGAACGTGATGCGCGAGATTCCGTTCCTGGCGTATGCCCCGGTCGTGTTCACTTCGGCGGTTACCGGAATGGGTGTGGCGGATGCCGTCGACACGGCTCTGGACGCCGCCAACAATCACGCCCTACGCATTCCCACCGGCGAGCTCAACAGGATTTTGCAGGACGCGGTCGATAAGCACCCTTACTCTCGCAAGGGCCGCGACCTGAGAATCAAATACGCCACGATGACGGACGTCAAACCGCCGACCATCGTGATTTTTGTCAACGATCCCGACCTCGCGCATTTCTCGTATATCAGATACCTCGAAAACTCCATCAGGCGGGAGTATTCTTACGAAGGAACCCCACTCAGAATCATCGTGAGAAAGGCAAGGAAGGAGAGGAAATAGGGTGATCATTGCAGTTGCGCTTGTGGGATGTTACATTCTTGGCTCGATACCCTTCGGCTTGATTATCTGCAAGCTGGTCAAGGGGATCGATATCAGGGACTACGGCAGCGGGAACATTGGCACGACGAACGCCCAGAGGATTCTCGGCACCGGCCCGGCTATGATGGTTATGGTTCTGGACACCGGCAAGGGCCTGGCAGCCGTGCTCGTGTGCGCCCATTTGGGCCTGGATGCGTCGCTGACCCCCTGGATTGTCGTCGCGGGGGCGATGCTCTCGATTCTCGGTCACACGTTTTCAGTCTTCCTGAACTTCAAGGGCGGCAAGGGCGTCGCGACCAGCCTGGGGGTGATCATCGGCCTGAATTGGCAGATCGCCCTGATCGCGTTTGTCGGCTGGATACTGATTGTCGCCGTCACGCGCTATGTCTCGATCGCGTCGATTCTTGCCTCGTCATCAGTGCCGCTGCAAATGGTGTTTTGGAAATCGCGGCAGGTTCCGGCGGCCTATCAAGTTCTTGCCGGGGTGGCGGCTCTGGCGATAATCCTCAAGCATATCTCGAACATCAAGCGCCTCATCAACGGTGCCGAGGCCCGATTTGGGCAGCGCGTGGAGGTTCCCGAAGAACCGCACATGGAGGAGTAAGGAAATGGACCTATCGAGCTTCAGTCCCCACGTCAGGCTCGCCCTGACGACGATCGACAATTACGTTCGTTACGGTCGGACAATCGAAGTGCCGCCCGACACTCCCGCCGATCTGCTCAACACCCGTGCGGGGGCGTTTGTGAGCCTGCACATCGACGGCCACCTTCGGGGCTGTATCGGGACCATAGAGCCCGTTCAGGACAGTCTAGCGATGGAGATCATCGAAAACGCCATATCGGCCTGCACACGCGACCCGAGGTTCGTGCCGGTCCAGGTGCGCGAGGTGAGCCTGCTGGAATGCTCGGTCGATGTGCTTTCGCCGTTCGAGGAGGTCCACGACGTGCGCGATCTCGACGTCCGCAAATACGGCGTGATCGTGGAATGCGGGCCGCGGCGCGGCCTGCTTCTGCCCGACCTGGACGGTGTGGACACGGTTGATGAGCAAATCGACATCGCGCGACGCAAAGCGTTCATACAACCCAGCGACCCGATCAAGCTCTACCGTTTCAGTGTTACGCGGTATCATTAAGCTCAAGCATACGCATAAATAAGTTCACAAAGCTGGGCCAATACACCGCGATTGGCACGAGTTTTGCACATAAGCTTATCGGCTGGGGGGCCACGGTAATAGGAGGCCGGAAAGCTATGTTTCGAGCACTACTCATCGCGGTGC
>Ga0209777_10004139_pt1 | contig 17361 bp, 18 predicted proteins | sample FrelakmetHBP12HB_FD_187147 | JGI IMG/M metagenome (GOLD analysis project Ga0209777, IMG submission 187147) | Freshwater lake sediment microbial communities from the University of Notre Dame, USA, for methane emissions studies -HBP12 HB (SPAdes)... | ecosystem: Environmental > Aquatic >...
CCCGAATCGATCATTGACGGGGTCGTCACTGCGCTCGGGATTCTTGAACAAAAGAGACTGGTAATGAAAACAAAAACAGAAACAAAAATGGTCAAGGCGGGTGATGCCCAATGACCCTGGAAATAGAGGAAACAGTTCCCGTGGAAGTCGGGCATCTGATAGGAAAGGTCGAGGAATTCAGGGACGGGAGCTACCGGCTCGTCCAGATCAACTGCTCAAAAATCGGGGATGTATACGAAATCAACTATTCATTTGACAAGGACTATGTGTTCAGGAATCTCCGGATCACGGTCACAGCAGATACTGAAATCCCCAGTATCTCCGGCATGTACTGGGGGGCGTTCATCTACGAGAACGAAATGCACGACCTCTTTGGTATCAGGGTCAAGGGGATGAATATCGATTTCAAAGGGCACCTCTTTACGACTGCGGTTAAATTCCCGTTCAGTATTGCCCCATCGACTCCTTTCAAAGGTGAAAAACCATGACCAAACAGATCATCGTCCCGTTTGGGCCCCAGCACCCGGTCCTTCCTGAACCTATCCATCTTGACCTTGTGCTGGAGGACGAACGGGTAGTCGATGCCATCCCATCCATCGGGTATATCCACCGGGGGTTTGAGAAACTCGTCGAGAAGCGGGAATACACCGAATATGTCTATATTGCTGAACGGACGTGCGGGATCTGCAGTTTTGTCCATGGCGCAACTTTTTGCCAGGGAATTGAACAGATTATGAATATTGATATACCTGAACGCGCTCAGTTCCTTCGAGTGATCTGGTCTGAATACTCACGGCTGCATTCTCATCTCCTGTGGCTGGGTCTCTTTGCCGATTCCTTCGGGTTTGAGAACCTCTTTATGAATGCATGGAGGATCCGGGAACGAATACTTGACGTGATGGAGCAGACTACCGGTGGCAGGGTTATCCAGGGGTCCTGTAAGATCGGCGGTGTCAGAAAGGATATCAGCAACGAGAAACTTGACGAAATGCGCAGGGATCTTGATAGCATCGAGAGCGAAATTAAGGATCTAACCTCCGTCTTTTTGCAGGACGATTCGATCAAGCACCGATTGAGAAATGTCGGCAAGCTCTCAAAAGAGGACGCCTACCATCTCGGGGCAGTCGGACCCACAGCGAGGGGGAGCGGGGTTGCCATCGACCTGCGGAAGACCGGTTATGGCGCATATGGAAAGCTCAACTTCCAGCTGGTCACTGACAGCTGTGGCGACTGCTATGGACGCTGCGCAGTCAGGGCTAAAGAGCTTTTTACATCCATCGACTTCATACGGCAATCTATACAAAAAATACCTGACGGCCCCATTGATGTCAAGGTGACTGGTGCCCCGAACGGGGAATTTTTTGCCAGGGCTGAACAGCCCCGGGGCGAGCTTGTTCACTATCTCAAGGGCAATGGAACCAAATTCCTCGTCAGGTCCCGTATCAGGACTCCAACGTTGACGAACATCCCTCCGCTTGTCAGGATGCTGCAGGGATGTGAACTTGCCGATGTTCCGGTGATTGTCCTGTCCATCGATCCCTGTATCAGCTGTACGGAGAGGTGATACAGATGGCATTTTTCGAGAACACAAAAACGGCAATAAGAACACTACTGAGCAGGCCAGCAACAATCCTCTATCCGGTTCAACCAGCGAAAAAGACCCCGCTCTCCCGAGGGCATGTAACTATAGATGAGAGCAGATGTATATCCTGCGGGATTTGCCAGAGAAAATGCCCGTCGCAGGCGATTTCTATCAATAAGGAGGCAAAGATTTGGCAGATCGACCGGCTCCGTTGTGTTGTCTGCAATTCGTGTGTAGATTCCTGCCCGGTGAAATGCCTTTTCATGGATACCCAGTATTCATCACCCGTTACTGCCCGGAGTATTGAAATCATCAATATTACCTATGTAAAACCCCCAAAACCTGAGAATAAGGACGAAGCAGCGGTATAATCCAGATGTTCCACATAAGAATATTTAAAAAAGCTACAATCTATTTTCAAATAATTTTGAGGATTTTCCATTTTCTGCCACCAAATTTTTTCATGCTCAATCTTTACCGCATGAAATACCTCCCGATTATGAATATTCAGATAATGCCAGGAGATCGGGTGATACATCGATATCCCAACATGGGAGATATGTGCCGTGAACTATTAATTGGGTTAAGTGATATTCCAACTGCCAAAAATACATAATTATCACGTTGATAAGGCGAAATTATTTCGCAATCAACGTTCTCGAGGGTAAAATCCCCGCTGCTTCTGAGTGGGCACCTCCGCATTTCTATAAAGCCCGGATTATTAAAAATACGGTTACCAAAGGTTTATGTTGTTCTTCGTGGTATGAAGGAATTGTTCATTACTATGATTCATGTATTCATCGGCCCAGAGATTCCCGTCAGGAGATCATGATGCTGGAGAGTTCCCTTATCATGCATATCGTCGTGATAGGAGTACTTCTCTTGTCGTTATTGTGTGCGGTGATCACAAAGGAGCTCCTGTATTCCGTTATCTCTCTTGCAACCGGGAGCGTGATCCTCGGCGGGATTTTTTTCCTTGATGCATCGCCGTTTGCCGGGGTCGTCGAGATTAGCGTAGGCGCCGGCCTCGTGACGGCCCTCCTGATAACCGCACTATCCCTCACCCGGGGTGAAGGCGATGAAAGCCGGCAGTAAGGAAATTACCGGGATCATCCTGGCTCTTATGATTGGTTTATTGATTCTCGGGACCGGACATGTCACGGTACCACCCAATGTTGACAGCGTATTGACTTTTAACGCAGCATTATGGGAATACCGGGGTTTTGACATTTTGGGGCAGGCGATGCTCCTTATTGCCGGGGCATTTGGCGTGGGGCTGCTGCTCAGGGAGGAATCACACCGTGACTGACCTTTTTTATGTATATTTCCTCTTGTCCCTTGTCATTTTCCTCCTCGGGCTGTATTGCGTTATCAGCCAGAGGAACCTGATTAAGATTGTTATCGGCATCGAGATCATGGGCAAAGCAGTGATCCTGAATTTCATCACTGCGGGATATTACCAGGATAATACCGGGGTGTCACAGGCGATTGTAATGACCGTCATCCTCATCGATGCGATCATGGTGGCAGTGATGCTGGCCCTTGTCGTGAATGTGTTCCGGCTCAACAAGGGGATCCTTACTGAGGGGATCGTGGGGCTGAAGGGATGATGTGGTCGTGACGACCGGAACGGGAATCCGGCAGGTTCGCATTCCGGTATCTTGCAGGACCGTTCATTCTGCTGCACAGATCGCCCGGACCCTGTGCGGAGAGGGGTACTGATGGAGGTCCAGCAGTGGGCGCTTGTCCTGACGGTCGGGATGCCGTTTCTGTGCGTCCTTTTAATCCTCCTCTTAAGAAACCACCCGGATGCCCGTGAGGCGGCATCGCTTGCCGCTTCTGTCCTGACCTTCCTCCTCACAGCACTCTCGCTGCCCTCAGCATTTGCGACGACACCTACCTCCACACCGGCGGTTGTGATATATCCCGGTTTTGGTTTCCAGTTCACCGCGGATGCCCTCGGCCTCCTGTTCGCGTGCCTCGCCTCACTGCTCTGGATCATCACGACCGTGTACAGTATCGGCTACATGCGGGGGCTGAAAGAACACGCCCAGACACGCTATTATGCCTGCTTTGCGGTTGTCATCGGAGCAGTGATGGGGGTTGCCCTCTCTTCCACCCTTTTCTCGATGGTCGTCTTCTACGAGATCCTGACTGTCGCCACGTATTTCCTTGTCGTCCACCGGGAGACCGGTGAGGCGCTCGCGGCAGGGCTCAAGTACCTCGCGTACAACTGGAGTGGGGGACTGGCCATTCTTGCCGGCATGCTCATCCTGCTGCAGACCGGGGGCACTCTGGACTTTGTTGCGGGCGGCAATGGCGGTATTGCCGCGATTGCGCCAGATCTTGCCCGCATCGCCTTCCTCCTGCTCATGGCGGGTTTCGGGGTGAAGGCGGCGCTGGTTCCCGTTCATGGCTGGCTCCCCAGCGCCATGGTCGCGCCCACGCCGGTCAGTGGTCTTTTGCATGCCGTGGCGGTCGTGAATGCCGGGGTGTTCGGGCTCCTCCGGCTCATGATGTACCTGTACGGCCCCGGCCTGATGGTCGGGCTCGGGCTTTCAAATATCGTGATCGCCATTGCAGTCATCACCATCATAGCCGGCTCGCTCCTTGCCCTGCTCCAGGATGACTTCAAGTTACGGCTGGCGTACTCAACCGTCAGCCAGCTGAGCTACATGGTATTAGGTGCTGCCCTCCTTCTGCCCCCGGGGATATCCGGGGTCTCGGACGCGGGCCGGGTTGCGGCTGTTATTGGGGCGACGTATGCATTTGCTGCCCATGCATTTGGCAAGCTGACGATGTTCTTTGTTGCCGGTGCCGTATCAGTCGAGACGGGCAGGACAAGGATCTCCCAGCTTGACGGTCTTGGCAGAAAGATGCCCCTTGAATTTGGTGCATTCACGCTGGCGACCCTGAGCATGGCGGGCCTGCCACCCATGGCGGGCTTTATTGCCAAATGGTATCTCTCGATCGGGGCATGGAGCACGGGCGACTGGTGGGTCCTCGTCATACTCGTGGCATCGGGTGTCCTGAACCTTGCCTATTTCCTCCCGGTGATCATCCGTGCGTTTTTCCGGCCGTGCGAAAATGAAATCCATGGGGCCCGGTGGACCCTGCGCGGCCCGGTGCTCGCGACCGCGGCAGGCGCCCTGGTCCTTGGTATCTGGACAGCAATTCCCGCCAGTCCCTTTGCTCTCTGTGCACAGGTTGCTGCGAGCGTCACCCATACTGCGATGCTTGTTTCCGGATCCTTTACTCCTGGTACCGCGGTTCCGCCGTTCCTGATATTCCTGATCGGTGCCCCTCTCGTGCTGGCCCTGAGCGGGCGTGCCCGGCAGACAGGGCTCATTGCGCTGGGCGGGATTGCCCTTGCCGATGTCCTGTTCCTGCCCGGCGGTTACCTTGCCGGACCGGTGTCTGGCGGAGTTATGCAGTGGCAGGTCCCCTTCATGGGGTATACGCTGGCCCTTCTCAGGGTGGACAGCCTCTCGTACCTGATGGGGGTGATCTTTGCGATCATCACCTTCCTTGCCATACTGTATGCCGCAGTCGCTGCTACCCCCCGTCTTCAGCTGTTTGCGTTGTTGTACGCCGGCATGTCGCTGGGAGCGGTCTTTGCAGGTGACTGGATCACGCTCTTTGTCTTCTGGGAGCTCATGGCGGTCACGTCGACATTCCTGATCTGGCAGGAACGCGGCGAGGCGATTGGGGCTGGGTACCGCTACCTCCTGTTCCACGGCATGGGCGGGGCCCTCCTCGGTGCGGGGATCGCCCTGCTCTGTCTCGGGGGAGGTGTCCCAGTTGTCGGTCCTGTTGCCGGGGTCCCGGATGCTATGTACCGGTTCTGGGCATCGATCTTTATCATTCTGGGGATCGGCGTGAATATCGCATTTGTACCCCTGCACACATGGCTTCCGGATACCTATCCGCGTGCCAATTTTGTTGCAAGCGTGTTCCTGAGCGTATACACGACAAAAGCGGCGGTCTATCTCCTTGCTCGGGTCCAGCCGGGCACGGAATACATCGCGTTCATGGGTGCGCTCATGGCTGTTTTTGGCGTGTGCTTTGCAGTCTTCCAGAACGATATGCGCCGCCTTCTTTCCTACCACATTATCTCACAGGTCGGCTTCATGGTTGCGGGCGTGGGGATTTTTGGCCTCCTCGGGGCGGCTGCCGGGACCGGGCAGCTTGGCCTTGACGGCGGGATGGCCCATGTCTTCAACCATATCCTCTACAAAGCGCTCCTCTTCATGGCGATTGGTGTCATCATCTGGAAGACCGGTGAAAATACGCTCGACCGCCTTGGGGGGCTCCAGAAGAAGATGCCGGTGACCGCATTTGCTTTCTGGGTTGCGGCATTCTCCATTTCCGGAGTGCCTCTCTTCAACGGGTACATATCCAAAGGGATGGTGCTCATGGCAGCGGAACAGACAAACTTCTGGCTGTGGGTGCTTCTGGAGATCGCTTCATTCGGGACATTTGTCTCGTTTCTCAAACTCGGATATTTTGCGTTCCTAAGGCCCGGGGACACAGAAGCATCAGATCCGCCGGTCCTCATGCAGGCCGCGATGATCGGGACTGCGGCCCTCTGTATTCTCATTGGGGTATATCCCGGGATACTCTATGGGCTCCTGCCCTACCCGGTCACCTATCAAGCATTTGATACGGCGCAGCTGGCGCCTGCAGCACTGGTCCTCGGTGCCGCTGCAGTGTTCTTCTTTTCGGTCGGGAAAAAAGTCCTCGGGCCGCATGAGACCCGGTTAAAAGACTTTGACGTGCTGTATGTGGCGGCAGGCCGGGGGGTTACAGTGTTCGCAGGAGGGCTGCAGGGATCCTTCCGGCGGGTCTACGGCTATGCCATGGCCTCTGTTTCGGGTCTTTTGGATGCCGGGAGGTACCCGGTGCGGATGCTCTCCTGGGACATCAACTGGGACCTGGCAGCACTTGCGCTTGGCGTTTTTTGTATGCTCTTTTTACTTATTGTGGAGAACCGGGTGATATTCCTATGATCGGGCAGGATGCATTCTGGGTGCTTACGCCGGAATTCCTGCTCCTGTTCGGGGCCCTTGCCACCTACACTTCCGGCACGACGCTGAGGCGGAAAGGAGGCCGTTATCTGCCGGGAGGGATCGCCACTTTATTTGCCATCATGGCCGCAGGAGTGCTCGTCCTCGCCATCCCGGCAGCGCAGGTGGGCCGGATCCCGGTTGTGGCAATTGTTCCTGGGAGTATCCGGCTCGCGCTTGACCCGCTGGCCCTGTACCTTGGTCTTATCGGTACGACACTTCTCATCATCACCTGCCTTTACTCCCTCCGGTATCTCGGACAGGAAACAGGGACGGAGAAATACTATGCCCTGCTCCTGCTGATGACAGCTGGGGTCCTCGGGATCGGGCTTGCGCAGGACCTGTTCAACATGTACGTGTTCTTTGAACTGATGTCGATCGCCTCCATCCCGCTCGTGGCCTGTCATACCGGCAGATGGGAACCGGTCAAGGCAGGAATGAAATACGCGGTCATGAGTGCTGTCGGATCGGTGACCGCACTCTTTGGGATCTCGTATATTTTTGTCTATGCAGGGACATTAGACCTTGCCGCCATCGGCCCGGCACTCGCTGCCGTTGCACCGGGAACGATAAAAAGTGTTATCCTTATTGCCGGCGGGCTCGTGCTGGCAGGCTTTGGCGTCAAGGCGGCGATCGTCCCGTTCCATACATGGCTTCCCGATGCGCACAGTGCGGCGCCGAGCAGCATCTCCGCGATGCTGTCAGGGCTCGTGATCCAGGCCGGCCTCATCGCGCTCATCAGGGTGCTGGCATCACTCTCCGGTGCGAGGACCGGCCTCTCCTTTGGTCTTGCGCTCGCTCTTTTTGCCGTGCTCACCATGTGCACGGGAAATCTCATCGCGTTACACCAGCGGGACATAAAGAAGATGCTCGCATGTTCGAGCATCGCGCAGATGGGCTACATCATGCTCGCATTTGCATTCGGCATAGGGCTTTTTGATCAGGGGACTGGACTTGGTTTTGTGGGAGGACTCTATCATATTCTCGGGCATGTGTTTATGAAAGGCGGGGCGTTTCTCTGTGCCGGTGCCTTAATCTATGCTACCGAGACAAGGAACCTTGATGAAATGAAAGGGATCGGGAGGGCCCTGCCGGTTGTCGGGATGGCTTTTTCAGTCTGCATCCTAGCCTTGAACGGCATGCCGCCGATGACAGGATTCATCAGCGAGCTCTTTATCTGCCGTGCAGGTATCGGGCTGGGACTGCCGGGGATGGTGTTTGTGCTCATTATGATCGCAAACATCGCAGTCTCGCTCGCTTATTACATTCCTGCGATCAATACCATCATGTTCACCGGGGAGAAATGGAAGAACGCTCCGGCGATCCGGCCGGTACCTCTTCTCATGCAGGCAGTGATCGTAGTCACAGCCCTGTGCATTCTTATCCTTGGTATTTTCCCCCAGACAGGACTTGCGATCGTCTCACCGGCTGCGACGTATCTTTCCAGCCAGTTTCTCCCGGTCTGATCGTGTCCAACCTCTTATATAGGGGCTCACACTATCATCCAGTGTATCTGATGGCGACGGCAGACCTTCTTAACCCGGTGATTGTCTTTATCACCTATCTTGGCATGGGCGGACTTGTCTATCTAGCAGGAAGAGCGCTGGCACCCGCAGTCAGAGATACCGGGTGGAAGCTCCAGCCTTACGCATGTGGGGAGATAGCCCCGCACATAAAGATGAGGCCGAACTATAACTTCTATCATATTGCCTTTCTTTTCACCATTCTCCATGTCGGGGCACTGATGACCTGCACATCATTTGGGCTTATATCCTATTCACTGCCGCTGTTGTATGTGAGCCTCGTTCTTTTCGGGATGTCAGTTGTTGTTGTGAGGTAGTATTGTGGGCCTTATTGACTGGGCAAAAAAGAAATCCCCGTGGATATGCCATTTCAATACCGGCGGCTGCAACGCCTGTGACATAGAGACCATTGCGGCGCTGACACCGCGGTTTGATCTCGAGCGTTTCGGGATCCTCCTCAAGGGAAGCCCGCGGCATGCGGATGTGCTGGTGGTAACCGGCCCGGTGACCCTACAGAGCGAAGAGAGGCTCAAGAGGATCTACGACCAGATGGTGGAACCAAAATTCGTTCTTGCCATCGGGGTCTGTGCATGTTCCGGGGGTGTCTACTGGAAATGCTATAACGTGAAAGGCGGCGTGGACAGCGTTATCCCGGTGGATGTCTACGTGGGGGGCTGCCCCCCGAGGCCCAGCGAAATTATCGATGGGATGGTACAGATCTTGGGAAAAATGGGGCTTGAAGGGCACGTCATAAAAAGTCTCGAAGGATTAGCGGGTGGTCAGTGATGAAAAGCGGGGAGGTCGCACGGCTGATACAGGAAAGGTACCCGGGCACCGATGTCAGAGTCCCCCGGGAACGAAGGGTTATGGTGTACATCCCCTCGGGACTCCTGATTGAGATGCTGGCATTTTTAAAAGACCAGGGTGTCACCCACATCTCGACAATAACAGCAGTGGACCGGATCAAAGAAAATATCTTCGAGCTTCTCTACCACCTCTCCTGGGAAAACAATGAGATCTCTGTCCGCATCGAGATCCCGCGGGAAACCCCGGTTGTTCCGACCGTGACTGCGGTTCTTCCGGGGGCCCTGACCTACGAGAGGGAGATCCAGGACATGTTCGGGATCAGGGTCGATCATATCCCGAATCCGGAAAAGCTTCTCCTGCCGGATAACTGGCCTCTAGGGGAATACCCGCTCCGGAAGGATTACGTGGTGAAATGATGGGTCATGTGACGGTGGGTCCATGAAGGAAACATACCGGATCCCGGTCGGTCCGCAACACCCGGGCTTCAAGGAGCCGATGAGGATCGATATCACCGTCGACGGCGAGCTGGTGGTCGATACCGACATCATCGTTTCGTTCAACCACCGGGGGGTGGAGAAGGCCACTGAGGCCAGGACATATCTCCAGAACCTCTACTTAATCGAACGCGTGTGCGGGATCTGTTCCCACACCCATACGACCTGCTACAGCCAGGCGGTCGAGGAGATCCTCGGGCTTGAGATCCCCGGGCGTGCAAAGTACATACGGTGCTTTATCGCTGAGCTTGAACGAATACAGAGCCACCTCCTCTGGGTGGGGGTTGCCGGGCACGAGATCGGGTGGGACACCCTCCTCATGTATTCGTGGAGAGACCGTGAGACAATAAATGACATGCTCGAACTCATCTCCGGCAACAGGGTGCACTATGCCATGAACACCATTGGCGGCGTACGGAGGGATATCGCACCGGAGAATGTCAAAGACCTCAGAGAGGGGCTCACCTACCTTGAAGGAAGGACAGAGTATTACATCCATGTGATAACAAAGGAGGAGACATTTCTCAACAGGACACGGGGCATCGGACACCTGCCCACAAAAACCGCAAAGGAACTCTGTGCTGTCGGGCCGACAGTCCGGGCATCGGATGTGAAGATGGACATCCGGCGCGACGATCCCTATGCCGCATACCCGGATCTTGATTTTGACGTTGTCACGTCCGATGCAGGCGACGTATGGGGCAGGAGCATTGTAAAGACCGGGGAGATCCTCCAGAGCATCCGGATCTGCCGCCAGATCCTTGATGAGATCCCGGTGGGAGAGATCCGAGTCAGGGCCCCGCCAAAGGTTCCTGCGGGAGAGGCGGTGAGCAGGTGCGAGGCGCCGAGAGGCGAACTGATCTATTATGTCAGGAGCGACGGAGGCAGCACTCCGGAGAGGATAAAAATCCGGTCGCCGACCCTTGCCAACTGGATGGTGGCTACTGAAATGCTGAAAGGCGTATATATTGCGGACGTACCCATTGTCGTAGATGCTATCGATCCCTGCCTGAGCTGTTCTGCAAGGGTCACGATTACCGATCACTCAACCATGAAAACCGTGATAACATCCCTTGGCGCTTTAGGAAATCAAAAACAAAGGAGATGAATGTATGATTGATCCCGCGGAAGCAGCGATATATCTCCTGATATTCCCGGGTTTTGCATTTCTCCTGCTCTATGCCCTGTTCTGCGAATGGGTGGACAGGATCGTCTATGCCCGGCTTCAGAACAGGGCGGGCCCGCCGGTCTTCCAGCCGCTTGCGGATCTGTTGAAACTACTCTCGAAAGAAGATATTATTCCCAAGTATGCCGACAGGGTACTCTTCCAGTACACGCCCCTCATTGCATTTGCTGCAGTAATGGTACCGATCATGAATATCCCAATCTGGGGTACAAAAGCATTGTACCCCCTGCAGGGGGACCTTATCCTGACGCTCTACCTGCTCAGCATCCCCACGCTCGCCCTCTTTGTTATCGGCTGGTCCTCAACCAGTCTGTATTCCACGGTCGGGGCTTTCCGTGCAGCGACTATGCTTTTTGGCTACGAAGTCCCCCTGGTCCTTACCTGCCTTTCTGCTGGCATACTTTCCGGCTCGTGGTGTATCAGCGACATCACTTCATACCTGGCATCGCATCCTTCCGGCATGCTGGTACTCGCGCCGGGATTTATCATCGCATTAATCGCGCTTGAAGCAAAACTCGAACGGCCTCCCTTTGATATCTCTCTGGCGGAAACGGAGATCGTGGGGGGTACGCTCACGGAGTATTCCGGGAAAAAACTTGCCGTCATGCACCTCGTGGCTGATCTGGCGATGGTAATCGGCGTATCTCTGGTGGCTGCCGTCTTTCTAGGAGGACTCATGGTTGGCAGCGGGACTTTTATCATTGCCGGCACGGATCTTACTCCCTTCCTCAATTTCTCCCTGTATATTGCAAAAACCCTTGGCATCGTTTTCCTCCTTGCTGTCATCCGGACCCTATTTGCACGCCTGCGGATTGATCAGATGCTGGATTTTTCATGGAAATATCTTGCTGTAGGCGGAATTTTCCAGCTTTTTCTCGTGATACTGTATGCAGGGATGTATCAAGGGTGAAATTCCATGAAAAAACCGGGTGTTCTGCTTCCCCTACTCCTTAATAACCTGTTAAAAAAGCCGTTCACTGTCCTGTACCCACGCGAGCAGTGGCCGCTGCCCAAAGGGTACCGGGGTATAATCGTCCACGACAACGAAGCTTGCATCGGCTGCGGGCTCTGCTCGAAGGTATGCCCGGCAAAGGCTATTGAGATGGTAGATGACCCGGAAAAGAGATCGCTGGGAAAAGATCGGGTGAGAAAGCAGAAACCGCTTTTCTACCTTGACCGGTGTCTGCGGTGTGCCCAGTGCGAGGAGTCCTGCCCGAAGAGTGCCATTCACCTGAAAGGGGGTGTAGGGCTCGTCGCTTATATAAGGGAGAAGATGCGGGTTTTTTCCTGATGCTGTTTTTTTAATATCAATAGGAATTCCTCCTGAATAATGAATAAAAAAATTCCTGAAACAAGTTAAAATGAATCTGCAACATACTGGGTAACGCAAAACCCGATAGGAGTTTTGCGTGTAAGGAATTCGTAATCGGGAGTGAAATTCCCGTGAGTGTTCAGATTTTTTATCACATTTTTCCATAAAAAGGGATTATTTCCCATGATAGTCTGGGATCGGTACGGGTTCTGAGGCATTTAAGGGAAAATCTTTTACCAAAGATTTATGCTCTCCTCTGTGATATGTTGCATCTGTTCAAAACATGCCACGGGTAGCCCCGCGCTATCGCTGGGAAATTACCGGAAGACCAATTCCGTACAGAGATCATCATACCAAGTGATGTCTGGGGAGCTACATAACCGGAAGACCTCACATGACACACCGATCCTCTTTCATTCGTTCCGAGGCGATAGGAGCATGCGTATCATTCATCATTCCTGCCGGATTCGCCTACAATCGGTCTGCCATTCAGGATGCTTTGGTCCAGATGTACCCCGGTATTTCGTTGAGTGGGTGTACTATACTGAGTCAGAACTCAGATCCAAGGTGCGTGACCATCTATGCCGGAGTATGAATTATTCCTGATATCCGTCCTGAGTATTGCTACAATCATGATGGCGATTATCGCGATAATACAGAGAAACCTCATCCGCGCCGTGATCGCATTCGCGATCTCCAGCGTGTGTCTTGCCGCCCTTTTCTTTGTGCTTGCCTCGCCGTACGCCGGCGCTCTTGAGCTTACGGTCGGCGCGGGCCTTGTGGCTGTTCTCTTTCTCGTGGCCCTCATCCTTGCTGGCGGAGAAGAGGAAAAGGTGCGCACATGAATGCAAAAAATGCCTGTGCGCTGTTTCTGGGAGTGGTCTTTCTCCTCCTCTTTGTTGTTGTCGTGATCCCGCATTTTGCCTTCTGGCCAGTCACACCCACTGAAGCGGTTGCGGCAGGTGAAGCCCTGTGGAAAGGGCGCCCATATGAGGTGATCCTCCAGGGGTTCATCACGCTCGCCGGTGTCATGTCAATTCTCCTCCTCCTCGGCCTGAATTATTCCCGGAGGATGCAGCCATGATCCCCGCTGAGGCGCCGGTGATTATGCTCGTTGCCGGTTCACTCTTTGCTATCGGGCTTGCAAGCCTGATTGCCCGCTGCAACGTGATCAAAATGGTCATGGGGCTTGAATTTCTCGGAAAAGGGGTCAGCCTCCTCTTTGTTCTCGGGGGATACCTTGCCGGTGACGTGGGGGTGTCACAGGCAGTGGTCATCACCCTGATTGCCATTGAGGCAGTCGTTGCGGGGGTCGCGCTGGCACTTGTCGTCCTGCTGCGAAGGATCTACAAGACATTCGATATTGCTGCCATCTCCCGGCTTTCTTGGGGTGGTGACCTGTGATGGATGTCCAGCCGTGGATGCTTGCCCTCATCGTTGCTATACCTTTTATCGGGACCGGTTTTGTGATACTTCTACATAACCGCCCGGATGCCCGTGAAGCCACATCGCTTGCATCTGCGGTCCTGACGTTCCTCTTCTGCCTCCTCGCCCTTCCCTCGGCATTTGCAGCTCAGGCGGTCTCTATGCAGGCCCTCTCCATCCTCCCCGGCCTCTCCCTCCAGTTCACTGCCGATGCCCTCGGCCTCCTGTTCGCGTGCCTCGCCTCATTCCTCTGGATCATCACGACCGTGTACAGTATCGGCTACATGCGTGGTCTCAGGGAACACGCCCAGACACGCTACTATGCCTGCTTTGCCATTACCATCGGGTCGGTGATGGGGGTTGCACTCTCCTCCAACCTCTTCTCGCTCTTCGTATTCTATGAGATCCTCGCTATTGCCGCATGGCCTCTTGTTGTTCATACCGAGACGAAGGAAGCGCTTGCAGCAGGGAGGAAGTATCTCTTTTACACCCAATGTGGGGGAGTTACGATCGTTGCGGGAATGATGATCCTGCTTGCTTTGGGACACACTCTTGACTTTGTTGCCGGTGGCAATCCCGGCCTCGCAGACATCGCCCCGGTCTTCGGACGGCTTGCCTTTTTCCTCCTCATGGCGGGTTTTGCCGTCAAGGCAGCGCTTGTGCCGGTTCACGGGTGGCTTCCCAGTGCCATGATCGCCCCGACACCTGTCAGCGGTCTCCTGCATGCCGTTGCCGTTGTGAATACCGGTGTTTTCGGGCTCTTCCGCCTTATGCTATACCTTTACGGGCCCAGCTTGATGGTGGGGCTTGGCCTTCAGGAGATCGTCATTGGAGCAGCAGTCATCACGATCATCGTCGGCTCCCTCCTTGCGCTGGTGCAGGATGACTTCAAACTCAGGCTCGCGTACTCGACGGTCAGCCAGCTCAGTTACATGATCCTGGGTGCTGCCGTGCTGGTGCCGCCCGGGATATCCGGGGTCTCTGATTCCTGGAGAGCTGCCGCCGTGATCGGGGCGACCTATGCATTCTGTGCCCATGCGTTTGCCAAACTGACCATGTTCTTTGTCGCCGGCGCAGTGGCGGTGGAGACCGGGAAGAAAAAGATCTCGGAGCTTGATGGTATCGGCAAGAAGATGCATTGGGAGTTTGGTGCATTCACTCTTGCAACCCTGAGCATGGTAGGGCTGCCTCCCATGGTAGGTTTCATCGCCAAGTACTATCTCGCGCTGGGAATCGGTGCAGGAAATATCAGTATATGGTGGATCCTCCTTATCCTCGTTTCAGCAAGCGTCCTGAATCTTGCGTATTTCCTGCCCATCATCATGCGGGCATTTTTCGGAAAGTCCGAAGGTAAAATACCGACGGTCCGTATGACACTTCGTGCCCCGATACTGGTGACCGCAGCAGGAGCGCTGGTTTTTGGCCTCTGGACTGCGTATCCCGCAAGCCTGTTTGCACTCTGTGCCCAGGCTGCCGCGAGCGTGACCCATACTGCGGTGCTCGTCTCGGGAACCCTGGCACCCGGCACCGCGATCCCTCCATTCCTGCTCTTCCTTATCGGTGCACCGCTCGTGCTGGCATTGAACGGGCGTGCACGGCAGACCGGGCTCATTGCGCTTGGCGGGCTCGCCCTTGTTGACGTCCTCCTTCTCCCCGGGGGGGCCTTTGCCGGCACGGCTGCTGCTGGTGTGATGCAGTGGGATCTCCCCTTTGCCGGGTATACGCTGATTCTCCTGAGAGTTGACAGTCTCTCGTACCTGACGGGGGTCATCTTTGCGATCATCACGTTCCTCGCAATTCTCTATGCTGCAGCCGTTGCAGCACCCCGTCTCCACCTCTTTGCCCTGCTCTATGCCGGATCCTCGCTTGGCGTGGTCTTTGCAGGGGACTGGATCACCCTGCTCATCTTCTGGGAGCTCATGGCGATCACGTCGACGTTCCTCATCTGGCAGGAAGGCGGGGAAGCGATCCGGGCGGGATACAGGTACCTCCTCTTCCACGGTCTTGGTGGGGCACTCCTTTCTGCCGGGATAGTTCTGCTCTTTTTAGGTGCGGGCTCTCCCATTATCGGGCCTCTTGCCGGTATACCAAATGCGACTTACCAGCTGTGGGCAACCGTCCTGATCGTGCTAGGCATCGGCGTGAATATGGCGTTCATTCCGCTGCATACCTGGCTTCCGGATGCCTATCCCCGGGCCAACTTCGTCGCAAGTGTCTTCCTTTGCGTCTACACTACGAAAGCAGCGGTGTATCTTCTTGCGCGAGCACAGCCCAGCTCGGAATATATCGCCTTTATGGGTGCGCTCATGGCCGTGTATGGCGTCACGTTTGCTGTCTTCCAGAACGATATGCGCCGTCTCCTGTCCTACCATATCATCTCGCAGGTTGGCTACATGGTCGCCGGGATCGGGATCCTGGGCTGGCTGGGTGCAGCAAATGGGATCGGGCAGCTCGGTCTGGACGGTGGCATGGCCCACCTCGTCAACAATATCCTCTACAAGACCCTCCTCTTCATGGTAGTCGGCGTGATAATATGGAAGACCGGAGAGAACCTGCTCAGCCGCATCGGCGGGCTCCAGAAAAAGATGCCGGTGACTGCCCTTGTATTCTGGATCGCCGCGCTTTCAATCTCGGGCGTACCACTCTTCAACGGGTTCATCTCCAAAGGAATGGTACTTATGGCGGCGGAGCACGTGAGCATCTGGCTCTGGGTGCTCCTTGAGATCGCATCATTCGGGACGTTCGTATCGTTCCTCAAGCTGGGTTATTTCGCTTTCCTGCGGCACGGGGATACGGAGGCTTCGGATCCTCCGCTCCTTATGCAGGCCGGTATGCTCGCGGTTGCCGCATTGTGCATCGTGATCGGGATCTACCCCTCCGTCCTCTATGCCCTCCTTCCCTACCCGACCACCTTCCTCGCATATGATCCGGTACTCTTGGGCAGTGCTCTCCTGATCCTGGGTTGTGCGGTGCTCTTCTTTTTCACCGTGGGGAAGAGGTGGCTTGAACCCCACGATGTACGTGTGAACGACTTTGATGCCGTGTACGTGGCCGCTGGCCACGGCGTTACGGCGGCTGCCGGGGCGATCCAGATAGCATTCAGGGAGTGTTATGGGGTCGCGGAAGATGCCGGCAATACCCTTACCCGCATCGGGAAGTCTGCCATGGGAATGGAAAACCGTGATATAAACTGGAACCTGGCAGTCTTCGGTAGCGTGCTGGTTGCAGTCCTTGCCCTCGTCATTATTGGGGTGAGCCTGTGACGCCGGTAGGGATTGCGGTTTCCATCCCCCTATTTGTCGCAACAGGAAGTGTGACAATATACGCTATTGCGAAATTTCTTTCCATCAGCCTTCGCCGCTGGACTGGCGCTCTCACGGCACTGTGGCTCCTCGCGGCATTCTGCCTCCTCCTTTCCATGATGATATGTTCATCTCCCGGCACCATTCCATTTATCGGTCTTACGGGCGGGCTCCTCATCACCGGTGTCGGCGCCGTTGCAGCCCTGGCATCCCAGGGGAGTCTCGATCCAAAAGGACCGGTGCACCTGTATTATCCGCTCTTTCTCCTTGCGCTTGCCGGTGCGGTGGCAATCGGGTTCGCCGGGGATCTCTTTACCATTTTTGTCACGGTCGAGCTTTCGGCAATCCCGGTGTATGCACTGTGCGCCTACCGGCACAAGGAAGACCCGTCGGCACTTCCTTCCGCCATGAAGTACCTCATCCAGGGTGTGGCAGGGACCATCACCGCCCTTCTCGGCGTGGCTATCCTGTATACCGAGGGGCATACGTTAAGCCTGTCAGAACTGCCTGGTGCCCTTGCCGGCGGGAACCAGGTACTCATCATTTTTGCGGCTATCCTTATCCTGATCGGGTATGGCGTGAAACTTGCGATCTTTCCGCTGCATACGTGGCTACCGGATGCATACAGCCGGGCTCCCGCTGGTGTCACCGCTATCATGACCGG
>Ga0209777_10004140_pt1 | contig 17359 bp, 52 predicted proteins | sample FrelakmetHBP12HB_FD_187147 | JGI IMG/M metagenome (GOLD analysis project Ga0209777, IMG submission 187147) | Freshwater lake sediment microbial communities from the University of Notre Dame, USA, for methane emissions studies -HBP12 HB (SPAdes)... | ecosystem: Environmental > Aquatic >...
GGCAGAAGGATCTTTCGGGGAAGGAAAGATAAAAGTTAAAAGAATAATATAAAGAGAGTGAAAGGAGCATTACATCTAATTATAATAGAGTGGTCGTTGGTGCGAATCCTATATTGCCCACCATGACGATATAGTGTAATTGGTCAACACAACGGCCTTTCACGTCGTTGACTGCGGGTTCGATTCCCGCTATCGTCACAAATGGAGCGTTCGCCTAGTCTGGCCTATGGAGTAGTATATGAAAGAGTATATAGTAAAAGGAATATGTAAAAAATGTGGGAATCCTTATTTTAATATATTAAAACATGCTCCGACGAGTGATAGAAAATTTTGTGATAGATGTGCCCATTCGAGACCTCAAACTAAAGAAGCTAACGAAAGTAGAAGAAATAAATTAAAAGGAATAATACCTTGGAATAAAGGTAAAGGAATATTATCTATAAAAAAATGTAAAATATATAAGTGCAAAAATTGTGGAGTTAAAATAGCTGGGCATGGTAAAAGTGGTTATTGTGGAAAATGCGTTTGGGAATGTACTAATGCTAAAGAAAAACTATCTAAAGCTTTAAAAGGTAAAACCGGAGGATTTAAAGAAGGTTCTGTAAGAAATTTTAAATCAGGATATTATAAAGATATCAGATGCGATAGTAGTTGGGAATTAGCTTATGTTTTATATAATGAAAATTTAAATAATATTATTGAAAAAAATAAAACAGGTTTCGATTATATATGGAAAGGAATTACTCATAAATATTATCCAGACTTTTTAATAAATAAAAATAAATATATAGAAATAAAAGGACGTATCAGAGAGCAAGATCAAATTAAAATAGATAGTTTTAAAGAACCTTTAGAAGTTATAACCCAGAAAGAAATGAAACCTATTTTAAAATTTGTAATTAGTAAATACGGAAAAAATTTTATTAAATTATATAATATGGAGTGTTAGCTCAATTGGCTAGAGCGCTGCTCTGTCGAAGCAGAGGTTACCGGATCATTCCCGGTACACTCCGCCATATGTCAAGATTAGATTTTGTAGATAGTAATAGATTTAAAAAGTATAAGTTATTATACAAAAGAACAAATGCAGATATCTTTATAGATAATAACTGGGTTTATTCAAGTATAATATTTAAAGCGCGTAATCCAGAAGAGGCAATGATAAAAGCAAGAAAGTTTTGGGAAGAAGGTCATTTTGGTACAGGATCAATAAAAGTTAAAAGAATAATATAGGGAGATTTTTAATGAGTAAAGAAATTATAAATATGTCAGGTGATGGTTTTGGTGACGGTAGTAATTTATGCTTGACTTGTGAATGTGCAACGGATGAATATGTTGACGAAATATGTATAATGTGTATTCATGCATATAAAGTAGGAGTTAATGAAAATTACTTAACGGATAGATATATTAAAATAGAGGCTTAGTTCAATAGTAGAATAAGGGTCGATAGTTTAACGGTAAAATCTTGGTCTCCAAAACCATAGGATGTTCGTTCAAATCGAGCTCGGCCCGCAAGAGGATATTTATGTATAAAGCAGAAGGTATATGTAAAAAATGTGGTAAACGGTGGCATTCTATTTTAAAATATCCTCTTATGTATAAGCGTAAATTTTGTAATTATTGTGGTCATGCTCGTAGCTTTACTAAAAAACAAAGACAAGCTATAAGTAGCACTCTTTTAAAGGGTATAGCAAATGGTAGAATAATACCGAGAAAGCTTAGTAAAAAATCAATAATAAAACAAAAAGAGACTTATAGAAAGAATCATCCAAAATCTTTATTTACATGTCCTGTATGCGGTAAAGAGAGATATATAAATCCTTGTAGAATAGGTAAACAGAAATATTGTTCCGGTACTTGTAGAAACTATATTAATAATCCTTTAATAAAAGGATCTGTTAGTAAAGTAGAAAAATTACTTAGAAATATTTTAATAAAAAATAATTATAAAATAGAAACAAATAACAGAGTAATTTTAGATGGATTAGAAATAGATATTTGGATACCTATTCTTAATACGGGAATAGAATATAACGGAGTATATCATTTTTGGCCTATTAGAGGGGTTAAATTTCTTCGTAAGATACAAGTTAAGGATAAATTAAAGATAGAAAGAGCAAAAGAGAAAGGAATTAATTTAATACAAATATCTGATATAGAATGTACTCCTCAAAGTGTTAAAAAATTAGGAGAAAAGTTATTATTGCGATTAAAAAAGATACGCGCGGGATTAGTTTAATGGCAGAACAGTCGGATGATAACCGTCTAACGATAGTTCGATTCTATCATTCCGCACCAAAGGATTAAAATGAAAATTAATTTAGACGAATTAAATAAAAGAAGAGAACAGAGACTTCTAACTTGTAGAAAACACCCTACCGAAGATTTATATATTTGGAATTATACTCCAGAGTGTCAGTATGATAGAAAATGGGATGAGTATACAAAGATATGTAGAGGATTAGTATTAGATAGAGAAGGTAACGTAATAGCAAAAGCATTTGATAAATTCTTTAACATTAATGAAGCAGAAGAAACTAAATTAGAAAACTTGCCCAACGAAGTTCCTATTATAACAGAAAAAGTAGACGGGTCGTTAGGAATTATATTTATATATAAAGATAGGTTAATAGTAGCAACGCGAGGCAGTTTTGAATCAGAGCAGGCAGCTTGGTCTACTGAATGGTTAAAGAATAATTTAGCTAAATCCCAGTATTTTATAAAAGATTATACTTATCTTTTCGAAATAATTTATAAAGCTAACCGTATAGTAATAAATTATGATAAAGAAGAATTAGTTTTATTATCTATAATTAATAATGAAACAAGTAAAGAATTATCTTATGAAGAAGTAAATGAAGAAGGAAAACGTCTTAATGTTAACATTGTCAAAAAATTAGAAATAAATGATATAAAGAAAGTCATAGATATGTTACCTACCTTAAGCACTAACGAAGAGGGTTTTGTATGTAAATATTCTAACGGATTAAGAGTCAAACTTAAAGGCGAGGAATATATAAGATTACATAAATTAATTACCGGAGTTACTGAAAGAAGAGTATGGGAAATATTAAAGAATAATGAAAATAGAGATGCATTTTTATTAGCAGTGCCAGAAGAGTTTAGAAATTGGTTTAATGATACTGAAGCTAAATTAAAAGAGAAATACATGACTATAGAGAAAGAAGCTAAAGAAACCTTTAATAATACCCCTAAATTTCCCACCCGTAAAGAGTACGCTTTGCATTTCAAGCATTATCCCTCCTACCTACATGGCGTACTGTTTAAACTGTTGGATAGCGCCGAATATGACGAGTTAATATGGAAGTCTATCGAACCAAAAGGCGTTGTTTTATTTAAAGTTACCCAACCCCAACAATAGATGACACTTTCCGGTAATATTTTCGTATAATAAGTCATAGGTCATATTTTTATTAGAGGAGTAAGTATGAGTAATACATGGGATGACTTTTTAAATAATGCTAAAAAACTTAAAGAGCAATCTTTTGAAGAAAGTAGAAAGCTTTATGAAGCAGAAGAAAAAAGATATGAAGATATGATAAAAACAATGATGAAACCTAAAGATATATCTAAAATGTCTTTACAAGAACAAGCGGGATACATTACTCTTTCGTTTATAGGATACGTAGGAAGACCAACAGGAATATCTAAAGAGCTACTTGAGAAGTGTGCAAAAGCATTTGACTCAAATAGAGATAAAGTAGAAAGAGAAGAAGCAGCGGTTTTGAAAGTATTAGAGGAGAGATCATGTCAGAAGAAATAAGTAATATAACCATAGCCCAAACATCAAATTTCAATACGGGATCAGTATGTTCTTATATTCCTTATATACCTTCTTCTCCTTTTAATAATAATCCTTTCGATCCTTTTGATAATAAAATACAAGTCGGGTACAATGGAGTAGTAAAAATAAAAGAACACAAACCTAAAAGTAAAGAAGATAAATGGTATTGGGAAGTATTTTATGAAAACGGAAGTAAAGAAAGATACTTTAATATTTTTAAATCTTATTATCCAGCAAAAAAGAAAATAGTAAAGGAAAAGAATGTCAAAACTAATTAAAGTGACATTTGAAAATGATGAAGGAGTAATATCATACGTAGAAGGAAAAGAAGCAGAAAAGTGGGATCAAAAAATGATAGACATGTTAATAATCGCTTATTCTCATAATAAGAAAATTACTTTTAAAGATTTAAATTGGAAGTTTATTACTAACAAAAATGAAACAAAGGAGAAAGTAAAATGAGTGTTTGGAGAGAAGATTTAACTTATAGAGAACTAAAATCTCATATAGAAGATGATAAGATAAGAATTAAAAGAAAAGAAATAGAATTAAAAGAAGAAAAGTCCTCTTTAAAAAGATGTATTAAATACTTACCTATCTTAAAGAACAAGGAGAAAATAAAATGAGTACTACAGACAAAGAGATAAAAGCGAAGCCGAATCAGGCTGCTTTAAAGAATAAAAGAAGAAATAAAACTCCAAGTCATTTAAAAAGACTTGCGCGTAGAAAATTAGAAAAAGAAGCAAAGGAAAAAGAAAAATTAGCTGAAGCGGAAGCTCAGAAATCAGCATTAGAAATAAAACCAGTAGGAGAAATGACAGAAACTCAAACTTCTGCTGCTCCATTAACTTTACCTCAAACTACTATAGAGGAGAAAAAATGAAAGATAAAGCAGCTTTAAAGAAGAGTTTAGATTTATGTAAGAATAGAATACCTAGACTTATTATCGCAAAAGCGCCTGATATTATTATTGCTAGAGAATGTTGGTTATTTTTAAAAAGATATGGAAAAATATATGGATCATTTAGAATATATAGATTTGTTAGTGATTTAAAATTTAACATAATGTTTTTCTTACATAAAAATAAAATTTATAAATTTAAAGCATTCGAAGATATTTAGGAGGTAATTATGAGTTGGATTAGAGTTTGTCCTTTTTGTAAAGAATCAATGAGTACTGATATGAAACGTTTTATAAAGATAAAGAAGATATCAGTACTTCAATTCTTTAAAGGAGTGTTTCAGTTAGAGTGGAAGAATAACTCTACTGAAGAGATATGCTGTGAGAAATGTGCTAAGATTCATACCATAAAAGAATTATGGGATATTCTTCAGTACAGTAAAAGAACTCACGTAGAGGAGAAAGAAGATGAAAAAGAAGAAGGTTAAATTTATATGTACAGATCCTGAAGTTATATGCGGAGATGCAATAGGAGATAATGGTTGTTTAAGAAAAGGTAAATGCGTTAGAAAAAAGGAGAAAGAAGATGACGATAAGACTAATAGTTAAAAAAGATGGTAGCATTAAAACCATATGTCAGGATGCTGTAGATGCAGTAATGGATAAGATAGGCCCTGCGAGAATAAGAAGATTGTCGAATATAAACTATAATAATATTCATAGGAAGTGGCAGATAAAGATAGGGAAAGATACTGTTGCTAAATTGTTTAATACTAAGAAGGAAGCAGTAAAATGGGAAATTGAATATTTCAATAAAGAACTTCATAAGTTAAGAGTATAATATGTTAGATATCGTAAAAGATTGTATAGCAGATGAAGAAGGATTAAAAAGTTATAGTAAGGATAATTTTGATACTCAAGAGAAGTGTTCGTGCGGTAATGATATCTTTTATGTGGTTTGTGGAGATTATGTTACTGCAATTATCTGCTCGAAATGTAAAAAATTAAACGTAGTTCATAGTGGGTAAGGAGATATATGATACGGTGTAATAATTGCGGATCCGATATGTCAGTAGTAATAGGAGAGTTACCTTATACAAGTGGAACTCCTTGCAATCGAAATACAACTATAGGTCATCAGTGTACTTGTGGATACGCAATAGATAATAATGGATTAGTTAAGAAGGGAGGGTTTGGTATAAGTATAAAACCTTTTACGTATGATAATAAGGAGATAGATAAGTTTATTCTCAAACTAAAAATTTTAAAGTTAGAAGCAGTAGCTCTTAAACTAATGGTTACAGCTAAGAAGTTAGACGAAGCAGAACAGAAAGTAGGGTGGGAATTTGCTGATATTATTGAAAGGCAGAGAAAATGAAAAGTAGATTGGATTTTATATTAGCAGATAAAAAGAATCTTTCTAAAATAGAAGGCCCTATTTTAGATGCTTCTAAGTCTTTCAAAGAAATAGGAGCATTAATTAAAACCGGATATGATTGTGATATGAGATTTAATCCTGCTAAGTTATCTTTTGAAATTACTTGTAGCAACTCCGACAAAGGAGATTATGTAGAATATTTAATACCGAGAGATGTATTTTTAGGCACATTGCTTAAACCTAATATGACGCCAGAAGCAATAGATTCTATTATAGGGGATTATATGGAATACAATAATAAGATGAGAGAACAAGGTAAAGAATTTATGAGTTTCGTTTTAAAGAGAATATTAGGCGCTGACATGATGAGAGAAATGATAGCTAAGAGTAAAAAGAAATGATTCTGGGTAGACCAATGGTAGGTCAGCAGGCTTTGAACCTGCGCGTTGAAGGTTCGAGCCCTTCCCCAGAAACTAAAAGGATTAAGCATTGAGTAGATTAGAATTTATAATAGAAGAGGGTAATTTAAAAGAGACTCTTGCAGAAGAGCGTAGACAATATGAAGAACTTGTTGATCATGCTAATGCAGAGCCTTCATTAAAGAGTGCCGCTAATGTTATATCTGAATATATGTATCAACCAGATGAATATCTTATTAAAGTAGATTATGGAGATAAAGAACATCCAGGAGATTATGAAATAAAGGTAATGAGTAAATTATATACAGATAATCCTCCATTAGTTAAAATATACGTCCCAAAGAAAATGTATATGCATTTCGAAGCACTTGTTAAATCATATACAATCAAATTAAAAGAAGATATAAATAGTAGAGGGCGTTTTTAATGAGTAGATTAGATTTTATATTAAACAGAAAAAAGAATTTTTATAAAGATAAATATAAAACAACTCCAGTAGAACCTACTAAAGGCACCTCTTCTTTTTCAATGCTAGAAAAGATTATGAAAGCTATGAGAGGGAATAAGAAAAAAGAAATAGATATAGATATAGATATAGATATATTAAAGAGAGGAGAAAGGTAATGATTAAAAAATTTAACGGATTTAGAATAAATTATGATTGTTTTAATATGTGGAAATGTGCAAAAAGTTTAACTTTAGAATTTAGTATTGATTACAGGACAGGTTTACATGAAGAAATAGGAAAAGATCTACATATAGGTATAGGATTAATATTTTGGTATATGTATATTGGTATTGAGTGGGGCGGTATATTTAATAAGGAGGAATAATGAATAAAGAACTTATAGTAATGCTTAAATTTATGGGAGCAATGATATCGGCAGCAGTTATAATGTTGTTATGTACCGGTATAGGTGTAAATCCTGTTTGGCTTATAATCTTTTGGTTGATTGCAAAAGAATTTAAATTATTTGAACAGGAGGTATGATGGAATCACTTAAAATCTCTTGGACAGAATTTTGGTCTTCAATAGATATCATAGCTTTACAGGCAAAACAGCAACATGATATACAAAGTGTATTAGCTATAGGTAGAGGAGGGCTTATACCAGGGGTATTTTTGAGTCACAAGTTAGGTTTACCATTAGCAGTTATAATGGCTAAAGGATATAAAGGAATGGAGCTACAGAACGAAATCATAATGACAGAAGTTATAGGAGATTTACTTTTTCCTACATTAATAATTGACGACATTTTAGATAGCGGTAGTACTATAAAAGCTGTTGTAAGTAAATTAGAATGCAAAGATAAATGTAGTATAGCTACTATAGTTACTAAGCAACAACAAGATAATATAATATCTCCAATTGTTGTTAAGAAAAGTCAATGGATAATCTTTCCATATGAGAAATGAGTAGATTAGATTTTATAATACCAAATTCTATTTCTAATTTTAAAGTAGGCGATTATTTTCATTACTGGCAAGATTTTACATATGGAGAAGGGTTTAATAGATATGATGTGTGCAAAGTACTTGAGATAGATCAAGATAAAGTATTCTTTAAAACGGGTAGATATGTAGAACATTATTCTTATTCATGGGATGGTAGTTATGATGATGATCCAGACGGCCCTTATTTCGACGGCCAAATGTTATGGTTATCTATAGATGATTTTTTAGATAGTTGTTCTAAGATACATAAAAACGATTTATGACAATAATTGGAAAATATTATGTATAATATCATATAGGAGAATAAAATGTCTCGATTAAGTTTTGTAAATAGTAGCAGCGAAATAGTTAATACGAAAGAAACTCGTAGATTAGAAAGTATAGTTAAGGGACAAAAAATAATATTTAAAGAAAATGATATGAGTTTTTGGCAAGATTTTAGTGCTTGGAAGCCTATTCCTCCTGATATAGAATGGGAAATAACTGACGTTAGTAAAGAAGGTAATTATTTTAAATTAACTTTAAGATCCTACGGTTATGGAATATTAGGATCAAGCGATGGTAAAGCTTACGGTAACGGACAAATTTTTGTTACATTTAATTTAAAAGAAAGAATACAAGAACTCAATTATATAAAGGAAATAAAATGCCCAGCAGATTAGATTTTATAAGTAAAGAACCTCAAGAAAAAAAAGTTACAAATGATAATTATCATGTCTCTAATAGTTATAGAGAAGATGTAAAGAAAGTATTTAAAAATTATTATAAAGATAAAATCATAGAAAGAAAAAAAGAAGAGATTACTTACAATAATGTAAAACAGTGGGTCTTTATGGAGCGTAGAGAAATAAAATCAAAAGATTCTAAAAATAGACCTCTTACTTACGGAATGATAGCAGATGCCGCAATACTTGTACATTCTCACGTGACTCGAGTAACTATAGAAAATAGTAGTATAATAGTTGATAGATGTATACCTGTAGGAGAAGATGATGAGTAGATTAGACTTTATACATAGTAAGAGAAAGAAAGTAAAAACTAAAAAACTTACTAAACATCAAAATAAAGTAATGCAATCTATAGATACTATAAAAACAAATTTATCTACTCTTGTAGAATTATTTAAACAGCAAGATATAAAATGCTTTATCAATTATAATTATATAACCGGTAGCTATATAGTAACATGTTTTAAATATAGAATGAATCAAAAAATAGAACCTACAATAGATAACATAAGAGTTTTTACTTTTAGTAAAGAAGTTATTTATAATACTTTAGGAGATGCTAAAGCTTCTAAACAAAGAATAAATAATCGTTTTAACCAACTGAATTCAATGAATAAATTATTTATCAGGACATTACATAGTTATTTTTAAAGGAAAAATAAGATGAGTCGTTTAGATTTTATATCAAATAGAAAAGAAATTTTTATAGATAATATAAAGACCACTTGTAAGAGTTGTGGTAATATTATTTTTTATAGTTATTATAAAAAAGCATTTATAGATAGTGATTCTAATCCTAAGGATTATATTAAAGTAAAAAAGTGTAAATGCGATAGTAATAATTTTAACTATGAATTTGTTATCAAGAATTTAGGGATTAAAATAGTTAAAGGATATGTTAATAAGAAAGGTAAAGTAGTTAAGAGTAATCCAGATAGAAACTCTTATACAAGGAATCCCCCGGAGTTAACTATTTTAAAAACACCAAAATATGACGATGATGATAATTGGTAAAAGATAATTAAAAGGAGAATATAATGCCATACATTAAAAAAACATTAACGCCTCAAGAAAAGAAAGATAGAGATAGTAAAGTAGCTACAAAAGCAATACCAGAAAAATGTTCTAAATGTGAAAGCGATACTTATATGGTAGACTTTAAAGAATTTAGTGCAGATTATAATGAGGTTACTGTAGAGCGTAGTTGTAAGACGTGCGGTAAAAGAGAATACTATATTTATAGGATAGTAGAGCGTTTCGGATCGGAAAAGAATAAATGAAAAAAATGTTTATCGTCCTTATAGGAAATATAGGCAGCGGCAAAACTACTCTTTCTAAAGCTTTAGCTAAAGAGGGATATATTGTATGTTGTAGAGATAGTTTACGTTATATGATAGGAGGAGGAGATTATCGCTTTGATCCCAAACTAGAAGGATCTATAGCAGAAGCCCATGACCATATGTTGGCAGTATTTTTAGATAATAAACATGACGTAGTAATTGATGAAGTGAACGTACAAAGCTTTAGAAGAATGGATTTAAACGAATTAGCAGAGGAATTTGAATATACTAAGATAGCAATAGTATTACCTAAATTAGCAAAAAAGATTTCGGTAAGTCGTAGAGTAAAAGATCCTCACGGTACATTTAATAGAAAGGTTTGGGAAGGTGTGTGGGATAGATTTGACGCTGCTTATACAGAGCCAACAGCAAATGAAGGTTTTGACTGTACGTGGTTTATGAGAAAGAACGATAAAAAAGAAACCGAACATATTATTAGATATTTAAAAAATATTAAAAATAAAAAAGAAAAACCCTATTTTAAAGAGACTAAAGAGATAACAAATGACCCGACATATTAAAGCAAAGGTAAGACTAATATTATCAATAAGTATATTTTTACTTACATTTATTTTATTTTTAATTTATCTTATATTTAGTACTAATTAAGGAGGAATAATGCTTAAGTTTACTAAAGCGAGAATTAAATGGTATAAAAAATGGTCTCATATTTTACCAGAAGCTTTTGAAATACTGCAATGTTTAAAGAATATGCAAAAAGAGCATCCGAACAATCCTTTTATTAATAATAATGAAAAGCAAGAATTTATAAGAAAAAAAGAAATATTTATTAACATATATTACACTATATTTAGAAAATTAGAAGCCAGATTATTAAAAGAAGGATTAATCAAGGAGATAATATGAGAGATGATGTAGAATGTCCCTATTGTGGGGAAGATCAAGAAATAAATCATGACGACGGTATGGGATATGATGAAAATGAAACCCACCAGCAGGAATGTTCCGATTGCGGTAAGACGTTTGTATTTACGACTTCGATTAGTTATTATTATGAGGCGGAGAAGGCCGACTGTTTAAATGATGAGAAACATACTTTTGAGAAAGTAAGTAGATATCCTTGCGTTCTATTTGGTAAAGTTTTGATTAGATGTTCTCAATGTGATGAAGAAGAACAAATAGATTATAAAGATGCTCATAAGTACGGATATAATCAGAAAGAAGTTAATGAGTCGGCGGAAAAAGATAAAAAACTTCGAGGAGAAAAGAAATGAAGAAATTTGATTGGAGTCATTTTATAAATATAGTCGTTATATCTTCATTAGTCGTTATGATGTGGGTATTTTTTATTGTTCTTATAATAAAGATATTTTAGTATAATATAGATAATGGAGAAAATATGCCTAAATGTCCGAAATGTGATGAGAATATAGCGTTTGTGATGTATGACTATATAGAAGTTGGATATAAGAGAGTGAATCCAAATGGAAGGGAAAAGGAATGGTATCCTCCAGTAGAGTTCAAAGATGAATATATAGGAGACTGCGAGAGGGGAGATTTCAGATGTCCGAAATGCGGAGAAAAATTATTTATAGAGAAGGAAGATGCTATTAAATTCTTAAAAGGAAAAAAGAAGTGAACGAGTCTGAAATTTGTTTATCCAATATAATTTATAAAACTTACGCCGGTTCTATGATTTACGGTACTAATCACGCGGATAGTGACGTAGACATTAGAGGTATATGTGTAATGCCTCGTAATTTTTATTATGGTCTTAAGAGATTCGAGCATTTTGAACAGAAAGGCAATAAAGAATTAAATATAGATGATATGACTATATATGATATTAAAAAGTTTTTTCAACTTGCTATGGGATGTAATCCAAATATTATAGAACTTCTCTTCGTCGCTCCTCAACATATATTAGTTAAGGATAGCATAGCAGAAAAAATTATAAACAATAGACATCTATTTATATCTCAGAAGCTTTATCATACCTTTAAAGGCTACGCCTACGCCCAAAGACAAAAGATTATAGATAGAAATCCAATTGGAGTTAGAAAAGAAATTGTAGACAAATATGGATATGATGTGAAGTTTAGTTTACATCTTTTAAGATTACTTTATGAATGTATAGAACTTTTAAAATCTGGTAGTTTAACTTTACCCCTTTATTGTAATAAAGAATTACTAGATATTAGATTAGGGAAATGGAAGTATGAAGATGTTATAAAGAAAGCAGAAGACTTAGAGAAGATGGTAGATGATCTCTATGTCAAAACTTCAATACCTCATCATCCCGATATCAATACTATCGATAAATTATTAACAGAGTGTATAGAAGATCATTGGAGGAAAAATGAAAGAATATCTGCTTAAAATATACTACTATTTTATATTGGGATTAATGTTTATGATACTCCCATTAGCACTAATTTGTTATCTTTTATTTCTATTATTTATAACTCCCATTGAATATCTACGAGATATACATTCGAAGGGAAATAAATGAGTGATACCCTTCATACTTTATCGGAAGCGTTTTTAGCTTTATTATCTCAGACTCGTTGGAAAGAACATGATAAGGTAATTTGGCTTTCTATTCGTAAATATCACGACCTTCATAAAGGAGTAACAGATAGACAATTAAAATTATTAAATAAAATTTATTCTAAGTACGGTAAGTAAAAGGAAAAAATGAGAGACGATATAGTAATATATCAAGAAATATTAAGTAGACAAATAGAAATAAAAGATAAGAAAGAAGAGATAAAATATTTAAAAAAAGAATTAAAATTATATAAGAAAAAGGAGAAAGCATGTTTAATCACAGGAAAAAAACATTAATTCAAATACTAATATTTTTTATTATATTATTAATATCTTTATTTCTTTTTGGGTGTAAAGAAGGACAAATTAATCAAGAAGAAAAATTAATAAAAATAGAGAAGTATGAAGATCTTAGAATAGCTACTATAAGTATAGTTACGGACAAAGAAGTTAAAAAATTCCAAACGTTTAGTGATTTAATAATAGTAGACGACCCGAATAATTTTATAGGATTTGTAGTCAATAAAGAATTAAGCGACGGAACTTTTAAACCTAATTGGAAGCAATATAGAGAATGTACTTATTCAATAGAGACTACTAACGTTCCTCATACTCAAGATAAAAATATAAAAGAAAAGACATTAAATGAATATTTTATATGTAAAGGAGTATTTCAAATAAACGAATATTTAAGAAAGCAAGATATAAAGGAACAGAATAAGAAATGACTCGAATAGATTTTATATTAAATAAAGTAGTAGAAAAGAAAGGAGTATCTAAACCTTGTACTGCAGTATGTTCTAAATGTCATAATAAAAAATGCTTTAAATCTTTTACACTACATATTCCTGGAGGACATGCTCGAGTAGAATTTAAAAACATAAATACTTATGACGACTTAATTGATTTATATATTATAGTTAAAAATATAACTAAAGTACTCTTACCAGATACGAAAGAAAGTATTTTAAGTCTCATAACTAATAAGATAAGAATTATAAAACCTTCTTGGAATCCTAATATAGAGATTAGAAATGTAGAAACAAACTCAGTAATTTTTACTACCACCGCAATGCCTTATATGTCTACGTCTATAGGAGTATGGAGATGAGTAGATTAGAATTTATACATAATAAAAAGAAGCCGAGAAAGATAAAAAAGAAAGTTCCGTTAGATAAAGAAGTTGAAAATGAATATAAAGATTATTGGAAGAAGCTTATAGAGCCAAACGGTGTTGTAGATATAGACGAAGTTAAAAAAGAGTTATATGATTATGGCGTTTTAATGCATGAAGTATCTAAAGTATATGATCATATTACGGGAGGTAGATTATCTAAAACAAATTATCCTGCATCAGTTATTATAGATGAATATCAAGAATTTATAAATAGAATGTACATAGACAAAGACTTAATATTAGATATTACGACAGACGACGATCTTACTCCTTCAGAAAAAGTAAAAGAGATAAAAGAATATATAGAAGAGGAGGTATAATGAATCCAGTATGTGTTCAATGCGGTAGAGAAATGAAGCCCGAAAGGAATGGATTTAAAGTAGAATTAATGCAAGATAAGGAAAAGACTTTACCTTATCAAATATGGGATACTGATAAATTTAAATGTCCTGAATGCGGTATTGAAATAGCTACAGGGTTTGGAACGGGACCTTTATACAATCATTTCGATCCTGATTATAAAGATGTTAAAGTAGATTTGAAATATTACTAAGGAGGAATAATGTCGGAACATAAAAAAGAAATAAAAGAAGAATATAAATGCATGGCATGCGGTAATACTTTCGATAAATATTCAGTAATTCATTTTTCAAAGTTTGATATTTGTGACGGATGTTTTAAGAGTTATCCAGCAAGTAGAGAGAAAGGAATATTAATAAATGATGATGCATTACTCGCATACTTTAAGGATAAAAACAAGAAATGATCGAGTTCAAACTACGCGACGAATGGAATAGTACATTAAGTCTATCTTCAAGCATGTACTGGAATGTATATGATGATAAGAAGAAGATAGGCTGGTTCGGTACTTTTTTAATGGATGGTAGACAATATACTGATATATTTATAGATTCTAAATATAGAGGTAATGGATATTTTAAAAGAGTATATGATGCTTTTATATGTCAATGGTGGGGAGGTAATACTTTATACGCGTTTGTAGGAAAAGACAACACTGCTTCTATAAGAGCTCATCTTAAATATGGATGTAAGATGTTAAGAAATGAGAAAATTACTTATGTGTACAAGGTTAAAGATAAAACAAGGAGAAGAAAATGAAAAAGAAAATTAAAGAGCAGGTTCCTATGTTAGAGAAAGTATTTTGTCATAATTGTAAATTTAATACTTATCAAAGACCTTGGGAAGGTATTAAGATAGAGGATAAAAAAATATTAAAGAAGCAACAAAATAGATATTGTAGTGCTATTAAAAAAATGGGTTTGGAGAATAGATATACTAAAGTAGCAATAAAATATGCTATAGCCTTTATAAGTTTTTCAAACAATAATAACGGAGAATGTAAACATTACTTACCTACCTCAATATTTATAGAGGCATCTAAAAAACCGGAAACAAAGATCGAAGAACTTGCTCCTAAGAAAAAATATTGGTGGCAGTTCTGGAGGATAAAATGAAAATTAATTGGGCACAGTTTTTTATAGGATTTACTCTTACGGGTATCATACCATCAGCTATATTAATTTATAACTATGCTAAAAGAAGAGGTTTGACTTTTATAGAAGCAGTAAGAGACTTATTTAAATAAGGAGATAAAATGAGTATAGGATGTGTACCTTGTAAAAAGTATTGGACGTGTAAATTGCCGAAGGAAACAACTAGAGAAAATTGTGGTCAATTTGAACCAAAGAACGGAAAAGAAGAAGTCGGAGAAGAGGAAGAAAAAGAAGATGAGTGATCCTAGATTTAAAGAATTGACATTCGGAGATTTATTAGTAATGAAGAGACAAGTCGTAGAATATTATAATGAAGAATCTGACAAAGAATTCTTAGAAGAGTTAAATAAAGAAATAAATGAAAGAGTTGGGAAGGCAAAAGGTGAAGGGAGGTAATAAATGTATTGTCCTATGTGTGGTAGAGAAATGAAAGTAGTAAAGAATAGAGGAAATGGTGAGACATTAGACGAAGACTATTCTACTTGGTGGAAATGTCCTGATAGTTGTTTTGGAGACGATTTTCCATTAATAGAGCATGGAGTAGATAAAGGATTACAATCAGCTCCTGGAGATAGTTGGTCATTAACGTGGTTAAAGTAAATGAAATGTCCAGAATGCGGAAATAAGCTGAAGAAATTTAAAACCTTTGCTTCAGATAAAAAATTCTTATATGAATGTCCTGTTTGTACTATAACATGTGCAACGAGAAAAACATTAAAGAACGCTTGGAAATATAAAAGAAAGGAGAAAAACGATGATAGGTAATTGTGAAAAATGCGGAGAATATAAAATATTAGTAGCAGTAACTCCTGTAGAGACAGATAAAGAAGGGAACCATACTTTTCCTCCAAAAGCTTATTGGTGTAGAGAATGTGTATATAAAAATTTTGAAAACGTATTGCAATTTATAGCTATATTATAGGAGAGTATATGAAAAAGAAATTGACAAAGAAAGACAAAGCTTTTATAAAAGAATTAGATATGAGAGAAGTAACAAAGAAAGATTTAAAGCCTAAAGATTGGAATTATTTACAGAAATGTATGAGACAATCCCAAAAAGAAGCAGATGCTTGGCATAAGAAAGAAATAGATAAGTTAAATAGTACAAGAGATCCTTTAACTGTTCGCATTGAAGAATATATAAATATAAAAGAAATAGGAGAAGTTATAACTGCTTGTGCAGATACGGTAATGCGTAGGTATCTCGCATCTCCATCTACAAAAATAAATAAAGGACATTATAATAAAGATCAGTCTGACATTGCTCTATGTAACGAAAAATATTTGAAAGCTTTGATGGATAAAAAAGGACACGTAAATAGTTTAGTATACAAAATTATTGAACTCGGAGAATTGTTAAAATGTAGAGAACTATGGGGGGAATGCGAATATGCTAAAGAATGTTGGGTTACTCGCCGAGGCTTTTGCGAAAATGAAAAAAGAAAAAGAAACGAGAAAAAAGTATGAAAAGCAAAAGAGTAGAATAAATTTTACAATATTATGGGATTATAAAGACGACTGGGGAATAATTAGGCCCTTATGGTTAATCAGTCCAGATTTTTCTAATATAGGTACTGCTTTACAATGGGCAGGTAGAGAACTTCGTAATAAAAAATATGTAGTATATATAGAATATCAAGTGTTTGAAATAATTTTAAAAAATGAAGAAGGTATTCCTTTAGTAGATAAATGGTTTACTAAAGATAGTCAGATATTAAACTTTAATAAAGAAACTAAAAAGTGGGATGAGATTAATGAGGTTATGAAGAAAAGAATTAAAGAATGGAAAGAGTATTTAAAAATTAAATATCCTTTTAAATCTCAACAACATAAAACGCGGGGGAGTATAATATAATGCCAGTATACGAATTTAAGTGTCCAAAATGCGGAAAAGTATATACAGAATTACTTAAATATAATGAGATCATTATATGTGAATGTGGAGCAGAATGTAAAAAAGTAATGTCTATTCCTAGTAAACCTATAATTCATTAAGGAGAAGAAATGAAAACTTGTTATAAATGTAATACATTCCCAAAGGGTGCTAAGGATGGAGATAAGAGAAAAGTTAGATGTCCTAAGAATGTTAAATGTTGTAAACAACCAGCTAAGGAGATAAAATGACAGA
>Ga0209777_10004141_pt1 | contig 17356 bp, 16 predicted proteins | sample FrelakmetHBP12HB_FD_187147 | JGI IMG/M metagenome (GOLD analysis project Ga0209777, IMG submission 187147) | Freshwater lake sediment microbial communities from the University of Notre Dame, USA, for methane emissions studies -HBP12 HB (SPAdes)... | ecosystem: Environmental > Aquatic >...
TACCAGCTTCACTGCTTCTTCTCGAAGCTCCTTCGTGTAGATCGCTCTGGGGATCCTTTCCATTTTGACACCTCCGCCTTTTGTATTTTACCTCAACTTTGGTGTCCACTAAAGTCATCTTACCCCAGACTTCCCTAAATGGATTAAAGTTGTGATGATAATTGTTTGTGTTTTATTGCTATACTCAACATTTAATTTCCCGATAGCTTTCAAGGCAGGTCTTGCAAAGCGTTCCGCACAAAAAGCGGAGGCTGTGGCGAATTATGCTGAAGCAATTTCGGATTATCAAAAGATATTTACACTTTTTCCAGACTCAGAAGAGCACAAAGCACGTTTGGCTATTTGTTACATAAAAGTTGGCGAAATACAACAAGCTGCTGATATCTTGAAAAAGATTAATGATAAAAAGCTTTCAAAAGAAGTTATTAGAGAGTTAAATGCACTAATTCAAGAACTTAAACAGAATCAGTAATATTGAGGGGGCTGAAATGTTTATACCTGGTTGGTTAATCTCGATCGTTACATTTCCAGGCGTCATTGTACATGAGATTGCACATCAATTCTTTTGCAAACTAGCGAAGGTCGCCGTATTGGATGTAAAGTATTTTCAATTATCCAATCCTGCTGGTTACGTTATACACGAAATGCCGCAAAAAACATTACAACACCTTTTGATAGGTTTGGGGCCATTATTTGTCAATACAATAACAGGTGCAATCATAGCATTTCCGGCAATTTTACCTACATTTACATTTGGTACTTCAGATCCCGTTGATTTTATATTAATATGGCTTGGCTTCTCAATTGCTATGCACTCTTTCCCAAGCACAGGTGATGCTAAATCGATATGGTCGGCTGTAATGAGGCCGGAGGTGAACATACTTTACAAAATCATAACGGCTCCACTCGTAGGCTTGCTTTATATCGGTGCGCTCGGTTCAGTAATTTGGCTTGATGCCATTTATGGTGCTGGTGTGGTAATAGCGCTTCCAACACTACTATTTGGATAAGCCTATAATATAAACCACACAACCCGTCGCTCAAGCCGATCGCGGCCCCGTGGGCCGCTCCGGCTTAGCTTTTCGTTATGAGCCAAGAACGTTAAGGAATATATGCCTATACCTGATGTGGACAAACTTTGGGCGAAACTCGATGAAACAGGCGAATCGGAAGTAAGGATTAAACTTGCGCAGGGTGTTTATCACAAATCGAAAGTGCCACTTATTGAGGAATGGTTGAGGCGCAGGGAGGATCGAGGTTCAGGAATGAGTATTTACGAGGAAGCATTAGGCTTTGAGCGCAAGGTGGCCGCCATTTTCAGGGCATTGGGGGCGAGGGTTGAACAAGACGTGTCTTTGGCCGGAAACCAGATAGATATATTGGTGTCCGAGGAAACGCCGTCTGGTTCTGTCATCAGGTCTGCCGTCGAATGCAAATACTACTCACGTCCTCTCGGCATCGACCTCGTCAATTCGTTTGCAGGTCTAGCCATCCTTCTGAAGAACCGGGGCATTATCGACAAAGCGTTGTTGGTGGCTCGTTCTGGGTTTACACATCAGGCGCGATCGGCGGCGAAAGAGCACGGTATTGAGTTGCATGAGATAGCTGATCTTGAACAGAGATTAGCCGGTAGGGAGAATCTTGTAATAGCTGCGGAAAACGAAATAAGGAAAGCGCAGGCACAGCAGGACAAGGAACCCGCCATACAGAGACCAAAGCGCGCTTTCGTTGTCATGCCGTTTGATCCTGAATTCAACGATATTTACATACTGGGCATCCGGGAAGTTGCTGAAAAGCTCGGCATTGTCGTCGAACGTGCCGATGACGTAGAGCACAACCAGAGCATCCCGGAACTGATCAAGGAGCGAATATCAAAATGCGACGTAGTTATTGCTGAGACATCCAAGCCAAACCCCAATGTGTTCTATGAAGTTGGCCTTGCTCATGGGATTCAGAGGGAGACTATCCTGCTATGTAGGGACGCCAAATCCATCCCTTTTGATCTTGGTTCGATAAACCACTTGGTATATTCCAGCATTGTTGAACTGCGAGAGAAGTTGGAAAAGAGAATAAAAACGACTTTGGGGGTTTAAGTGCTTGAAAACGCTCATAACTACCGGATGCAGCCGACCTCGTACCTCGGCGGCTGATCCACGTGTTCACTATTAATCAGAAAAAGTTTAAACGGGATGGCATCTGTGAGGCGAAATGCCCGGCACAAATTATTGTCCATGTTGATAAAAAATCCGTCCCAAGTGTTCGAAAAACCAAACACCTGTTAACATAAAGCAATGGGAAAATTGATCCAACTTTTACGGAATCGTGACTTTCTCCTGATCCTGTCTGTAATCTTGGGTCTGATTATAGGGGATGGGGCTCGGTGGACCAAAATGTTCGTCATTCCGGCTCTGGGCGTTGTGATGACCCTTTCGATCATGGGAATCCCGGGCAGCCTTTTTCGCTCTCCGCGGGCCCTCTTGCTGCCGGCCTTGATCGGTCTGGCAATGAACTACGGGCTGCTGGGAGGCCTCTTCTTCCTACTCAATTTTCTGATTATTCAGGATCCCTCTTTAAAAGCGGGTTTTATCATTCTTCTGGCCGTCCCGCCGGCAGTGGCTGTCATTCCCTTCAGCATGCTCTTGAAGGGGGATGTCTCTTTCTCCCTCATTGGAGCTATCGGCGGTTACCTTGGGGCCCTGATCCTTATGCCCCTCATCACCATCGGCTTTTTGGGTCCTGAATTTGTGGATCGGTCAAAAGTGATTATGATTATGCTCGAGCTGATCGTGATTCCTCTTCTTTTCTCTCGTCTTTTGCGCTGGAGAGGATTCTCGGAGAAAATCGAACCCTATAAAGGGATGTTCACCAACTGGGGTTTCTTCTTAGTCAACTACACCATCGTGGGACTTAACCGGTCTATTATTCTGAACCATCCCTCGGCCATTGCCCCGGTGGCCTTGGTGGCCCTGTTCAGTACCTTTCTGATGGGGTTTGTGATTGGAAAAATCGGGCGGCTTTTCCAGGTGGAGCCAGGCAAACTGGTCAGCCTGACTCTTCTTGGCACTCACAAAAATACCGGCCTGGCTGCCGGGCTGGCCCTGTCTCTTTTCGACGAGCGGACCGCCCTTCCGGCTACAGTTTGCACTATCTTCATGATCGTCTATATTGTCTGGTTGAATTTCAAACAGACAAGATTTAGCCGGGGTGATCGGCATAACTGAAAAGTAGATCAACGTTCGCCGATAAGGTCGTCAGCGCAGCAGCTATGTATGACCGATTACTTAATAGAAAGGGAAATTCTCATGGCCTTGTTCACTATTAATCATGAGAAGTGTAAACGGGATGGCATCTGTGCGGCGGAATGCCCTGCACAAATCATTGTCCAGGTTGATAAAAAATCCTTTCCATCACTATTAGAGAATGGGGAGGAGTTCTGCATTAACTGCGGACACTGCGTGGCTGTCTGTCCTCACGGGGCATTAACGCTATCAACAATGCCCATTGCCGCCTGTCCGCCGATCCCCAAAAGCCTTCTTCCCGACGCCGATGCACTGAGGCAACTTCTTCAAGCCCGTCGTTCTATCCGCCAGTACAAAAAAACACCCGTCTCCCATAAACTCCTGGCAGAACTTATTGACACGGCACGTTTTGCACCCACCGGCAGCAACAAACAGCAAGTTTACTGGAGCGTTTTTCAAAAACCTGCTGATGTGCATCGTCTTGCCGCGTTGGTGATTGATTTTATGAAACTAATGCTTCCCATTACAACGGACGAAGCAATGGTTAGACGTTTTCAGCGTCTCGTCGACGCCTGGGACAATGGCCGAGATCGCATCATGCGTGAGGCGCCACACTTGATTGTGGTTCATAGCCCTTCTGATTTGTCTTTTCCCGCAGCTGACTGCGCGATTGCCCTGACCTACCTGATGCTCTATGCCTATGCCAAAGGATTGGGAACCTGCTGGGCCGGATATTTTACAGCAGCAGCCAATCTGCACGAACCTCTGATCAAAGCTTTAGATTTGCCTGCAGGCCATCAATGCTTTGGAGCGGTAATGCTGGGCTACCCCAAATACGGCTATCATCGGATACCCAAGCGCAATGAGCCACAGGTGAGATGGCACTAAGGATAGATTAAACGCATTCGGAATCATAACACTTACTATTGAATTAGAATTATATGCAAAATTAAGGGACACTTCCCATATTTAAATTGGCCCATACCAACTCTCAGAGTATAAAGAAATCTAATACCGGGGTAACGAGGATTATAACAACTTAGCCCAATATCCGCATCACATAACTCTGCTGGGCAGCAACTGGCCCGATGTCTTTTCCGACGATTCAGACAGAATCTTTTCCCTAAATTCCCTTCGAATTTATTGTGAGAGAAGAACCATTGTGTTATGGTCATCCTGTCTGATGACAAACATAGCGCGACTTCGACAGGATTTCCGCTCGGGAGTGAGGGATTTCTTGAAAAGCCTGAAAGGATGCTCTCGAGAAAGCTATCACCCGGTAAGGCTGGCTGCTATAAGAAACGGAAGGATATTTAATTCGAAAATAGGATTCGAGGATTCTAGGATTCTGGGGTTCAAGGGTTTAAAATCCATGCCTTTCACTTGAATCCTTGGCCCTTTGACTCCTTGAATCCTTTTTCATGCTTCGTGGTACCTTACTGGGGCATGAGGGTTTAATATGGGAAGTGTCCCTTTATTTAAGGCAAAGTAAAATGGAAATTAAATATCTGTTTTTTATCGTTCTCTCCTCATTTCTTCATGCTTTCTATAATTTTTTAATGCGAAAAAACGGTGGAGACCAATATTTCTTGAATGGAATCTTTGTTTCAGCCGCTTTGATTTCTATATTTTCAACATTAATTTCCAATGGCTATTCAAATATTCCTTGGCATAATGTTCCTTATATTTATGGCGCATCATTTTTTTATATTTTATATCAGATTTTTGTAAATAAATCTTATCAACGAGGCGGAAACATCTCGACCAATTATCCCTTAACTGTTTTAAGCCCCTTATTCATCCCCATTTGGGCCTTTTTTTTACTTGGTGAAAAAATATCAGTTCTGACAGCAATTGGAATTTTTATCACTGTTTTGGGGGCTATCATGGTTCAAATTAGTAAGTTTTCTCTCTCGGAACTTAAAAAAATGTTTATGTTAAATAAAGATTATATTGGAGCTCGATTTGCAATTACGGCCTCTTTGATGTATTCGTTCGGAGCAATCTTTGATAAATATCGAATTTCTACTTTTTTAGTAACCACCTACCTCAGTTTTATTATTAGCTTTATGGCGATGAATATGATTATTTATATGTTTTTTTCTCAACGATTGGACTTTATAAAATATACTTTAATTAATTGGAGAATCACTTTTATCGGTGGCCTGACATTGTTTTTTTCATTTCTATTTTTTCGACTGGCTTTACAAAAAATTAATGTGAGCATAGCTGTTCCCATACGACAGGTTTCTATTATATTTGCTATTCTATTTGGAGTGGCATTTTTAAAAGAAATTTTTAAATTTGAAAAGCTTGTGGCGGTATTTATCATTCTTATAGGAATAATATTAATTAATATCGGTCTATAGAATCATAAAGTTTTATTCAATGATAAATGCGCCAAAGATTATCCCCAATTATGCCAGAATATTCCCAGCGAAAGTTCCGGTGTGGTTTTCTTCTTGAGGGTTGTGCCCGAAATCTGGCGCACGCGTCAACTTGGGGCAGGCCAGTGTAATTTGTAGGCGAAAACCGTTTAACAGATAGATAATAGAACCATAAAAACTGCAGTTGATACCTTAAGGCCGGATCGGGGCCGGCTCCAATTGGGGACTCAGTTGTCGATAGGCCTCCTGATAAGCCCGACGAATCTTCTTCATGTTTCTGGAGAACAACAGCCCGAAACGTACACAGGACCGGTAAAGGGAATCGCCCTTTAGATCGATAACCAGTTCGATCGGCAGAAGACCTTCCGGAAGTTTTTCTTTGATGCTTGAGATAAGCTGATCCCAGGCGGGGGAAAGACGTTTCTCCGCTTCTTGAAGATGATCAAGAAAAGGCACCACCACCAGGTCCACTTTTTCTTTTAACAGTTGTAAATACTCCGGCCCGCCACTGCCCTGGATCACTTCAACACCCAAACGGGACAAAAAGTAGGCGATAAATTTCTGATAGGTCTCTGTGGCATTTCCGGGGATAAGGGCCACTTTTCGAATACCCCGGAATTTCCAGGCCGACCCAAACTGCCTCTGGACCTGCTCCAGAAAGTTGTCCGACAGCCACTGGCGATGATTGTCCATTCGGACCTTGGCCCTCTTAATGAGCCTTCTTCCATAATATCGAAGGTAACTATAATAGATGTCCAGCTTGATCAATCGTTTGAAAATGGCCTTCCAGGAATAAAAAGAAAGAAGGGCCTGGTAAGCGGCCTTCTGTAATTCTTCTCCGGTCATTAATCGAGGTCGGAAGACTACATGAGAGCCGTCATAGAGTTCCCAGTTCCGGGTCAGAAGGCGATTGTCCTCCTCCAGGGACTTAAAGGTTTCCGTGCCGGGAAGAGGGGTGAGCATCATGAATTGGGCTGAGTCCACTCGATTTTTAATGGAAAAGCGAATCGTCTCCTTTATGGTTTCTGGGGTATCCTCGTCCGCGCCGACAATGAACATCCCATGGATATGAATCCCATGGCGATGGAAGGCCTTAATGGCCTGCCGCATGGTAGCCTCATCTTGTTTTTTTCGGTAGGCCTTCAGGACCTGGGGATTAACACTTTCAAAACCGATATAGACACCCCAGCAGTTTGTTTCCCTTAGAAGTTCCAGAAATTCCGGATCAAAGGCCGCTTCGGCTCGAACCTGGGTACTCCAGTCAGGGTGACGGCCTTCTTCTTTCATCCGCCTGAGGAGGTCCTTGGCCCTGCTCGGGTTAGCGGCAAAATTATCGTCACAGAAAAAAAGATGGCTGGCCTGCCCGGCATTGGCCCGGACCTCTTTCATAATCAGATCAATGGACCGGACCCGATACCCACGGCCGAACATGGTAACCACACAGCAGAATTTACAGGCGAAAGGACAGCCCCGGGAAGTGGCCACTGGAACCACACCCTGACGGGGATTCCAGCCCCGAATCAAGGAAAAATCCGGAATCGGCAGGGTATCCAGATCCTGGATCAAAGGGCGGGCAGGATTGTGCCTTGGCCGACCCTCTTCCCAATAAGACAAACCAGCAATCCCCTCCAAAGTCATTCGGCTTTGCAAAGCAGCCAGGAGTTCCACCAGAGTTTCTTCTCCTTCCCCTCGAACCACGAACTGACCATGAGCCAGGGCCTCCTCAGGCATAAATGAAACATGTGGACCTCCATAAATAACCCTTTTCCCCATCTCTTGAGCTTGATCCCCCAGAAGAAAGGCCCGGGGAATGGTGCTGGTTATTGAGGAGATACCCACCGTATCGGCCCAGTGGAAGTCCTCTGTTGTTGCCGAGCCTGAGATTTCTTCGACTAATACCCGTGCCTCATAACCCCGATTTCGGAGTATAGTGCCAAGGAGAATGGTACCTAAGCGGGGAATACGGGCCCGGCTGAACACATGTTCGGCCGGAGAACGGGGTTCTATCAATAATACTCGATGGAGAGCCTTTGCTTTCATAATGACCCTTTTCTTTATCTGAGTTGCCGGAAATTAGATAATCCCTTTCAGCCCAAGGCTGAAAAATATTCTTTAGTAATACCTGGAACCCTTAATAAAGTACAGTGAAAAACAAAAGATGAGTCATTTTTAGATAAAAAGCCCTGGACTTGGGCAGGACCTTAGCCTAAATTGTTCATCAATGACTTAACAGGGAAGGACCCTCTATGGTTATACGCAATTTGAACCACTCCGAAGTAAAGGCCACTCGCTACCGGGCCCATGATGGCGGGATCGCCCATATGATCCTGGATACCCGTCATCTGCAAACCCTCATGTTCCTGGCCCATGCCTCGGTTCCTTTAGGGCAAAAACTTTCGGGTCATATAGATCCCATGGAAGAGATCTATATCATTCAAACAGGGCGGGGTCGCATACAGATAGGCGATGAGGTTCAGGATGTTGGGCCTGGTGATGCCATGCACATTCCCATCGGCCATTTTCATGAACTGGTCAACGTTGGAAATGACGAACTGACTATTCTGGTTGTGGCCGGACTTATTCCGGATTAAATTAAGATACTTTTCTCTTAAGCAAATTGGCGGCAATAAGCAATGGATCCCAGACCGGGCTAAAGGGAGGGGCATAAGCCAGGTCCAGATGAGAAATTTCTTCCAAGGTCATTCCCTGATAGAGGGCAACGGCCAGCATGTTGATCTTTCGGGCCTCTCCATCCCAGCCGATCCAATTGCCTCCAAGGAGGCGACCTGAGGATTGATCAGCCACAATTTTTAGTAAGGTAGGCCTGGCCCCAGGGAAAATCCTTACTCGGGAAGAACCCTCCACTACTTGACTCACTGCTGAAAAACCAATCCGTTTCGCTTGGGCTTCGTTAATTCCGGCCATACCGATTTCCAAGCCGAAAACCTTGACACAGGCTGCTCCGACGATTCCATGAAATTCGGCCTGGCCACCGATAGCGTTTTCACCAGCCACCCTCCCCTCTTTATTGGCCACATCTCCCAAGGGAGCCAGTGTGGGTTGATGAGTCACCCGGTGGAACTTCTCACAGCAATCACCAGCAGCAAAGATATCGGGATCGCTGGTCTGCATCAGAGGGTTGACCTGAATGCCACCGGATTTGCCAACTAAGATCCCGGCCTCTCGGGCCAGCTCAGAGTTAGGCGCCACCCCCACCCCGACAAAGAAAAGATCAGCTGGAAAGATCCCCTGATCAGTCACCAATTTAGAGGCTATTCGCCCATCGCTTTCGAAGGACTGGGGCTTAACCTCACCGATATAGCGGACCCCGTGAGCTTCCAATTCTTTAACGATTATTGGTCCCAACTCCGGTTCCAACCCGCTGTAAGGAAGTTTGCCCCGATATAAGATGGTCGTTTCGATCCCCCGTTCCCGTAAGGCCTCGGCCAATTCCAGAGAAATATAGCCTGCTCCTATGATCACCGCCTTTTGAGGTTTATAATGATCTATGAAATTCCGAATAAGAATCCCATCCGACATCCCCTTCAAGGCAAAAATATTTTGGGCCTCTTCTCCCGGGATCCCCAGTCTCCGGGAACGGGCACCAGTGGCAAAGATTAAGCGGTTATAAGGAAGATAAAATTCATTCCCCGTATCTAAACCCAAGACCAGTACCTGGGTCTTTTCTCGGTCAATGGCCAGGACCTGATGCTTGAGCTTGACCTCTATCCTTTGTTTTTCCTGAAATTCGTCCGGGGTTCTGACAATCAAGTCTTTATGGTCTGTAATTACATCTCCGATGTAATAGGGGAGATCTCAGGCCCCATAAGAGATGAACTCCCCCTTCTCCAATATAGTAATAGCAACATCAGGATCTTTTCTCCGGGCCGTGCTAGCCGCCGTTGGGCCGGCTGCTGACCCCCCAACAATGACCAGATTAAGCTTATTTCCCATGGTCCTCACCTCTCTTAATAAATTTTCAACCGGAAATGATATTTTTGGGACTCGGGCAATCAGCCATCAGCTTTCAGCTTAGGGCCAAAAAGGTTTTAAACCATAAGTCAGGCTGACGGCTGACGGCTGACCGCTGAAGTTTTTCACCTTATTTTTTAACATATCCCGTTGGGACCTCAAAGGTTTCAGCAGGGAGGGGCTCAACGGCCATGGATTTTACCTCAATGGTGGTTGAAAAAAATGGAGCTCCTTTTCCTTCCTGGCCCGATCCTTTATCTTCCGTCTTTTTCGGAACCATCTTCCCTAACAATCCACTCAAGAAACCACCCATCCCCTCTGAACGATCTGAAGATCTTGAAGGGGGCCTTTCTTCCTGAGATGTCCCTGTTCCCTTTTCCCCCTCCATGTTCCAATTAATGGTGGTCCGGATGGGGTATCCTTGGATTTTCGACATTTCATCCTTGACCCTGATTAATCCCTGCTGCATCTCTTCCTGTGAAGCCTTCATCAGGCCCCCCAAAACCGCCATACCCATTTTTTTGGCCTCATCCGGTGACAAGTCCATCCCCATTTTTTTGGCCAGGGCCATATTAAAAACCATCTCTTCCTCACGGACTTTACGGATGAGAGATGTTTCCGGGGTAGTCCAAAGACTGGTCATCATGGTACTGCGGGTCTTTTCCTTAGTCTCCAGGTCTTCTATTTCTAAAAACCAGGTGATTAAATATTCTTCACAGGGAAAACCGTTGATGGTCTCAGTAGCCCCGGTTTTTTTCACGGTGAACTCCGATTTGGTGATACGGGCCGTAGGCTTTTTTTCTTTCGATTCCCGCTCTTCGGACTTTATTTTGGGCGGTACCAAAGGGTTTTCCTGATAGGTATGGTTTTTGACATCTAAGGCCCAAGAAACACCTTTATCAACCCGAGTGATGGTGATGCTCCCCCCCTCCCCTACCAGACGAGACAGGATGGCGCCGGTAAACCGGGTAGTTTGAGATTCCCATTTTTTGTCCCCTTGATAGCGTTGGGTGGCTATTCCCTCGGCCTCTCCCATTCCTTTAAACCCGCTGGTCTTATAGATGGATTCGATGGTCACATCCCCCCAAGCCGGTCCGACAATCGATAATAAGGTTATTACCAATAGTAAATTGATCCACTGTTTCATTTTTTCTCCTTGCATAATGATAGACCCGCAAAAAGTAACATTTGATGCACGGGCTTTCTTAGTTTTGATTTCGAGGATTGTTGAAAGAAAACTTTTTCCCCAACCCTCAATGATGTTCTGGCTTTATAGTAATCGTGAAAGGGGAACCAGGCGAACTTTATCCCGCAAATCAGGAAGTTTTTCCTTTATGACCCGCAGGGTCAGGGGATAGGAATGTCCACAGGCCACAGCCGAGCCGTGTTCTTGGGCCAGATGAATCAATTGTCCTATCTGGAGTCGAATGGCCTTCCCTTCTAAAACATTATCTAAGAAAATATCCCGTTGAATGGCCTTAACCCCCACTTGGGAAGCAACGGAAAGAACGGTAGAATGGGGGGTAGTCCGACTGTCTAAAAAAAACAGTTTTCTCGTCTTGATTGCCTTTAATACCAAGGCCATCTTTTCCCGATCTTCGGTAAAACGCGATCCCATGTGATTATTAACACCGGCCACCCGGGGGAAGGCCTCAAGGTCTTTTTCCAAGATCTCCATGATTTCTCCATCCTGCATACTGGTCAACAGAGCCTCCGGCCCTGGATTGGTTTTCGGATAGTCATTGGGTTCCATAGGCAAGTGGAGCAAGGTTTCTTTGCCCTTTTGAAAGGCCTGCTTGGCCATCTCCTGGGCAAAGGGTGCCTGGGGCAAAAAAGACAGGGTCAGCGGGGCCTCTACATTAATAAAATCCAGGGCCAACTGCTTCTGATAGCCCAGGTCATCAATAACTATGGCTACCATCGGCAGTTCCAGGATTGAAGGAGGGGAACGTCTTGCGAAGGATTTCGGCTTGCCGGGGGGACTTATTTCTTTATCAACTCTTTCTTCATAAAGGGGGGGGCCTAAGGTCGGTTGCCCTTTATCCTCCTTCCAAGACCTCAAGGCATACCCGGCCCCAAAGGCCAGGGCCAGGGCCACTACCCAAACAACTCTCCACCGGCCCCTCCTTTTTTTAAGGCTGGAATAAATAATGGGTCTTCGCCCAGGCACCGGAAACCTTTATGGGGCCACGTTTTTAAAGACCTGCGAGAACACGGGCCAGCTTTTTAAAAGATGGAGGGCGCTGGATAGTTGGGGATCATCCGGATCTTCTCCCAATGCCTTTTTCCCATTAGGCAAGGGCTCGGGTACAGGCTCTTTTACCGTGCCGTCATTTTCCATGTGTCTTTCCAAGTCTTTTTCGCGCAGGACTTTAGGCTCCCGTTCTGAGGGTTCACCTTTTTTTAACGCCCTTCCCTTAACCTGGATGTCGGGTGTAATCCCTTTGGCCTGGATGGAACGGCCGTTAGGGGTGAAATATCGGGCGGTGGTTAATTTAATCCCTGAATTGTCATCCAAGGGGATAATGGTCTGCACCGACCCTTTGCCGAAGGTTTGGGTGCCTAAAACAATGGCCCTTTTCTGATCCTGCAGGGCACCGGCCACTATTTCCGAGGCACTGGCACTCCCCTCATTGACCAGGACCACCAACGGATAGCTGCGCTTAACTTTATTGGGATGGGCGTAAAATTTCAAATTCTGCTCCCTGATCCGTCCTTGGGTATAAACAATCAGACCGGATTCTAAGAATTCATCGGCCACTTTGACCGCTTCATTCAACAATCCACCTGGATCATTGCGCAGGTCCAGAACCAGTCCCTTTAAACCCCCTTTAGTCTGTTCTAATTTATTCAAGGCGGCCTGAACGTCTTCGCTGGTTTTTTCCTGAAAGGTGCTGACTCGGACATAGCCGTAGCCTTCTTCGAGCATTTTTGATTTGACGCTCTTAATAGGGATAACCTCACGAACAATGGTATATTTTTTAGGCTCCTTTCCCCCTTCATGGAGAATGAGCAAGTTAACCTTGGTCCCTTTTTGCCCCCGAATCACTCGGACGGCATCATTTAAGTTCATATTCTTCGTACTTTTCTCCTCAATCTGCAGGATTTTATCGCCAGGTAGCAAGCCGGCCTTGTCGGCTGGGGTTCCTTCGATCGGTGAAACCACGGTTAGGATTCCATCCTTTAAGGTTATTTCTATCCCAATTCCGCTAAAAATCCCGGTAGTTTCAACTTCCAACTCCTTAAATTCCTCGGGGGTAAGAAAGATGGAATGGGGATCCAGGGTATTCATCATCCCTCGGATAGCACCATAAATAAGTTCCTTGTTGTCTTTTTCTTCTACATATTTCTTCTGAATTTCATTCAGGGCCTCGCTGAAGATTTTGATCTTTGGGAAGGTCTTCTCCATGTCGGCGGCATTAATACCCAGCTTGGGATTATCCACCAAGAAGAAAAAAGTCATCACCAAAACAATCAACCCCAAATATCGTACTTTACTGATTCCTTTCATAAATCCCCCAAAGCATATATAAAAAATGTGTTACCAATTCCCCATGGCCCTTAACAAGCGAGAATGGGCCAGATTGTAAGCATATAATGCCTGATAATAATTGTTTTTGGCTTGCGTCAACAGAGTTTGGGCATCCAACACCTCTAAGGAGGTGGTTACCTGTTCCCGGTATCGGACCTGATTGATCCTGAAATTTTCTTCAGCCTGCTGGATCGACTTCTCGGCCACGGCGATATTTTTTTCTGCTTCTCTTAAAAATAAATAGGCCTCCTTAACCTCCAAGCGGATGAGATCCTTAATCTGGGTAAAGGTCTCCTTAACTTGTCCCCTCTGTTTAACCCTTTCTTGGACCAAGTAATGGGTCCGGCCCCATTCCCAGAAATTCCACTTCATGGCTGCCGTAACATCCCAGTTGTCGGATACAACAAAGGTGCTGCCGGATACCGCCGGGTTGTCCCCTTGCTTCATATACCGGCCTTGTAAAACCACTTGGGGGAAATATTCACTTTGGGCCAACTGGATGTTTTTTTGGGCTATATCGAGCTGGGTTTCAATCTCCTTAATTTCAGGCCTTTTTTGAAATGCCTCGGCCTGACAGTCCTCCAAATTCTGCTGATAGGTTTGGTATTTTAAGATATCCTCGACCTCGGTCTCCTTTTCCAGGGGAATCCGGAGTAGGGTATTAAAATTGGACTTGGCCAATAAGACGCTGTTTTCAGATCGAGTCAAATTTTGCCGGGCATCGGCCAATTGAACCTCGGACTTGAGCAAATCATTCAAGGGGATCATACCGACATTATAGAAATCTTGGGCCACCCTGACATGATCGGAGATTTGAGAAACCGTCTGTTCGGCCACCATTCGGATCTTCTGGGACTTTAAGATGTTCCAATAAGCTTCTTTAACCTTATAAACCAGGGTTACCTTTTCCTGTTCAAATTTTATTCTGGAAACATCCAGACCTAATTGGGCCAACTCATATGTCCGGGTCAAGGCTAAGCCGGTAAAGATCGGCTGTTCCAAGGTAACATAGAAAGCATAATTGTTTGGGGTCCCGATGGTCATCGTCGATCCAGGAATCTGGATCAGGCCATAATCCTGGGCCGGTATCTTTATAAATGGGGGCGTATCTATATGGGTATAATTATATTGGGTACTAAACTTGGGCAGGAATCCGCTTTGGGCCTGCTTTTTCTTAAATTCTGCCCCCTGGATCGCCTCTTGGGCCGCCTTTAAGCTGGGACTCTCCTTGAAAGCCTGTTGAATACTTTCTTCCAGACTAAAATTCGTGGGAAGGGTTTCCGGCTGGACCGGCATAGGCCAGAGAAAGAGCACTATCCCAATGAGCCCCCACCAGGGTATCCGTTTCTTTGATGAAGTCTTGGGCTTGTTCATTTTTCCATTATTGTTACTAAAATAAGCAATATAATCCGTTCCCAATAAAGTCAAGATATTTCTGTATTTTTTTCTAAAACATGAAACGGCAGTTTACTTTTTAGTTTATTTTCGACATTTTTCTGTTTTTTTCGCATTATAGATATGAATCTTAAAGGAAACCCCTCCGTATTAGGCTGAGGAAATGGATATGGGAAGTAATGAATCGACAAAAAAATGATAATTTTTGTTGACAGGAAAAGGGCGTAGAGTTAGAGTTGGCCAAAATTTTATCCGAGGTGTTTATACGAAATGGAAGATGGCCCCAGCGATTGCTGGATGTGTAGCAGGAACATTAAACCGCTACTGCCTCGGGGTGTTGTACTTCAGATCTTCTGATCTTTCTCGACCCCTCCCCGACCAGTAGTGGTTTTGGAGGGGAATCCTGTAAGCTTCTAGAATCCCCTCGAAGTTGTTTTTACCTTTGTCTTAGTAAAAAAGTTATCGGTTCATCTCGGCCCATGTACTTTCGGGTCAGAAGTTCCTGGAGTGGGCAAAAGTCTATCCCACTTATTGCTTCAGGACAAATGAGGAATAAGTCGGTCTATAACCTCAAGGCCGGGATTTGGGAAGTATCAACGCCTTCACCGACTTATACCCTGTTTTATAACAGGGCTGATTAAATTATAGGTTTTAGTTGCCTGTTGAGAGGGAAAGATGAAATTTTTTCCCAAACTATTTTATAAGTACCGCAAGATCTGGAAGATAATAAAGCTTTATTTCATTATCTCCGGACCGGGTATCGTGGTCATGATCGCCGACAACGACGCCGGAGGAATCACCACTTATGCAGCCACAGGTGCAAAATATGGCTATAACCTCATCTGGTTTCTTTTGATTCTTGTTCCCGTTGCTTACTATGTACAGGAGATGACCGTTAGGCTTGGGGCCGTTACCAAGAGAGGCCATGCCGAGGCCATCTTTGATGCCTTTGGCTCATTTTGGGGTTGGTTCTCGTTGTTCGATCTCATTTTGGTCAACTGGCTTACCCTGGTGACTGAATTCATCGGCATGACCGCAGCTCTAAATATTTTTGGCGTCTCCCCTGTCCTCACTATCATAGGCGTCTGTATCCTCATGGGGATCATGGTATTTAAAGGCCGCTACTGGACCTGGGAAAAAATTACCCTCTTGTTCTGCCTTATCAATTTAATATATATCCCCGGAGCGTTCATGGTACACCCGTCCGTATCGACCATTCTCCACAATGGTCTCAAACCCAACTTCCCCGGCGGCTTTAACGGCCAGCTTTTCTTCTTTCTCATGGCCAACATCGGCACAACCATAGCGCCCTGGATGCTTTTCTTCCAGCAGAGCGCCGTGGTTGATAAAGGCATGAAGGAAAAGGATATTCCCTGGGGCCAGTTCGACACTTTGATGGGTTCTATATTGACGGTACTCGTTGCCATCTTCATCGTCATTGTAACCGGTACCGTGCTGAATGGAACTGACATAGAAAGTGCAGCCCAAGCCTCGCAAACCCTCATGGCCACTAATAAATATCTGGGAACCTTTTTGGCTATTGGTCTTTTCGATGCAGGACTATTAGGCGCCATCTGTATCTCTCTGGCCAGTTCCTGGGCCTTCGGTGAGGTTTTCGGCTGGGCCCATTCCCTCAATAATAAGATCAAAGAGGCCTCCTGGTTTTATGCCAACTATTTTATCAGCCTCGTGAGTGCCGCTCTGGTAGTGCTTATTCCCGGCGCACCCCTGGTATTGATCACGCTCTTTGTACAGGTGATTGCGGTGACCCTGCTGCCTGCAGCTCTGGTGTTTCTGATTCTCCTCCTGAACGACGCCAAGATCATGGGAGAGTACAAGAACTCTATATTTCAGAATATTATTGGGACAACCACTGTGGTCGGCATAATCATCCTTTCGACTTTATACGGTGTCAGCGTCGTATTTCCAAATCTGTTTAAGTAATGAAGAGGACAGACTATGTTGAGAACGTTTTTCCAATACAATATTAAAAAAATGAGGGAGATAAATAAGAAGTATTCCACCCCCCGCATCGAGATGTCCGGGGCGGTAAAATTTTCATTGCTCATACTGAGGCTTTACCTGATATTTTTAGTAGCTTTGCTCATCTTTAAATTCATCTCACTCCTGCAATAGTTTAAAGGGGATTGCCATGATAAATACCAGTCATAACACATTCGGTGAGGAGGAAGTCTTTTTCCTTAGCGAAATCATCAAGAAAAAAGTCATTGTCGGAGACCGGAAGGTTGGGAAGCTTATTGACCTCGTCATCCTTGAAACGGAGAAGATTCCTGAAGTGACCCATATTGTTGTTGGGCGCCCCTTTGGCTATCCTCCTTTGCTGGTTCCGTGGGAAAAGGTAACAGATATCCAAAAGAGCGGCATAGTCGTCGACATCGACAACATAGAGAACTTTGAGGGGGAGCCCCAAGAGTCTCAGATTCTTCTCAGAGATCACGTCCTGGACAAAAAGGTGGTTGACCTCGATGATAACGAGGTGGATGTAGTCTACGATGTGAAACTGGTCAAACGCAACGGCAGACTTTATGTCAGTGAGGTAGATTTTAGCCCCTATGGTCTTCTCCGTCGGATCGGATTAAAGAAATTGGCCGAATTTATCTACACCCTGGCCAAAAAGATAAGGGAAGAGACTATATCCTGGACCTACATTCAACCCCTGCCTCCAAAGATAACCGGCTTTGAAGGTAACGTCAAATTAAAAGTTCTGAAAGATAAATTGCATGACATCCACCCTGTCGACCTGGCGGATATATTGGAGGAACTGGAACCTAATCACCGTCTGGCCATCTTTACAGAACTGGATACGGAAC
>Ga0209777_10004142_pt1 | contig 17354 bp, 21 predicted proteins | sample FrelakmetHBP12HB_FD_187147 | JGI IMG/M metagenome (GOLD analysis project Ga0209777, IMG submission 187147) | Freshwater lake sediment microbial communities from the University of Notre Dame, USA, for methane emissions studies -HBP12 HB (SPAdes)... | ecosystem: Environmental > Aquatic >...
ATTGCAGATAATGCCCGCACTTCGAAGCGAGCGCTTCGCTGAGGTTATGCATAAGCTCTTCCGGGTTTGCGGGGCAGGGATTGCCGAACCGCAACTCCAGTTGGCTATACCCGTGATAGAGTATGCAAACTGCCTGGCGCAGACACCGCTCGCAGCTCTTGACCTCTGTTTTCTCGGGCCCCATCTGTCCTCCTCCTGCCTTTCACCAACATTATCACCCGGATACAGGAGGCTGACAATCGCAATCTATTCCTACTTTCGCCTGACTTTCGTTTCGCCCTTTTGAAACCACTTCGTACCAGTACCCACGATGGAGGAATCGTAGCGACGAGCGGCCTTACAGGTTTTGGGGTATAGCACAGCCCTAGTTTTTGGAATTTGGCTTTTTCAATTTTTGGAGCCGCCGGGATGGCTGAACAGCGGGTTCCGGGCAGGTTCGCTGGAACGTAAGAGAAAACCCGCAGGTAAAAAACGCCCCTACGCTCAGGTGTAACGACGCCTGCAACGGAACCGTGAACCTCGAGTCACGGACTCGAAATAGCTGTTCAGCGGTTCGCTTAGCATTCATGAGTCTCGAGCATCCGCCTCTGACGGCTGCCCATACAGAATGCTCTCTGATATTCAATTAGGGACTATAATAGAACATTAGTTCTTAGGGTGTCAAGAGGAAAATGTCGCAGGGGGAGAGCTTTCAGTGATCAGCTACAGGCAGGGGCAGGGTGGTGATATGCCTCAATATTTTCAGTTCAGACTTCCGATATCGGGTTGAAAACGAGAGGGGTCAACGCGTAAAGGGCGCTCCGCAATGGGGATACCTGAACGCTAAGCCGAGCAACACCAATTCAGAAGCACTCCGTAAGGACTCGATTCTGAGACGCCAGCTGAGTTCGTTGGCTGCGACAGGGGAGACCAATCGAAATCGGCCGCACCGTGACCTCTATTTTGCGACCTATCTGCTCTGTTTTTCTCCACCTCTAACCTCCCCGAACTCGGGCATGAAGTTCTGTAAAATCCAAATATAGGCTTCGGCAACCTTCTTCTTCTGATCAGGGGTTGCACCTCTAATTATGAGAGTACGACCCCGGTCAGTTCGCAGTGTCACCTTCATGGCTGTGTGCCCTTCTGCTTGGTTTTCCTCAATTCGGGTTAACACTTTTCCCCTCCTGTCTATGTTTCCCCCCGATATTGGGGATAGGATTGGTCGGTAAGGACAATCACTAAGGGTGGCTGCTGCCCCTTCTTTACTTCAATTGAGAGAGAAGGGGGTCAATCCCCCTTGACCTCCTTCTCCGATTCGGTAAAGGAGATTCGAAAAGGTTGTCTGCATTGATGACACTACCATGACTTGCAGAATCTGTGCCTTCATTTACGATCCGTACATTGTAGTAACAGTACATATCCATTTGGGTTGCTCAGTCACCAGTCATCCATTTCTTAATCTAGAACAATAAATACTGTCTGAATATCGATTGTTTTGTAGGACTCTGGCGAATTCTCCTGCCAGCGTTTGTCCTACAAATGGTTCACACCAGTATCAGAAAGAAGTTGATAGTGTTAGAAGGGGCGAAGCGAGGTTCGCATAGCTGTGGCTTTTATCTCAGTGGAAGCAGGGCGTCTAATTCGTAAATGGGTAGTGTATCATTTTGAAATCAGAGAGTATTGACAAAGCGATTTCCACTGTTACTGCTATACGGTTGCCCTCGACTTTGGCATCAGTAACCTTGCCACGAAAGCCAATGACGCGCTCCATTTCAGATTTGGCTCTATCGAGGTTATCTTTGGCTGTACCGGCAACAGGATTTAAGTAGACTATCATATCCACCTCTAAGTTAGTCTCTAAAAGTATCTACGTTATCTGGATCTCGCTTGCCCATGTCTACCAAGGCTTGCTCATAGCCAGTCACAAAATCCCACGCCATGCCTTCCAGGTCCTCCATATCAAATTCCTGGCTATCATCTTCTAACTGTCGTATCAACCATTTTCTAGTTGATTCCCTAATCCCCCAATCCACACTAACTCCCATATCATCGAGCATAGGTGACACTAGTGCCTGAGTTGCCCTATCCGTAGGCCCCCAGTATTTCTTTGTTCCCATCGCTTCTTCCTAAAGTTGGCGTTTGTCTTCACCATCGCTTTGCCTTAAAACTGCCACTTGCCCCAAAAGTCAGGCAGTTTTTCAAAAGCGATATATCGAGTATACCTATACTCTACGCATCTCTTTTCCTGTGCAGTCTAAATAAGAACTTCAGTCGACACATTAGTCTACTTCCCGACCTTCTCTTGCTTGAGTATTCTATGCAGCACTGCAGAATATCTCCAGTCACATTTGGTGTTTGTGCAAGAGAATGATTTTCCATCTCTGCGCAATGGAGATCCACACTTTGGGCACTTCTTTTTCGATTTCCAACCCATCGTCTACCCCCTCTCTTTGTCTTAAAACTGCCACTTGCCCTAAAAGGCAGTGAGGTGCCTCAAAAGTGGCACTATATCTCCAACTCATCATGGGGAGGCTGAGAGCAGCACTTTAGTGGCTGCTATGACAGCAATAACTATGCGCTTTAGGTTATCTCGTTCCTTGCGAACTTTCCCAAGCAATTGCTGTCGCTCGTTCGGTTTCATCTTGCCCCACCCACGACGAAGCAGTTCCCGTATTTCAGGTGGAATTAAACTATCACCAGATACAATCATAGGAAAGACGAGCAACCGATGTTCACTATGCTGTTGGAGCAGGTGGTTCAGAGCGCTTCTGAGAAGGCTTCGGGAGGTTAGCAACTTTTTTAAGTGCTGCTAATATCTCAGCTTGACTGGCACCCGGTTCATAATCTTTCAAGTTCTTTGAAGCCATATGCGATTTTTTAACACCTGTAGATGTCTTCTTACTACCTACCACTAAATGACATATGCTTCCTCGTTTTTCGGGCTTGAGTTCTCACCCAAGCCCCTATCGGCTCACGGCTGCCACTCCTGGCGTCCGCTCAGCTCTTTAGCTTCTTTGATAGCCCCATCATCTTCAGCCTCGAGCCCCGGCCTTCGGAAGGCGTGGGATGGGGCTTGTGGCCTTTGCCGGCAGCATGACGGCTGGAGTGTCTCCCTCGAGTTTTCACTTACTTATCCACTTCCATTTTAACAGATTTCGATTGAGATTCAAACCAAGCTAGACCTTTGGTCTTTTTTGTCTTGGGGATTAAGTACCATGATTATACACTATCAGTGCTACATGCGTCAAAGGGAACATCGCCTTTCAAAATGATACACTACCCGTAAATGGGTTCGCTTGACAAATCGTCAGATTGTGTGATCATCTTAACATAGTATAGCCCAGCCTCCACACCGTCCACTCGCCCACCACCGCTCCCAAGGTCTAAAATTCAAAGCAATGCCCCTCAGTTTCGCAAACCATATAAACACATGCACAAGTATTGTAAATACGGATTTACGGTATTGGGATTGAGCGGATGGAGAGGACTTAGAGGGTACAACTAGGATTCTATCTTCTGAAACATGTTCTTTGCCGCGCCACAGACAGGGCATACCCAGCTATCCGGGAGCTCCTCGAAAGGAGCTCCCGGCTTTATCCCGCTACTGGGATCGCCAATCCTGGGGTCATAGATATAATCGCAAGCTACGCATTTCCACCTGACTGTTCCCATCGTTTCCACAGTAGTCTTTTGGTCAACTCGGCATATTAAATCGCTTGCAAAGGCGTCCATAGTTTTCTTGAGGCAGTTGCGAGGACAATAAGGCGACATAAGCCCTCTGATCACTTCTGAATATAACACGTTGCCTCGACGGATACGTTCGCAGAACTCATGCATAACATCCAGCGCAAACTCCGGATACTCCCTTATTTCTTGGAGGAAACCTTCTCGCCCCATTACTTCCAACTCAGTGTTGTCCTCCACCGCGATTGCGGTGGCAGAGCGGGGAGAGGCATCAACCAAAGCCATTTCGCCGAAATACTCGCCAGGCTCAAAAATGCCTATCTCTGCCTCTTGCCCTTTAGCTCCCAGGACAAGCTTTACTTTACCAGAACGGATAATGTACATCTCTTTTCCGGTGCTATTTTCCTCGAAGACCACTTCTGATTTGCGATATACCCTAAGGGATTCCTTGGAAGGCAAAGTCACCATTTCCACCTCCTCTGTAGTGCTTCATGGTGTCCTTGAACTAAGGAAGCGCAGCAACCAGAAACAGAACCACCATGCTGAGAACACTCAGAGCAATAGACACTATCTGATTTTGCTTTATGAGCCTCCCAAGTTGTCTATCCAGAATCGTGTTTGGTTGCTCTTTATTGTCGGCTGATTGTCGTAGTGCCTTTATAAGCTTAGGTAAGGAGATGAACAGTGCCCAGATTTCTAAAATTATCATAATTAATATTACGAGATGTTTTGCAAATATCTGTGCAGTCCATCTATTGGCGAATACGTTGCCAATGCCTTGGTCATTCTCATTCATTGATATAAGTGCATATCCAGTAATGGCAAATACAACGACTGCGGCCAGAGTAATAACGATTGCTTTCCGCCTATAATCGATCAGGTATTGGGCTTTCGCTGACTTAGCGACGGTGCTAATTGAAGGGAAAAATAATATAGCGGAATAAATGAGGAGCCCAACCCACGCTACAATAGCAATCAAATGGAACCAGGTTGCAAGAACCAAAGAGACATTGTCCATGAGTATCCTTCCATAATTATTCCGCCATTTATAGCTCAGACAATCGCGTTATACTAGGACTTCCTTTCAAACTAGTATTGCCATACCAACTCGTTCCAGTATTCTACAAGGGGTTTTGCAGACCCTTTAAGATTGTTCTGGCTAGTCAATTCTCGGGCGAATCATCTCCATAACATGCTGTAGTTCAAATCTGCGATCATTTCTTGGGCCGAGTCGGAAACACTGGATTAGTCCGTTATTGGACCATCGCCGTATAGTGTTGGGATTCACCCCCAGAAGAGTGGCAAAACTCGAAGTCGGCATTGGCGCAATCCGTGCCTTTTTCGGAGCGGACAGAACAGCAGCTATGTCATAGTTCCTCTCTTTTTCTTTGGGATTGAGCACTTCCCATACACGTTGACGGCTAACCCCGACTGCCCGGCCGATTTCTGCGTTGGGTAGGCCCCGCTTATGTAACTCGATTATTCTATCTCTTGTTCTCATACTTAAGCCTCCGTTGTGAGTTTCTTTATTCGTGCGCCATCAGTTGCAATATGGCCCATACCTCTATGACATGTGTGTTGCATCTTAATATGCGCCTTATCGCCTCTCGAACTAACGCTACTTGCTGGTTTTGTCTTTGCCACTAGCTGGGCTGCCACACCTCCTTCGGGTGACCGAGCGACCGGGGGGATTGCCATCAATTGCCTCCTTCTGTTATCTGAAAGGCGAAGTGAAACGCAGGCAGACGCTCGCCGGGATGGTCATCCTTGAAGGTCAACTGCGGTATGCGGAAATCATTGGTCTGGCTCATGTCTGTGCCGGCGTAGATAGCTGGGTACAAATCAATATAATGCCAGCCAGGCTCGCCGGCCGCCGGGAGATAAACTGTTACGTCTCCCTGGCTGTTGAAACCGCAGGCATAGCCGACATAGGCATTATCATAAACGAGAGTGTAGATGTTGGCCGTTTGAGTCCAGCCTACCCCCTTGAGATGGATGGTTATAGTGGTACCCGCAGGACCCGACGAAGGTGAGATGGCAAAAGCGGACGGAGTAATGGTGAAGGATGTTTCCGCGAGTTTGGTTCCTCCATCTTGCACTTCAATTCTGTGAGGCCCACCCAGGTCATCCAGCGCCTTGAATGGGAACATGATTGTTCCATCGGCTCCGACTGTTACCTTACCTAGCGAGACCGAAGCTTCGTCCCACCCGTGACCGGAAACGCGGCTACCCACTACTCGGAACCACAGGAGATCCAGCTGTTTTCCCGCGGGTAGGCCGCTACCCTGAAGAGTTACAGGTGTGCCCACGGTGCCTGATGCGATATCCGTCCAGATAGCTGGACCTGTTGTGGAATCAGGTTTGCCGGGTCCCTTTTCTATGGGTAGACTCTGCTCTTGGATTGACGGCGGTTGTATGGCTTTTCCATCGGTTACAGTGAATTCAAATGTCCACTGAGGACGGTCTGGCTCTGGTGATTGCTGCATATTCATGTAAGGGAAGGTGGCCGAACCGTGGATGATTTGAATAATGTGTTTACCAGGCGCACCAACGGCCGGAATTGATGCATGAGCAATCCCATCCGTGGTAACCGACGAAATCCAGCCGGTAAACTTGTTATCGTAGATCACTTCCCAGCTGTTCTCTAATGGTCTCCAGCCGATGCCTTGGGCATCGATAGTGATAGGTGTGCCAGTCGGCCCGCTGGACGGAGAGATCGACACTTGCATGTCAACATCGAAGTTAGACTTGTTCTGGATCTCGTTCTGTTTTTCCACCAGCACATCATGGCCAAACCCAAATCCGCTGGGAACCGTAAACGTGGTCTGGAAACCACCACTGGCGTCTGTCTTGACCTTGCCCAGCGATTGCATGACGTCGGTAAAGGTTCGGCCAGTATAATTGCCGTCTGCAACGTTCCACGTACCTGTAAAACCTTCCCAGACAAGCTCCAGTTCCGTGTTCGATTCGAAACCTTTACCTACCGCGCTTACCGTGGCTCCGATCGGTGCATGAGAAGGGTTAATTGAGAACTCACCGACATAGTTACTGGTTGGCTGAGGTGAGTTCGCTGGTTGTACAGCACTGGTTTGAACCAACGCGCTCTGACACGCAGTAGCTGCTATGACGCCAAGCGCCATAGCAGCTACGATGAGAATGAATTTCGCCCTTTTCATGAGCATACTTCCCTCCCTATTGCGCCGAAACTACTGTCAACAGCGACGGCGCCACATTGAACTCGGTGAACGTGCCGGTCCGCCCATCTTTGCTCTTCGCGGTAACTGTGTACGGGACACTACCGGTAGGATAAGTTGCCGGAATAGCCCAGGCGGTTGACCAGAAGTAGTCCGTCACCGGGACTCCTGGTTGCCCGGGATGGCCTCCGTACGCAGCAGTGAAGGTCTGCCCATCCTTGAGGGAAACCACGACAGAGCTAAGAGTTGAGTTATCCATGGGGTTGCCGGTCGCCGGGTCGTATACCTTGATGCGCCAGACTACGCTTTCCCCCTGAGGGAACCGGCTTGACTGAACACAGATATCCGCCGGATTCTTAGCGCCGGCGCTACCGATAACCGTGTTTGCATCAATCGTTAGAGCCTGAGCTGCTTTGGGACTGCTCGTGCAAGCGGTCGCGACCACAGCGGCCACTACAATCAGCACCACGATAACCCCTACTATCCATAATCTCGGTAATCGCATAATTACCCTCCTGCTTTTTGAATTTAATAAAATACCAAACTTTAGCCTCGACAAAGCTTTGTCGACTTACCAGTTCGTTTCTTTTGACAACTTCAATCGCTTACTCGTTCCTTATTGCTTTCTTATTGAGAGTAGGCCATCGCAGGTGTCGGCTCGGCTTCGCCGTCCAATATGACTGTCATCTTTCGGCCAGAAGGAAGCAAATACACACATTTCCTCACTATCTTGTCGACATGAGCTTTCGCGCGCCTCATTGGCGTTTCCCGCTCCATTTCATCAACATCCCTGGCTATTTTCTTGTCCATCGAAGCACCTCCCCAGTCTAGATTATGCCGTCTGAAACCAAATAACTCCGACCGGTTCTTCACTTCGTGATTCAGTTCGGGCAACAACTCTTTGGCCTCGAGTTGGTCTTTTTTTGTCTAGCTCATAGACCGGATTGCAGCAAGAAGCTGTGTGCTGGCGCTTCTCTTGGGGATGAAGCCGTATGCCCCGGCCTGTCTGCTAACAAGAGCGTTCTCTTCGTCATCGTACTGACTCAGCAGTAAGACCTTGGTATGCTCGCACTCTTTGCATATTCGCTTAGTGGCTTCCAGGCCGTTCATCACTGGCATGACTATGTCCATCAATACCATATCGGGCGAAAGCCTCCTCGCCTTCTCTAAGGCTTCTCTCCCATCTACTGCCTCTCCCACTACCTGCATATCCTTCTGCACTCCTAGAAGGGCACGGATTCCATCCCGGACTATGGCATGGTCATCCACAACCAGCACCTTGATTTTTCTGGTCACCTTGCCCAGCAACTTCCCGATTAAATGTACCAGTGAAGTCGGCTCGACTGGTTTAGTCAGGTAGTCCTCGCTCTCAAGTTGAAGCCCCTCTTCTCTGCTCCATCCTTTAAGCAGTTGTTCTTCCGGTGGTGCGTCAATCACAACAATAGGCACATCGTTGAATGGCGGTGTGTGCCTCAGCCACTCGTGCAGCTCAAATGCACTACCCCGGGGCATTATTGTGCCCAATAAGACGAGGCCAGGCCTTTGAGCCCAGGCCTTTTCTTGTGCCTGCGTCTTGTCGGTAGCGATGCAAACCTCATACGCTTTGGCCACCAGCCTCGCCTGCAGACTTGACGTGGAGTCCTGTTCATCATCTACGATAAGAATTATTGGGTTGGCCTTCATCTCTGCTCTCCTCCTCGAACCAGTCGAATCTCTCAGAGTAGTTCTCTATAGTCTAGGGAGAGAGAAGGAGGTCAACCCGCATTGACCTCCTTCTCCCATTTGGTAAAGGAGATTCCCAAAAGTTGTCTGCGTTGATGGCACTACCATGACTTGCAGAATCTGTGCCTTCCTTTGCGATCCGTACAGTGTAATAACGGTAGATTTTTCCATTTGGGTAGCTCAGCCGTCAGTCATCTATTTCTTAATCTAGAACAATAAATACTGTCTGAATATCGGCGGGAGTCTGATTGTTTTGTAGGACTCTGGCGAATTCTCCTGCCAGTGTTTGTCCTACAAATGGTTCACACCAGTGTCAGAAAGAAGTTGATAGTGTTAGAAGGGGCGAAGCAAGGTTTGCATAGATGTGGCTTTTGTCCCCGTGGAAGCAGGGCGTCTAATTAGTATCCGTTCTAGTCTACGAGGCGGTTATTTATGGCATAATGGGTTAATTCAGCATTATTCTTCATTTTCATTTTCTCCAGGATGCGGAATCGATAGGTGCTGATGGTCTTGACACTCAGTGATAGCTCCTTGGCAATCTCTGAAACTGTTTTCCCCGAGGCAATCATACACATGACTCTATACTCACGACCGGACAGACCTTCATGGGGTAGTTGCTCGGCATTTTCTTGCACGACGGAAGCTAATCTCTCGGCCAGGGAAGAACTCACATACTTTCCACCTGTCGACACTTTACGAATGGCCACCACCAATTCATCCGGTGCACTTTCCTTGGTCACGTAGCCCGAAGCACCTAGTTTTAAGGCACGCACAGCGTACTGTTCTTCTGGATGCATGCTTAGCATCAGAACAGGAAGTCTTGGCTTTTCACTTTTCAGTCGGGTTAGAACATCCAGGCCGTCCTTGCCTGGCATGGTGATATCTAAGAGAACCACATCGTAGTCAGACGTCCTTACCTTGCTAAGCACTTCCCACCCGTTGGTAGCTTCATCAGCGACCACCATGTCGGTAGTCTCGGCGATTATCTGCTTCAGTCCCCGCCGAAAAACTGGATGGTCATCGGCTATTAATATTTTCAGCATCGGGAATCTCCCCGCTCTTAAGCGGAATGCTTACCGCAACTACTGTGCCCTTTCCGGGAGTGCCACTGATCTTAACCTCACCGCCCCAGAAACGGGCACGCTCTCTCATACCAATAAGCCCGAAGGCTTTGGGATCAGATAGCTGCTTCTCTTCAATCCCTTTTCCATTATCGCTGATTCTGAATAGAATTCTTCCTCGTTTCTCCTGCAATGACAGTTTGACCCTGGTTGCATTGGCATGACGAACAACATTCGTCAGCGCCTCCTGACAGATACGGAAAATCGCTGTAGAGCGATCCCGATCGAGTTTGATCTCTTTTGGGCTTGCCCTGAACTCAAAATCGATGTCAGTGCGCTTTCGTAATTCTTGTGCCTGCCATTCAATCGCAGCCGCAAGGCCAAGGTCATCTAACAGGCCCGGTCTCAATTCACTGGATATCCTCTTTACCGTTTGTATGGCCCTATCAATTAGTTCATACATCGTTCTTGTCTTCTCCGCGAGCGATGCTTCAGCTTTGGGTAGTCTCTTAGCCATCCAAGACATATCTATTTTCAGAGCTGTTAATAGTTGTCCTAGCTCATCATGAATCTCACGTGCTGAATTCGTTCTCTCTTCTTCCCTGACTGATTCTAAATGCCGCGAGAGGTCACGCAACCGTTCACGCGAAGTTTTCAGCTGTTCTTCGGCCTCTTTGCGGTCGGTGATATCAGTAACCATGTGGAAGAATACTCTTCTACCATCTGCAGTTGAACCCCTGGTTGGATAAATAGCTGATCTGGTCCAGCGTCGTGAAACTGTATCAAATATCTCCCGTTCGACAGCCTGATTTATTTTTAATGCTTCCTCTAGTGGACAGGCATCTATTGGTCTGTCAAGCCCATGTATTACGGATGGACAGTATTTACCAACGATGTCTTTGGGAGTCACGCCTAGCTGGGCTCGCACGGCACTGTTTGCCTGCAGAATATGGTGGTGTTCATCTAACAGCATCACATAGAAAGGGAAGGCGTCCAAAATATCCGCGAGCTCCAGTCGCATCTTCATACTGTTCGATTCACTCTTCGCGGCTATTCTCTGCAGCTTTCGTGGCCTCTTCGTACGATGAAGCGCTCCTAATGCAGCAGGTCCTGTCTTTGCGTCATGCTTCATATCATCCGCCCCACTCCAATCAACGTTATATAACACAATTATACCGCAATTACTCGGCTACCAAAACTAGAGGCAGATTTCAACCCAAGGCAGATTATGCCGCCAGAAAGAGATGGGGAGAGTGCTCGCGCATGCTGGCCTTATCAGCCGGTGCGAGCTTCATTCTGCAATCATAGACTGCAAACTCTTCAAAATCGGTGAGTATGCTGAGTGGCAGCTTAGCCGACCATGCGTAACGTCGGAGTTGATAGGCAGGGTCGATATCATCCTTAATATCTACGGCAGGCTTCTTTGCTTCAACAAAGAACTTACGGGTGCCACCGATGCGAAAGCAATAGTCCGGGGCCTTAGTATAACCTCCTACCTTTATGGCGTCTTCGTGTATTACGTCTTTGTACGCCACTGCATAGCCACCTTTATTAGTCACATCCCACCCAAGGGCTTCAAAGAAAGGATCAAGGAACTCTCGCCGCAGCTGCGTCTCATGATAATGGATGGAATGGTATGCTTCATGGTTGTGGTCAAAACGTTCGACCAGTTCAGAGATTTCCCTGGGAACTGACATCTTTATCTCCGCACTAGCCATCTCACTTGCGAGCATTATAACAGAACGATGGTTGTGCTGAAAGTAAGTAATTGCGAGTTACTGTTGATTTAGCTTGGGGTGAACGATTTAAGGAAAATTTTCGACGAGTTTAAAATTGGCTATCTACTAGCTTCATTAGAAGTTTCGCACATTAGCACTGGATAGCAAGAATATTTTTGGGTAAGATTTTAGGCCGGTAGTATACATAAGGTTTTTGCACATCCCTACCCCTTTAGAGGGGGGGATTTGAGGAAAGCGTGGTTTTGACCCCTCATTCTAAGTCTCCCTCAAGTGTAGAGAGAAGTCGGGGCTTGGATGGAATTACGACCACACGGAGATAACGACTGCGTCGGAGAAATTAGATGGGTGTATAAAGAGAATTCTCCCTCACGCAGATGCCCCCGAATAGTGGCGCAATCCCGCCCGCCAAAATAATCGCGAAAGCATGAACAGGACTACCGCTAATGCTACAGCGATCACTAAGGTCACCCAGGTGAGGCGGCCGGTCAAAGCTTCGGCGGGTACGGTCGTGGCGAAAGCAACCGGTATGATAAAGGTAAGGCCGTAACGCAGCCATCCCGGATACAAACTTATCGGCCAGCGTCCCGCCTCGTACATACTCTGAAACACCATCAGAATGTTTTCCACCCGCACGAACCAGAACGAAAGCGTCGCCAGAATCAGCCAGAAGCTGTAGATGATGACCCCGCCCGCAAGGAGCATCAGAATGAACGCCCCCGCCTCCCATCCCCCCACCCTCTCGTTCATCCGGACCAACGCAGCCGCCAGCACGCCGAAACCCAGCATAATATCGATCAGCCTCCAGATTTCCACGCGCTGTATGCTGATGATGAGCTGCGCATCCGCCGGCTTGGTCAGCGTAAAATCCAGCGTACCGTGGCGCACCGAATCGATGAGCTCCTCCATGCCCGGCTGAATTATGAGGCCGATCATTCCGCCCACCAGAAAATACACGCCCACAAGCGCCAGCACCTGGTCAGGCCGCCAGCCGCCCAGAGTGTCGGTGTAGGAAAAGATCACAGCCAGTCCCGCCAGTGAGATGCCCAGGCTGAGCAGCGACTGGAATAGCTGTATGAAGAAGTTGGCTCTGTAGGCCAGCTCGCCCCTCACGCTGACCCGGAAAAACGCCCCAAACAATCTAAGGTAGCTCATGCGCCCACCGCCGAGTACACCCGCAGGCCCGCACGCCATACCACCCGGACCAGCACGATGCTTACGATTAACCACGCCACCTGGGCTCCCAGACCCATCAGCGCTTGGGCAGGCGTATGCTGGCCCAGCAATATTTCCACCGGAAAGCTGATCAACCAGCGGAAGGGCAGAATCGCAGCTGCAATCTGCACCGGATGCGGCAGAAGCGCCAGCGGGGCGATCTGCCCGGAGAGAAACAGCAGCAGCACAAAGTAGGTCTGATTGATAGCGCTGACGCGTGTCGTCCAGAACGCCGCCTGGGCCAGGGTCCATTCCAACAGGAACCGCACCAAAAAGGCGAGCAGCAGCGACGGGATGAATACTCCGATGGCCCACAGCGGGGGAGAAATGGAGGCATGGAAGGCCACAGCCAGTCCTACTGCGATGACTATCATGATAGGCAGCGTTATCAGCTTCGAGGACACATTGTCGGCAATGTCAGAATGGATCGGGTGCACGGGCTTCAACAGCGCGAAGGAAAGGATTCCCTCCCGCACGCGGTACTCGAATTCGTACATTATCCAGGTGTAGGTGATCTGGTTGACCAGCATCAGCACGATGAAGTAAGCGGCGAACTCCTTCGTGGTGTAGCTGCCCACGCTTCCGCCGCTGCTGTTCGATACTATCGTCCATACGATGAGATAGACCAGCGGTTCCAGCACCTGCCCGATCATCCAGATGAACAGCGAGGCGCGGTACTGGAACATCGCCGCCATGGTGGTTTTGAATTGCTGCGCGTATAGCTCCGCCAGAGCTTTCATGGATTCCCCTGCGCGAAGACCAGCTCGATCACTTCCTCGATGGGAGGGTCTTCAACCAGCAAGTCTATCACCGGCAGGTCCGCCAGCAGCCTCTCGGTGACGCGGGCTGTTTCGGCTTTGGGGACCCGGAGCGTAAAGTGGCCGTCTGAGCAAGATACGACCTCGCCGTACGCGTTCAAATCGGCCTGGCAGTCCCCTATCTGCACTTCGATGGTTTTGTGCGCCGTGAATTTCTGCACCAGGATCGAAAGGTCGCCATCGAAAAGGAGCTTGCCGTGGTGGATGACCACGACGCGCTTACACAGCGCCTCCACGTCAGCCATATAGTGGCTGGTCAGCAGGACAGTCGCCCCGAAGCGGCGGTTGTACTCCGTGATAAAGCCCCGTATGCGCCGCTGCATCGTCACGTCAAGGCCGATGGTCGGCTCGTCCAGAAACACCACACTCGGGCGGTGCAGCAGGGCTGCTGCGATCTCGCACTTCATCCGTTCGCCGAGCGAGAGGTTGCGCACCGGCTTGTGCAGAAGCGGCCCCAGTTCCAGAAGCGCGGTCAGCTCGTCAAGCATGCGGCGGTAGTCCTCTTGCGGAATGCGGTATATGGCCCGGTTCAACTCGAATGAATGCAGGGCGGGGATATCCCAGACCAGCTGGTTGCGCTGCCCCATCACCAGTGTAATTTGCCGCAGGAACGATTTCTCACGCTTCGAGGGAACGTAGCCGAGCACGGTCGCGTCGCCCGAAGTGGGATGCAGCACACCGGAAAGCATCTTGAGCGTGGTTGTCTTGCCCGCGCCGTTGGGGCCCAGAAAACCCACTATCTCGCCGGCAGCCAGGTCGAACGAGATGCCGTCCACGGCAGCGACTTCTACCTTGCGGCGGCGCACCAGGCTTCCCAGCGCGGCCATAGTGCCGGCTTCCTGCTCGCTGACGGTGTAGACCTTGCGCAGGTTCTGGACCTGAATTGCGGGCGATTTCATAGTGGTCATAGTAACGACTGTCTTCGATAATACGAGCGGCCTGACCCGCCAGAGGCGGGCTATTTGAACCTGTTCTCTGAAGTCTGGATTATATGTTCAGAGAGAAGAGGTGTCAAGCAAAACTACTCTGGGCTCTCCGCCGAAACCAGGCCAATTGGTCCACATAGCACTCTCCACACAGACATGCATTAGTTTCTCCCCTGGGGCGCTAATTCACCACCTTTAGAAAATGGCGACTCACCTGAGTCGGGTCAGTTGGCGTCGGCACTGTTACTATAGCCACGGCTTTCCCAGTATCCGCGGAAATTTTCGTTGTCCGATACCTCAATGCGCGTGACCCACTTCGCCCACTTGTAGCCGAGTTTTCCTTCCGCCACCACCTGAAAAGGAAACCCTCTGTCCTGGGGCATAGTGATATCATTTAGCCTCAGCGCAATAATAACATTCTTGTCACGGATATAGCTTAAATCAAGCGAAGTATATCCGGAGGGAGAATCGGCGGTGTAAAAAATCAGTATCTTAGCTTCCGGTTTTACTCCGGCGTCATCCAGAATTGAGGCTAATGCAGGCCCTGTCCATTTAGCGATGAAGCTCCACCCTTCCACACAAGGCAGCGTTGCCAGCCTGGATACCTGCGGATACGCCTGTAGGTCGCCGTAGGTCAGTGTGAGACTCTTGTTTACCAGACCATCAACGGTCAATGTATAGGTGTCTTTGTTTATCACCTGGGTTCCTGCCAGGGCGTTGTTTCGCTGCGCATTTATGGAGGTAAGCTTCACTCCCAAATATTCCGTGGCTTCGGTCTCTCCCGGCGGCGGTGTGAAAGGCTGGCGACAAGCGGCTAGCGTCAGGACAAGCATCATAACAATAAATATTCGTGATGTCAGCCGCGGAACGTTCCTTCGATTCATTTTTGTCTCCCTACGCAAAATATTCCATGAAGACAACTCCGCCCACAACGCAAACTCCGATAGCGACAAGCAGGCTGTTGAACAGCCAGGCTTTTCGCGCGCACCGAGACGGCAAATTTAGCCTTACATTTAAAAGCACGTGCATGGTAAAGAACACAGCCGCAGGGACTTGAATCGCACGGTGAATGGAGTCTGCCTCACCGCAATCAATCAAGCCCAGCGAAGCCTTGTAAATGATTTCGGTGCGGGTAATGCCCCACCCGGAAACTAACAAAATAATGATCGTGATCAGGAGAAGCCAGGCGCTGGCTCGAGCTATCCGCCTCAAATATACGTCCGTCTTCCGCGCATCGGGAACAACGCTCCGTGTCTCCTGACTCATGTCTGTTACTACCGCCTTAGCTCGCTACCCGACACCCCATATTCATATGCAGCACTGTGACCGACTAAAACCGGTTTAGCTGTTCGTCAGCCGGGGGCCTGATTCCCATAATAAACGTCTTGGGATAAACAAGTTATAAAATGGAGGTTAAAAAAGTCATGACATTTTTGCGAACTGGTACCGAGCCCCGGTACCGTCATTCACAGAAAGTGTTACTAAATACCCCTCTTCTTCGGGACGATGCGGTGATTCCCCACAAGTCCGTATGGTGTTACTCTAGTCGCGGTCTAGCATCGCTTGTCGTAGGAGCGCAGTCGCCTTGCGCATTGCCAGAGAACCACGAGACTGAAATTGGGGAGCGTGACAATTATGGTTCCTAGTCGCCACAACGTTACTGAGGAAATCGAAAATACGGAAGCCTTCGGCGCGTTTTGCAGCGCCTACCTCGACCTGGTCTACAGGTACATCATCTATCAGGTCAGGGAAAGGGCAACCGCCGAGGATCTCACTCGGAAGACATTCCTGAATGCCTGGAAAAGCCGTGGCGAAGATAAATGTGATGGGTCTCAGTTTTCAGCATGGCTTTATCGTATAGCCCAGAACTACATTGCAGACTATTTCCGTGCCAACCCGCAGTGCAAGACTGTGGAGATGGAGCCGCCGGCAGGGAACAATGATTCTGAGCGAGAGGTTGACAGGGACAAGATCGAGCGATTGTTTGTCAGTGCGATATCTTGTTTACCAGAACAACAAAGACAGGTCATCATCCTGAAGTTCATCGAGGGGCTGGATAACCCGCAAACCGGACAAGCGATGGCCAGTATGCAAGGGACCATCAGAATGCTGCAGATGCAGGCTTTGGCCACATTGCGGCAGAAGCTAAATGCAGAATCGCAAGATAGGAAAATTACTGCTGATCTTTCGGAAGTTCTGGATGAGTGTTTAACGCGTATACGCAGCGGAGAGGCAATAGAGCTCTGTTTCAGTAAGTATTTCTATGCGCGCCGAGAGTTGGAACCACTGCTGTATACTGCGATATCTATCTCGCACGCGCCAAAGGCGTCACCTTCGGAGGAATTTAGAAGCACATTCAAGGCCAGTCTAATGGCACGCCCCAGCGAAAAGCCTGCGCCAGCCAAAGCTGAGAAACCGCAACCGCGTAATCATGAGCCCAAGGGACTAGCCACCGTATCGCGGAGGTTAATGCATGCCTTGTCCGGCCACAAAAAAATGGCTGTTGCCATGACGTCTATGTTACTACTTGTGCTGATAGGCAGTCTCTCCGCATACGTCATACTCGGTTCTCAGTCATCATCTTCTGTCCCGGCCTCTAGCTGCACTCTTACTACAGTTAGTGGTAGCGTTAATATTCAGACAGCGGGGTCAAATGACTGGCAGCAGGCTGTTAATGGGATGACTTTTACCGCGGGAAGCCAGGTGAAGACCGGGCCAGGGGCCGAAGCCCTGCTCACCTTCTCCGATGGCAGTACCCTGAGGCTTGAGCCTGATACTCATGTCACAATACAGCGAGTCCAATCCAGCGAGCAAGGTGGCGCTGAGATTGTTCTGAACCAATCGTTGGGCAAGACCTGGAGCCACGTCGTGAAAAGGGTGGAGCCAGCCACGTATTACGAGGTACAAACCGCTTCGGCTTCCGCTATGGCGCGAGGCACCTCATTTACGGTCGAAGTCAACGAAGCGGGTTCAACCGTGGTTCAAGTGAGTGAGGGGTTGGTCGCTGTTAGCGCACAGG
>Ga0209777_10004143_pt1 | contig 17351 bp, 14 predicted proteins | sample FrelakmetHBP12HB_FD_187147 | JGI IMG/M metagenome (GOLD analysis project Ga0209777, IMG submission 187147) | Freshwater lake sediment microbial communities from the University of Notre Dame, USA, for methane emissions studies -HBP12 HB (SPAdes)... | ecosystem: Environmental > Aquatic >...
GTCTCTCGGAGCTTGTGCATGCCTGAGGCGAGAGTTTTCAGGAGAGCCGGACGCGGGAAATCTGCACCTCCGGTTCGACGAGGGGAGAGTGGGTCGCGCTTTGCGTCGCCCTCTCTCCTACTCTACCGGCTCGGAACGGATCACGGTCGCGGCTCAGAACGGATGCGCTTAATCGTGCGCCACAGGGAACAGCACGGCTACCCTGACTTGTACCCTGCCGCGTTGGTTCTCAAAGCGCGTTGTAGGTCCACATGACGTACTGATAGCGGATCGCGCTATTGCCTGGCGAAGATCGAAGGTGTCGGCAACGTTGCCGGGCAAGGGACGGCGGTCGAAGCCCGGTGCTCTGGAATCCTGCATTTGTGCGAACAGATGGAACCACTGACGCACGGTGAAGGTAGAGCTCAAACGTAGACGGGAGAGGTAATAGGAGTCAGCGGCCCCTGGTATGCCGCCGAGTCCCTGATACGTCTCGGCCCGGCCGCGAATCTCCAAACCCAATTTCCACCAGTCGGGCATAGCGTCGGCTGCCCGGCTGAGCGGGTCCGCCGCAGGCGCGGCCGAGGACGATTCAGACGCGGCGCCGCCCGGTTCAGAGCCCGCGGCAAAGACCGCCGCAGACAGGGCAGCAGCACTCACCACAAGGACGCTCATGAACGCTCGGCCATGCATATTCCTCCTGCTGTGCCCGGGCTCCGGCGTCGGCGGGGCGCCCGCAAGCCCGCCGGGTTTGCGCGCAACTGCACACGTGGTGGAACGGCCACCCTGCAACTCCCTCGTCCTCGCTACTACGTATCGGCCGAAAATGATCCGTGGTTCTGACATTCGCGCACGCCAAACAAGATCCGGATGGCAACTTGCCGGGCGGATGGTGCGAGTGCCCGGATTCGGCTACGTGGCACGAATCGCCTTCCGGGCGTTCGCGGGCAGGAGGGCCGGCCAGGCAGGCGGCGAGCCTTTGCTGCTGTTGGTCTGACGGTAACGGCTCTGGTGTTGGCAATGCGAAAGGACTTCGCTTAGACTACACTGCATGTTTGTATCGGTGACGGGCCGCGATAACCTCATTGATCTAATGAAGGAATGACACCCGATGCGGATCCGCACGACGGCTTTGGCGATACGAGGATCAAGGTTGGTGTCCGCAACGTCGCGAAGAAGGAGTAGTCCAGAAATGAAGAGTGCAAGAGGTCTTTTTGCTTTGCTGGTTTTGTGTGGGGCCGCGCTACTCGTGGTGGGTCCGCAAACAGTCTCAGCCGCTGCAGTGACCGGTGTGAAGGTTTGGGAGGAGAACATCGTGATCCCCACCTACCCTGCCGGTGCGCCGGAACCCAACCCGATCTTCAACCTGGGACGCGACTCGCAAGGGGCGCAGGGCATCGTCTATCCCTACCCTCTGTACGACATTCTCCTGCACCAGAAGGTGGACAAGACCTACCGAATCGTGTACCTCGAAAACGAGTACATCAGGATCGGCATCCTTCCGGAGATTGGCGGTCGCCTCTTCGAAGGGATCGACAAGACGAACAACTATAACTTCATATACCGGCAGCATGTGATCAAGCCGGCCCTCATCGGGTTGATCGGCGCGTGGATCTCGGGCGGAATCGAGTGGAACATCCCGCATCATCACCGCGCTTCCACGTTCCTTCCGGTGCAGTACAGCGTCGAGGATAATGCTGACGGCAGCAAGACGGTGTGGGTGGGCGAGCTCGAAGTGCGCCACCGCACCCGCTGGGCGGTCGGCTACACGATGCGGCCGGGGAAATCGTACTTCGAGGCGCGCGTGCGGATCCTGAACCGCACACCGGTGGTGAACACGATGCTCTGCTTCGCCAACGTCGCCGTGCATGTCAACGAAGACTACCAGGTGATCTTCCCTCCGAGCACGCAGCGCGGAACGTACCATGCGAAAACCGAGTTTGTCGATTGGCCGATCGCCACGACCGTCTATGAAGGCGCCGACTTTACGAAGGGCGTCGATGTGAGCTGGTACAAAAACCACCTGCTCGCGAACTCGATCTTCGCCTGGAACTACTCCGACGACTTTTTCGCGGGCTACGATCACGGCAAGCATGCGGGAACGATGGCGGTCGCCGATCACAACATCGTGCCGGGCAAGAAGGTCTGGACCTGGGGCGACGGCCCGCGCGGCCGGATGTGGGATCACATCCTCACCGACAAGGACGGCCCGTACGACGAGCTGATGGTCGGGGCATACTCCGACAACCAGCCCGACTATAGCTGGCTGCAGCCTTACGACGTGAAATCGTTCTCCATGAACTGGTATCCGTTCCGGGACTTGGGCGGCGTGAAGAAGGCGAACCTGGATGCCGCGGTCAACCTCGACGTCACCAAGGACGGCACGGCGAAGGTGGGCTTCTACACGACCTCGGCGTTCCCTTCGGCGACAGTGCGCCTCGAGGCGGGGTCCAAGGTGCTGATCGAGGAAACAGTCGCGATCGACCCAGGCAAACCGTTCGTCAAGCAGGTCGCGGTTCCTGCCGGCATCGACGAGCACGACCTGCGGGCATCGATCTCGGCGAATGGGCGTGAGCTGGTTTCGTACTCTCCTGTGCGGCTGACTCCCGAACCGGCTCCCAAACCGGTGACGAGCCCGGCGCCGCCCTCCGCCGTGACGACGGTTGAGGAGCTTTACCTGATCGGGCTGCGGGCTGAGCAGTTTCACGATCCCTCGGTCAAGCCCGAGGCGTACTGGGAGGAAGCGCTGCGCCGCGATCCTGGCGACATCCGGGTGAACACGGCGCTCGGCATCAACTACTTCAAGAAGGCTCGTTTCGCCGAGGCCGAGCAGTTGTTCCGGAAGGCGATCGCGCGGTTGACGGACAACTATACGACGCCGAAGGACGCCGAGCCGATCTACTACCTGGGCCTGACCCTGAAGGCGCAGGGCAAGTTCGATCAAGCGTACAAGTACCTCTATCTGGCTACGTGGAATTTGCAGTGGCGGGCCGCGGGCTACTACGAGATTGCCGAGATCGCCACGATGCGTGGCGACTACGCCGCCGCGCTCGATTTCCTCGACCGGTCGATCGACCACAACGGGTTGAACATCCGGGCGCTGAATCTGAAGGCGGCTGTGCTGCGGCACCTGGGCCGGCCGGAGGAAGCGCTGCAGGTTCTGGCAACCGCGCACCGCAAGACCGATCCGCTGGACGTGCGGTCGATGGCTGAGCGGTGGCTTGCCGGGAAGACCGCGGACTCGCTCGGTGCGCTGACTGCGGCGATGAACGACCATCCCGCCACGGCCACCGAGACCGCGGCCGAGTACCTGAACGCCGGACTCTGGCAGGACGGCGCCGATGTGCTTGGGCAGTCCGTGGAAGCGGCCAGGGACAAGACCGCGATCCAGCCGCTCGTCTACTACTATCTCGGCTATTTTGCCGGGCAGATGCACCAGCCACGGAAGGCGTCGGAATACTACCTGCTCGCGGCGAAGATGCCCTCGGCGTATGTCTTCCCCTTCCAATACGAGACCATCGACGTGCTTCGCCACGCGATGGCGTCGAATCCCAGGGACGCCCGCGCCCCGTACTACCTGGGCAATCTGCTGTTCGACTGGCAGCCCGGCGAAGCGGTCCGGCTCTGGGAAGCGTCGGCGGCGATCGATCCGTCCTTCCCGATCGTCCACCGGAACCTGGCTATTGCCTATGGTTTTGGGAAGCCCACGGCTTCCGTAGATAAGGCGATCGCGCAACTCGAGACCGCCGTCTCGCTCACCCCGAAGTATGCGCGGCATTTCGCGGAACTGGACGAGCTCTACGAATCGGCCGGAGTTGCTCCCGAGAGGCGGCTCGCGATTCTCGAGAAGAATCGGGATGTCGTCGAACAGCGCGACGATTCCACGGCCCGCGAGATCGGGCTGCTGGTCGCACTCGGCAAGTACGATGAGGCGATCCGGCGTCTCACGGGGCGGGAGTTTGCGGTTTGGGAGGGCGCGAACCTCAACGTGGCGGACAACTGGATTGATGCGCATCTCCTGCGCGGCCGGAAGTTCCTGGCGGCAAATCGAACCAAGGAGGCTTTGGCGGATTTCAGTGCAGCCCTCGAGGTTCCGTCGAACCTGCCTTCGGAGGGTGTCGATACGACGACCAGGGAGCCGGAACTGGACTACTGGATCGGTAATGCCCACCAGGCCGTGGGCGATTCGGACCAGGCGAAGGCGTACTGGCAAAAGGCGGCCGATGCGAAGCTGGGTCCTTCACGGCGCACTGGGCCGACCGGTCTGGCCGGGCCGGATCTCCAGGCATACTACGAGGCGCTTTCACTGCGCAAGTTGGGCCAGGCAGAGAGGGCCGGGAGGCTGATGCAGAGCTTCGTCGATGCCGCGAACGACTCTTTGAAGGTAGCGGCGCGGGCGTCTGGCGCGAACGAAACGATGGAACAGCTTCGGGCACAGCGAGCACGGCTCGCGGCCGCCCATTACGCAGCGGGCTTGGGCTATCTGGGCCTGGAAGACAAGTCGAAGGCCAAGGGAGAACTGACGAAGGCGCTCGAAGCAAGTCCCGGTCACGCCGGCGCAAAATCGGCGCTCGACAGCCTGGATTAGGCGGCGTCTTCCACACAGTTTCGCTGTGAGTGCCGGTTGCCGGTCATAGCGTGCGGGAGGCAGACATCCGCGCCGCTCGGCTTGGCCGGGCATGTTCCCGAGACGGGGTGGTACAGTGCCGTCATGGCAACGACCACTCCGCCGCTCGTTCTCCTGCTGATAGCCGGTGCCGGAACAGTGGTGACCAGCGCCGGGAGCACCGGCTCGGACGCCAGACTTCTTACGCCCTCGGTGCGGCAGCACGAGAGAATTGAGCTGGCAGCCTCGTCCGGCGGCGCGCCGGGCAACCCGTTCGACCCGAACCAGGTCACGCTGGACGCAGTGGTCACGCTACCCTCCGGCCGAACCGTTCGCGTTCCCGGCTTCTGGTTTCAGGACTACCGGCGTACGCTCCAAAATCCGGAGTCCGTCGGTGTAAAGCGCATCGAGGTCCTGACACCCGAAGGAAAGCCGGAGTGGCGCGTTCGCTTTTCGAGCGGGGAGACCGGGCCGCATCGCTTCGTTCTTGAACTGAAGGACCGCGACGGCGTACGCCGCAGCAGGGAGCTTGTCGCCACAGTCTTGCCCGGACCGCGGCGAGGTCTGATTTGCGTGAGCCCGCGCAACCCGGCATACCTCGAAGACGCCGCCGGCCGGGTCTATTTCCCGCTCGGACAGAACCTGTGCATGTACGAAGAGAAGGAAGGAACGTACTACTTCGACCGCTTTCTCGACAAACTTCGTCGCGGCGGCGGCGACTATGTCCGCCTGTGGCAGGAATACTACGTCCGCAAGGATCAGCAACAGCCGGCCGGAGCAGGCGATGGCTCCGCCTCGGGTTTTCCGCTCGAGACGCAGGCGACCGGACTTGGCGTGTATGACCTGGCCTCGGCCTGGCGGCTGGACTACGTCAGCGAACTCTGCGAGAGACTCGACATACGCTGGCAGCTCACGTTCGAGATGGTGGTGTGGTGGGAGCGCAAGCTCGAGTACCGCTGGAAGCGAAACCCCTACAACGCGGCGAACGGAGGGCCGGTTCTCAACCCCGAAGACTACCTCACGAACAGCGCGGCCAGGGAGCTGGCGAAGCGGAGGTTACGCTACAGCGTCGCCCGCTGGGGCTGGACAACGAACCTTGTGGCGTGGGAGCTGTGGAACGAAATCGACAACATGGACCATTTCAACTCCGCCGCTTCGGCCGCCTGGCACCGGGAGATGGGCGCCTACCTGCACCAGATCGATCCCTGGCGGCACCTGATTACAACGAGCTGGCGCGACCGCGACACATTCGCCGTCCCCGAGATCGATATCGTGCAGGGCCATTCCTATTTCGAGTCGGAGATTGACGCGGCGGAATACTCGATGGAGGACACCGACCACCTGATGCGGGGCTTCGGCAAGCCGTTCTTCTTCGGCGAGCAGGGCATTGACGGGCCGGCGAGTGTGGATCCCGAGGGGAAGCACTTTCACGACTGCCTGTGGGCGACCGCGATGAGCGGCGCGGCCGGGGCCGGCATGTACTGGTGGTGGCACAACTACATAGAGAGCTACGACCTGTATCGCCACTACCACGCTCTCGCGCGGTACACGAAAGATGAGGATTTCGCCGCGTCGCGCTGGGCGATGGTGAGGCTGTCGCTACCCAACAAGCCCGTCTGGTTGCGCGCTTACGGCCTGATCGCGAGAGACCGCGCCCTGCTGTGGGTCCATGATCCTCTCGCATTTCGAATTCTGGAGGGCAAAGCCGTCAAGGGCGCGAAAACAGTCGGCGCGAGCCTGAATGTCGTCGGTCTCGATGACGGTATCTACGATATCGAGTGGTGGAACACCACTACGGGCGAGGTAGCGCGAACCGATCGCGGGACGGTGAATCACATGGATCATGTCGGATACGGGCTCGAGTTGAAGCCTCCGGACTTCTGGGGTGACGTGGCGGTGAAGGTCCGGCGGGCGCGGTAGAACGGATCCGTCGCATCGATCCCAGGGCCGGCGCTATTTCACCGGCAATGTACTGCGGCGCGGGGCTAGTGCAGGACCACGGCGCGGAAGGTCGCGCTGGCCGGATCGAGCGTCGTACCCGAGTTGTTGCACAACCTCACGGCGACCGTGTTGGTTGCGCTCACGCGCATCATTCCGGTCAAGCCGGCCGCGAGTCCCGCCGGCCAACCTGGTGCTATGGCATCTCCCGGGGAGGCGCCGTATAACGTGAATGTCTGCTCGGGAGCACAGGCCCCGTTCGCCATCGATGCGAAGTCCAGAGTCGCATTCGCAGCGGCGTACGCCGGCACCACGGCTGTATCTACCGACACCGTCGTCCGCCCGCCGGACTCCGCCATCGTGATGCCCGTTCCGGCCGAGAGCGCCTTCGAGCTGAGGATGGCACGGAAGTCGTGGCCGCCCGCCGAGTCCCAATTGGCGGAAGTCGCCGTCCACGTGTACAGGGGAATCGAATCCGATGGAAAGTTGGTGGTGCTCGCCTGAGCCATGCATCCGGCTGACGCCGTGACCGTCGCATTGTGACCAATGGTGAGCGTGCCGCCCGAGCTGACGTAAATGTACGCCGTCCCGCTGCCGGAGCTGATCGTCGCGGTGCAGCTTCGCGTGAAGTTGTATGCCGTGTTTCCGAAGCGCGCCGTGCAGGGCGTGGAGGCGGAACAGTTCGGCCCGATAGTGAGCACTGCCGGGCTCGTCCGCGACACGGCGAAATCGCCCAGTTGCGCTGCCATTCCCGTCCCGCCGCTGCCTCCGCTCACCGTGGCCGGCTGCCAGGTATTGGCCGATGCGCTCCATACCAGTGCTTGCCCGTCGGCCGGGGCTGTTGTTGCGACCGAACGGCCCTGCAGTGCGTTCACCACCACCGTTCCGATGTCGCCGGAGGCATCCCCTGAAAGAGTGTGCGTGTGCGTGGCCGCGGCTTTGGCATTCAACTGGCTCTGAAGGTCGCCCGTCACGTTCGCCAGGCACCCGAACACCGTGTTGGTCACCGTGCCCGCGCCGATCTTGACCGCATCGACGCCGGGAGCAATCTGGCTGTTCGCCGCGGTTCCGGAAACCTGCGAAAAGCTGTAATCCCCGACCGCGGCCGTGATCGTGCCCGTCCTCCCGAAGACGCTGGACACCTGCGACGAGCCGCTCATCTGCGTCCAGGTGTTGGCTGCCGTGCAGAAAGACAGGTTCTGCCCCGCCGGCGCGTTGGTCTTGAAGAACTGGTCGCCGGCTGTGCACGTTGACGGCAGCGCCGTTCCTGCCTGGGCCGGCGCCGTCCTCTGCGCACCCGACGCCACCAATGCTCCCTGGAACGTCTGCGTGGTGCCGCTTGCGAAGGTGTTGCTGCCGGCAGTCGTCGCCGAGTATGCCGCACCGGAACCGTTCAACACGCAGCGCCCGCTCTGCGCGGAGATGAAGGTCACCGTCACATCGTAGGTCGCCGGGTGCACGGTGATGGACGATGGCGTGATGCGCAGCGCCGGAACGGAGTTATCGTAGCAGCCGACGATCACATTGGCGGTTCCGAGTCCGTGCGTTGTTCCCGCGATCACGATCGTGGTCTGTGAGGTGAATGACTGCGAGTAGTTCGGACCGCCGGCGGTCATGGCCGGGTACGGTTGCCACTGCGACGGGCCGGAGCTCCAGCGCAGCACTTGGCCGTCCGTCGGAGCGGTGGCCGCCACTCCGCGGCCCTGCAGCCCGCTGACCACGGCGGCATCCGGGGCTCCGCTGACATCGCCCCCCAGCGCCCGCCAGCTCGCGGACGACCCATCGGTCGCGAGAACACGATTGGCCTGGCCGGTCATGTCAGGCAACCCGCTTGCCCCGGTTTGAGCCACCCAGGTATTGGCCGTGGTGCATGCGTAGACGTTCGCGCCAGGCGCTGCGTTTGTTTTGAGAAACGTCTCTCCAGTCGTGCAGGTTGCGGGCACGGCCGTCCCCATTCGAAACGGTTTGGTCGAACTCGCCGCCGAGAAGTCTATGTCTTTACTCTGCGTGCGCAGTCCCACCTGGGTCTGCGCGTACGCGGCTCCCGCCATCGTCAGGGTCAGAAAACAACTCAACAGCGTGGATGTCATCGCGGGTTGTGCTCCCAAGGCCATGCTCGCTGGAGTGCAACCATAATCCCGGGGACGCGCACGCGATGTTTCTGAAAAAGCGGGCTTTATTTTTTATTAGGGCGTGTCATTCGTTTCGGCGCCTCGCCGCCGTTCAAGGTGCTGGAGCGGCCGGAGCGCCGCGGAAGTCTCGCTCGCGGAGGTGCTGAGGGGCCGTACCGCTGGTGGCCGCCGTCACCTCATCACACCGTTGAAGAAGGCCCAACACCACTTGCTTGCGCGGCGGCTCAGAGACCTGAAGTGTGTTTGGAAGAGCTTGGCGCGCCCTGGCCGTGAAGGAGCGATGCGGCCACCCCTTTTCAGTAGCCTCTAATGTCAGCGCCAGTGCAGAATGACCTTCACCGCGTCGCCGCTGCGCATTGCCTGGAAGCCCTTCTCGAACTCCGTGTAGTGGAAGCGGTGCGTGATTACCGGGCTGATGTCGAGTCCCGACTGCAGCATCACGGTCATCTTGTACCAGGTCTCGTACATCTCGCGGCCATAGATGCCCTTGATGGTGAGCATATTGAAGATAATCGTGTTCCAGTCCACGCACATCTGCTTCGGCGGGATGCCGAGCACAGCGATCTTTCCGCCGTGGCACATGTTAGCGATCATGTCCCGCAGCGCGGACTCGTTGCCGCTCATCTCGAGCCCGACGTCGAAACCCTCGGTCATGCCGAGATCTTTCTGCACGCCGGCCAGCTTCTCCGTCCGTACGTCAACGGTTCGCGTGATTCCGAACTTACCTGCCAGTTCCAGGCGTCTCGGGTTCACGTCGGTGACTACCACGTACCGCGCACCCGAATGGCGGACCACCGCTGCCGCCATCAAGCCGATCGGCCCCGCGCCCGTGATCAGCACATCTTCGCCCAGGACGGGGAACGAGAGCGCAGTGTGGACGGCATTCCCGAACGGGTCGAAGATCGACGCGATATCGAGGCTGATGGTTTTCGAGTGGTGCCATACGTTCGACATGGGCACGCTGATGTACTCGGCGAACGCGCCCGGGCGGTTCACGCCGACCCCCTGCGTCCGGGCGCACAGATGCCGCCGTCCCGCGAGGCAGTTCCGGCAGCGGCCGCAGACCACGTGGCCTTCCGCGCTCACGATATCGCCCGGGAAGAAGTCGTTGACGTTCGATCCTGTCTTGACGACCTCGCCCACGAACTCGTGGCCGACAACCATCGGTACGGGGATAGTTTTGCGCGCCCAGTCGTCCCACTCGAAGATGTGGACGTCCGTGCCGCAGATCGATGCCCGGTCCACACGGATGAGGACATCGTTGATCCCCACCTCGGGCTCCGGCACATCTTCCAACCACAAGCCCGGCTCCGGCCGGCTTTTCACGAGTGCTTTCATGGCGAGCTCCTGGCTTCCGCACCGCGGAAGACCATTCGCTCTATCCTACAACTCCGCGCGAGACGGGCCACTGTCACAGGGGTGTGCGATAAGAAAGTGGGGATTCTGTAGAATCAAAGCTCGTAGGAGCGCAAGAGAGTAGCCGATGGCGTGAGCCATGGGGAGTCGCCAGATTCATGAAGCCCCGGCACGGGGTGAAAGATCGCGACGTCGCCATCTTCCGCCCCCTCCGGGGGCTTTTCCGGACACGCCGCTTTTCCCATGGCTCACGCCATGGGCTACTCTCTGTCGCCCTCTGGGCTGGTGTAGCGTCCTTGCGTACCACTACGCTCAGATACCCGCGTTTTCCTTCGGAATTCGGAGTCTCGCCACTTTCAAGCCGCGCACCCTTGTCACAGCGCTTCGCGGTCCTCCTCCTGTATTCTGATTAATCTATGGCAAACCTCGCATTTCTCGGCCTCGGGATCATGGGACGTCCCATGGCCCGCAACCTCCTTCGCGCCGGCCACCAGGTGGCCGTCTGGTCCCACACCTCGGAGAAGGCGCGCGAACTTGCTTCCGCAGAGCCGAATGCCGTGTACTGCGAGACGCCCGCGCAGGCCGGGGCGTCCGCCGAATGCGTGTTCCTGTGTGTCGGGGATACGGCCATGTCGGAGCGCGTTGTCCTGGGGGAGGACGGCGTGGCTGCGGGCGCAAAGTCCGGTACCGTCGTTGTCGACACCAGCACGGTGTCCCCGACCCGGAGCCGCGAGATGGGCGCCGCCCTGGGCCGGCGCGGCCTCGTCTTCCTGGACGCTCCGTGCACGGGATCGAAGCCCGGCGCCGAAAACGGCACGCTGACGTTCATGGTGGGCGGCGAAAAGGAGGTCTTCGAGCGCATCCGGCCCTACTTCGAGCCCATGGGCAAGCAGTTCTACTATTGTGGCGGCCCAGGGCTGGGCCTACACGCCAAGCTGACCCAGAATCTCATCCTCTGCAACTTGCTACAGGCATTCAACGAAGGCCTGGTGCTCAGCACTAAAGCGGGGGTTGATCCCGGACTCATGCTCGACATTCTGAACAACAGCGCGGCGCGCTCTGGCCTGATTGCCTTCAAAGCGCCACACGTTTTCGCCCGCGACTTCCAGACAAACTTTTCAGTCAAATGGATGCATAAGGATATAACTCTCATGTTGGAGTCGGCGCGCGAGCTGAACGTTCCGGTACCGCTCACCGGCCTCACCGAGCAGCTATTCCAGGCGGCTGTCGCTTCCGGGCTCTCCGAAGAGGATATCTGCTCTACTATAAAGGTATTAGAGAGATTAGCAGGGGTGGAAGTAACTTTGGTTAAGGCGCTGTAACCAAGAAAAATACAAAATTCTGTTGCATTCGGTCGAGGAATATTCTATTATTGGAATCAAGCCGGGGAGGCAACTCCCACCAAAGCGAGACTAACCTCTAATAAAAAAGACCCCTGAAGCAATCCTCCCCGGCGCCCCACAAAGAGGATCCGCTTCCCAGGCAGAAGAAAAATAACGCAGGCGAGCTACATCTGCCGATACGCAAACCTGCTGCGTACCCCGGACGGTCAACTCTTTCATCGTGACGCCGGCCCCCTGACGTGGTTAGAATGGGCACTGCAACCGCCGGCCGCAGACCCGAAAGCCTGCCACTACGACGCCGATGGGAGAGCTTTTTGGGATTGCCGCGCGGCGAAAGGGAGGCACATGGATCTCGCTGCTTTGCTCCATTCAGTCAGCTACGCCGGCACTTGGGGGCAGGCGTTCCTTACCGCCGAAGAGTTCATCGACAAGGCCGCCTCGCTCGGTTTCGACGGCGTGCTGCTGGCGGCGAAGCGGCCCCACGTTTCGATTCTCGACTATGGTCCCAAGGAGCGCGCGGCGATGCGGCAGCGCATCGAGCGCACCAGGCTGACCAGCGTGGCCATCGCCGGGTACAACAATCTCACGGCGGACATGGAGCACGGGGACGTCCCGCACCTCGAGATTCAGGTGCACTACATCACCGAGCTCGCCCGCCTGGCTCACGACCTGGGCGGTACCCTCGTGCGCGTCTTCACTGGCTACGAGAACCTGGCGTCGAGTTACGTCCCACAGTGGAACCTGGTGGTGCGCGGCCTCAAGGAGTGCTCACGTCGCGCAGCCGACTGGGGTGTCACGATAGGCGTTCAGAATCATCACGACATCGCGGTTGGCTTTGAGGCGCAGTACGACCTCATCCGTGCCGTCAACGAACCGAACTGCAAGGCTTTGTTCGACGCCTGGGCCCCGGCTTTGCATGGAGCCGACCTGTCGGCCGGCGCGCGCCTGCTCGGCCCGATTACGGCTCACACCACCGTTGCGAACTATGTGAAGCGCCCGCGCTACCGCTACGAGCCCACGCTGGTGAACTACGTCCCGGCCGTGCCCTACGTGCAGGCAGTGGGCATGAGCGAAGGCTTCATCGATTACCCCAGCTTCTGGCGCGAAATGTGGGACGCGGGATTCCGCGGCAGCGTCGCCTACGAGATGTGTTCGCCGCTGCTCGCGGGCGGCTCGATGGAGAGCCTGGACCGCCACGCGGCCGGCTTCCTCGAAATGTTCGATGCGTTCCGCCGTTCCGTGCGGGCTTCCGCAACGGCCAGCCAGGCTAGATTCTTGGCCGACAATTCGTAAACAAGAATACTTCAACAATCCCGAGGTCTTAACATGTTAAGACTCGCCTGTAAGCTGTTGGGATTTAAAGGGCGAAGCCCTTGGCCAGACCTTAGGCGCAGACCAGGCTGTCGAGGATGATGTTCACGGCATCCTCGATGCTGTGCGTTCCGTTCGGACGGCGCAAGCCCGCCCCGCCGTCCACGATCTGAAAGGTCCAGCGGTCGTGCCGCGGTGAGGACCGGAAATCGCAAACGATCCCCTTGACCGCGTTTAAAGATAATTCGACGAAAGAAGAGCGGTTGGATCTGTCTCGAACCTTGAGCCGCTCGGGCACTTCGGCTTCCTCGACGACCTCCCAGATGGGCTCGCCTGCAACGCAATTGCACTCTTCGATGAGAGCGTGAATACGCCTGCGAACGGCCTTCCAGGCCACGTTCGCGGGCTCGGTTGAAATCGGCTCAGCGCTTGCCGCCAACGGTTTACGGCCTAATGCCGCCATAGGTCACCTCGTCTTTGCGCCGCCGTCCCCCGGCCGCGCCGCCAATAAATTCAAGGAAGCGCAGGACATCGCCCTGCGCGATTGTGTATTGCGGGGAACTCGCGGTATCCGCGCCCACCCGGACTGTAATGCCGGCGTCGAGTTCCCGGAACATGTCCTCATCGGGCGAGTCGTCGCCGATGCAGATCGCACTCGTCGCATCTGCCTGAAACCGCTCGAGGATCCACCCCACCGCGGAGCCCTTGTTCCATGGCAGGTCCGGTCCGATCTCGAGAACTTTTTTTCCCGGGGCGGCTCGGAATTCAGGGTGCTCCTCCACAGCGGTTTTCACGATCGCGGTGACCGCCGGCACGTCGCGGCGGTCGACCAGCCGGTAATGCACGCCAGCGCTCAGCCGCTTGCATTCCACAAGCGCGCCCGGGAAGGGTTCGAGCAAGGCGCGCAGGGTGTTGCAGATGGCCAGAAGCTCGTACCGCAACGGCCGGGCCGCCGGGTCGATATACTCCAGCCCCGCGCCCCGTATCTCGAGGCCATGGTTACCGGCGTAGATGAGCGGCAGCCCCAGCAGTCGCTGCAAATCATCGACGGCGCGCCCGCTGACGACGGCAGTCACCACGCCAGCGGCGGCGAGCGCTTTCAGCGCCGCCTTGGTGCCCTGCGGAAGGGTGGCCAGGGCAGGCACGCTGGCAATGGGTGCGAGCGTGCCGTCGAAGTCCGTGAAAAGAAATAAGCGGTGTACGCCCGCCAGGCGCGTCCGAATCGCATCCAGGTTCGACCAGACGTCCACGGGTGCGTTCACGGCCGTCTCCGCCATCATGCGACCGATACCTCCGGGAGGCGGAATGCTCCAGCCGCGCCGGCGGCAACGGCCACCTCTTCTCGCGTGCCGTTCACGCCGGCTTCCGCCAGCGCATCAGCCGCCAGCTTCTGCAACTGCGACCTGCCGTACATCCGCCAACCTCAAGGTACAAGACGTCCGGTTCCGGACCCATCCCCTCAAGGCACCAGCGTGCGGGCAAAAAGACACCAGTGCCGCGCCGGAACAGCACGCCGGCGTCGTACCAGGGGTTATGCTGTCGGATGAGGAGCGACGATGATCTCGAGCCGCATCTGGGTCAGGCTCAGCCTCGGGTTCGGAACGCTGCTCGTGCTGATTATTCTTTCCACGGCGGGCGCCTTCCGGGAAACCTGGAAGAACCGGCAGCAGCTTTCGGAAGCGTACGAAAGACACTACAAGATTGCCGATGCGCTGATGCGCATCCGATCGGACCTGTACCTTGCGGGCATCCTGAAGCGGGACTTCCTCCTCGATCCCGCGCCTTCCCACGGGCCGCACTACGGCGAGCAGTTCGCCAGCCTGAAAGCATCGACGGACGCGTACCTGAATACGCTGCAACAGTTGCTGACCCCGGACGAGGCCGCGACGTTGACGCGTTTGCGAACCGAGGTCCAGTCCTACATGCAACCTCTGGCACAAGCGCTCGACTGGGAGCCGATCGAGTCCGGCACAATTCAGTGGCAGTTGCTCAGGCTCCAGCTCCGGCAGCGCACCTCGGCGCTGCAAATGGCCGGGGACATCGAGAAACTGAATGCTAGAGACCTCTCGCTGCAGCAGCACAGAATCCGCGATTCGGAAGAGCAGTTCCGGAAGTTCCTCTCGCTGATGGGCTTCAGCTCGATTCTGCTGGCAGCCATCATCGCCGCGCTGACGGTGTGGCATATGCGGCGCCTCGAGAGGCAATCGGAGCAGGCGAAGTCCCAGTTGCGGGATCTGACCCACGCGCTGGTGCGAGTGCAGGAGCAGGAACGCAAGACGCTCTCGCGAGAGCTGCACGACGAGGTCGGACAAGTGCTGACGGGCCTGCGCATGGAACTGGGGAATCTCGACGGGGCGCACGCCCGCAAGGACCCGGTCTTTTACCAGCGGCTGCTCGAGACGAAGCGGCTGGCCGAGCGCGCTCTCGGCAGTATCAGGAACCTGGCGATGGTGCTGCGGCCTTCCATGCTTGACGACCTCGGGCTCGCTCCCGCCGTGCGCTGGCAGGCCAAGGAGTTTACGCGGCACACCGAGGTTCCCGTGGAAGTGTCGATCACCGGCGATGTGGACAACCTTTCCGACGACCTTCGGACATGCATCTACCGAATCGTGCAGGAGGCGCTGACCAACGCCGGCCGGCACGCGCATGCGACGACTATCCGGATCGCGATCGAGAGGACCACCCGCGCTGTGAGGGCAGTGATCGAGGACGACGGTGTTGGGATTGGTCATTCTCCGATGAGAGGTCGCGGCCTGGGCCTGCTGGGGATGGAGGAGCGCGTGCGCGAGTTGAACGGGACGTTCGAGATCAAGTCGCAGGCCGGGCCGGGGACGCGCATCCTCATCCAGCTACCCGTGGTGGAGAAACACAGTGAGCTTTCGAGTGTTGATAGCCGATGATCACGGAGTGGTGCGGAGCGGGCTTCGCACGCTGCTGGAGAAGACGGGCGAAGTGTCGGTGGTGGGAGAGGCTGCAGACGGACTCGAGGCCGTGCGGCTGGCCGCCGAAGTGCAACCGGATATCATCGTGATGGACATCGCCATGCCGAAGCTGAACGGTATCGACGCGGCGGCCCAGATCATCAACCGGAACCCGGAGACAAAGGTCGTCATTCTGAGCATGCACTCCGACGAGAGCTACATTCTGCGCGCGCTCAACGCCGGCGTGAAGGGTTATCTGCTCAAAGACTCGGCCGAGGACGACATTTATCCGGCGGTGCGGACGGTGGCGGCGGGCCGGCCTTACTTTAGCCCGGCCATCGCTTCCACGCTGCTCGAAGAATACCTGCAGATGATGAAAAAGCACAAGGTGCAGGACTCTTACGACCTGCTGACCGACCGCGAGCGCCAGGTTCTTCAGCTTCTGGCGGAAGGCAAGTCGAACAAGGAAGTCGCGGCGCTGCTGGATTTGAGCCCTTACACCGTGGAGTCGCACCGGACGAACCTGATGCAGAAACTGAATCTGCACAACACGGCCGAGATCGTCCTGTACGCGGTGCGGAAGAACATCATTGTGCCGTAGCGCCGACGCCCCACCGTGCCGCTCACTCCTGTGGGCCGGCGCCCAGGCGGTCCGAGGTGCACATCAGTATTCGGGAGAGACAGAGGGATGATGCTGTCTGATCCACCGTTTCACTTGTGTGCGAAGATTTGCCGCCAACTGGCGCATCTGGTCGACTTCAAGATCAGAGACAGCTTCGACCCTTTCATAATCGGCCATGTTCCGCTTCTTTCGGAAGATCTCGGACTTTTGAATGGTTGAAGGGGCGAGTCCGACCGTGAATTCCAGGGACTGGATGATCCGGAAATGGTGATTGCTGCGCTCGGCCCTGAAGCCGGCTGCCGCGAGTGCGGCGGTCGCAAGCTGCGAGGCGGCGTTGCATGCGATATTGAACCGCCAGTCTGCAATGAGGTTCGGCGTCGCGCACGCCTCAAGGTCGCGGTCGGCGATGGCGAACAGATCTGCGATTTCCTGCTGGCTGGGCGGGTGTTCTTGGAGCCATCCGAAGCTGAGCCAGTCGTCTAAGCTCACCGTCGTCGCCTATGACGAAGATCTTCTCGCCGGACATCACGCTGGAAACGAAGTGATGGCCTTCCGCAAGTTTACGACAGAACTCCGCGGTGGGGTATACGGACGGGTTCACCTCGCGCCCGATAGTCTGTTGCGCGCCGGCGAGAGCAGACACGACCTCGTCGAGCGAGACCCGATCGCCAATGACCATCAGGTCAACGTCGCTTCCCGCCTTTTCGCGGCCTTCGGCAACCGAACCATAAACACAAGCGATGCGGACATCTTCGGCGAGAGGCCGCAAGGCATCCTGAAGGACGGCGGTGAGACCGAACGTCCTGCGGACCAGGTCGCGCAATGGGCCGAATACCGGGCATACGGGGTTCGCCTGAAAGCAGGTCTGATGGCCTTCTACGGTTCGGCTAATGATGCCGGCGGTGGAGAGGTTCAGGAGTTCGCGCTGCACGGCGCCGGAGCCCAAGCCGAGTGTACGAATCAATTGCCGCTGGTAGAATCTCTGGTCAACATGTCCGAACAGCATGCCTAGTATTACAACGTTAAGTATTGACACTCGTTGTTAGCCGTGGTAGCCTCTGGTATGACCGACGGTCAAATCAGAAAGTGCCATGAACGTTTGGAACGATTTCTAGTCGATTTGTTGGAGCCGGTTGGTCGCAG
>Ga0209777_10004144_pt1 | contig 17349 bp, 18 predicted proteins | sample FrelakmetHBP12HB_FD_187147 | JGI IMG/M metagenome (GOLD analysis project Ga0209777, IMG submission 187147) | Freshwater lake sediment microbial communities from the University of Notre Dame, USA, for methane emissions studies -HBP12 HB (SPAdes)... | ecosystem: Environmental > Aquatic >...
GAATACTTGGACTCGTCAATGAGTTCCTCGAGTGAGTCAACCGCAAGTAGCCATAAGTAGCATATCCAACTTTTTGCTGTGTTCATTTCATTACCCTCCCGATTATTTTGACTCACTCCCCGTCAAAATTGCCCCTGTCCAAATCTTTCATGGGCTTTTCGAACAATTCACGAGTCCAAGTATTCTGGATTCTTAGTATTCTTGCTCTCAGCATCTTGAATTATCACTGGTACTGTTGATTTCTCATCTTCACCCGCCAAATCCCGATCTGCTGAATCAAGGTGCTTCATAATGAACCGGGTCATCTTGGGTAACTCTAAGAAGTACACCTTTTCCTGCGTAGCCGTGTGCTGTATCTGGCCCCTAATCATCCTGTTCCGTTCTACCCATATCTTCACGATGAACGAACTGTAGTGGCCAATTTCACTCACGCGTTTCCCCCCCAAACATTGCCCCAACTTCTTTTGCACTTCAGCCATAGCAGACCTCGGCACCCCGGGGGTGAATCCCATTCACCCCCCCGGGGAATTTCGGTTTTGTAGATTCGAAAAGGTTTCTCTCTTGCCACTTTGCCGTCAATGCCCAAGCTTGATAGCTCCCTTGTCCCCGGGGGGTGAACACTATCCACCACCGATGATGATTTCGGTTTTGTAGATTCGGAAATGTTTCTCTCTTGGTACCCTGCCGGCAATGTCCAAGCTTTTTGGCTCACTTGTTCCCCGGGGGGGTGAACACTATCCACCCCCCCATGATGATTTCGGTTCTGTAGATTCGAAAAGGTTTCTCCCTTGGCACCCTGCCGGCAATGTCCAAGACTGTTAGCTCTCTGTTCCTGGGGGGTGAGTACTATTCACCCCCCAGGAACGATTTCGGTTCTGTAGATTCGAAAAGATTTGCCTTTTGCCACCCTGCCATCAATGCCCAAGCTTGATAGCTCCTCCGCGTCTTTGATTAAACCAAGTGCATAACGGCTTGCACCTCTATGGCTGTGCCACCGCGTTTACGGCGGTACTCATTCCTGTGTTCAGCAGCGCCTGGACTACCCAGTCGACGAGGATCGCCCCGTATGTCACGATATCGGCTATAGAACCGATTAGATTGTTGCCCTTGCCAGTCAATGATACGTTGCTTGCGGACAGGTTCCATTCACCGTCAGCTAGTTGGGTAATCGAGATTGTGCTGCCTGTTACGAAATGTGCCAGGAGTCCTTGACCAATTCCCAGGATCTCCTCAAGCATCTGGACTAGAAGCATCTTATATCACCTCCTTTCTCTCTCAGGCTCGTTTCCCCCTTGGGCTGGGAAATTTGCCGCGTTTTTCGTGGTTACAGCGGTGTAATATCACCGCATAGCTTGGACCCTTTAGGGTCATTTGACTTATTCTCCCTGCAATAACATCAACCAGACCATCATTGCACCTGAAGCTTAACCGGACACAGTGAAAGAACAGGTTAGTTAGTGGTGAATTTCGGGTGAATTTGGCCGACCAACTTACGAAAGATATGCCAGCCACAAAGTGATATGCCTGGTGCTCTGGCCAGCGGACGCTAATGCACTCTCACGGGCTAGTGGTTGCATCAAGACTTCACGTCTAGGCGTAAGGGGTGTCCAGGAGGCAGGCCAAGGCTGAAGTTGGTATTCCAGGGCAATACAGCGGCAAGAAGATATCTGATGATCTTAACTTTGGGATGTGATCTGGGCGCGAGGCGGGAGCACCGTCGGGGATCTCAGCGAACCTTTGATATTATATGTCTTCGTCTCTGAGGAGTTTTTGGTAAAGCGCAACCGATTGACGATCTGGAGGCGCATCCAGTTCATTTCTGACAATCTTCTCGCACAGGCGATACCACTCCATAGCTCGATTACGTTGTCCCATGCGACTGTAGCAACGCATGATACAGCGATAGGCATCCTCACGGCAATAATCCTTCCTCAGGATTTCTTGACAATACATAACGGCATGCTCGTGATTTGCTTTCCGCACCGCATAATCAGCAAGTCTGCTCAATATACTTAGATATCGATCTTTTAGATCTTCGCGAATTAAAGATGTCCAATCATCGCATATGTCGTCTTGTAGGTAGTCTCCTTTATACAACGCAGCGGTCGCCCTATATTCGGACATTGACTCGTCCGTCTTTCCTGCTTTCTCGAAAAGCCTGCCAGCGTGGTAGTGATGTTCGAATTGCTCAACGTCCACGTAAAGATGAACTTTGGGGCTGATCATGTACTCTCCGTGTCGGAACCACACCCATGCAGCCTCTTCATTTGCGCCCTGCGTTGAATTTAGCGTCTTTCGCAGAGTCCGCACAGCTGCTCTCAAGTTCTTATTGGCCAGCGTGGGCTCACAGCCCGGCCACAAATCCTCCATCAAAATATCCCTCGATGCAGAATGTCCCGTTCGACTAATCAAATACTTGAGAAGTGCTTTGGCCTTCAGGCTCTGCCAGTGGTCTATTTCCCTTGAACCTGCCATAACCCGAAATCTGCCCAAGCAGCAAACCTCAAGTCCCAGATCCGATGGCTCTTCCTGGCTGTCAGACCTTGGTCCTGAAGCGTCGAGCGCTGCCTTTTTGGAAACGCGACAATAATATGCGTTGGATTTGGGGTCACCGACAGGACTCATTTCGCCCAAGTTACCCGAGCCATCCTGCAATAGCTCGCTCATCGTGATCTCTGTCTCACCAAACCGCATGATCATGACCGCCAGTTGTTCTCGTGACGGTGCATATTCCATATAAGCAACGTTCTTCAACCTGGTAGCGAATTCTAGTTCTTTAGACGATTCCTGATTCATTGTCGTCCCCGTGCCAACCTATCTGCCCAAATGCTTGGGCACATAGGTCATTTTGAAAAGAGCATCTAAATCAAAGTTCCATCCACAAACAGCTTTCTCTTGCATCACCTCGATCGTCTTTGACTAGTCGTCCCATTTTACCACTCGCATCCGTAGCGCCTGAGCCCCATAATTTCGCCCGCTTCAATATACCTGTGACTGAGAAGCACAATAAGAAAGGAGACTATTCCTCATAGTCTCCTTTCTTCCACACATTAGCCGTGACCCGCTTCGCACCCAAGGTCCCACCTCAGCAATTGAATGATATCTACGAGGCACCACCGAGTTATGACCCCCTGTTCACGCCACTGTACTGAGAGCATGGACAGATTTCTTCGTCTACTACTCCAGTTCCCCGGAGAATGCAAACGAAGACCATCAAGGGCTTACGATCATTCGAGGACCATCGTATCGGATAATATTCTAAAGGGGCTTCTGAGTTTTGTCAATACCTTTCCTGAGAATAATGCAAATAACAATGGGCAGCACCTGAGTTCTGCCTGACCCGAGGCGTGTGCTATTTCAGAAGCGTACCTGCCTGCAAAGCTGCCTAATCGAAAATGCGTTGTGGTCGATTGGAAGTGAGAAGCCGATTTTCGGCCGTCACTGTCCAAGCCTCATTGTGCGGCTCACGACACGGCATCATCGGCCTGACATTCTATAGCGTTGCGTGAGCCATCTAGAATTTAAGCTAGGCCTTTTCTCTTCATTGCCTGACTCATGCTTTCATTGATTAGTCTGATGCCGTGATCTCTTGCTCTCAGTCTCGCCACTCTTGGGTGATTGTCCGGCAGCGGGTATAAGACATCCTAACCTTAGTCATCGCTTACTTGACCCCGCATATTCCATTCATAGCCTCCACGTCCAGGCTGCTCGCGATAGCGTCCGTAGCCAGAAGGGTAGTTGCAGAACTTGCAGGCAGATTTGAGGAATTGCAGGCCGCGTAGGCAAGGCTCGGCGCCTATCTGTTGATCACGCATCTGCGAATAGCGCGCTAAGGCGCGCCTATGCAAGCTTAAGTGCTATTTGAGGTTCTGGCTAGACGCTGCAATTCCTTGACTTGGGATGCGCAGGGAGAATCTGGCCCTCGACACGACCATGCGAATCCTAGCTGAAGCACTTGTACATGCTGAGTCCGACGACTTATCCAAACGCCGCCCTAGCGTCGGTCGTATGTTTCCTCGAAGTCCTGGCGCAAGCTAAAATATGCTTCCACGATTCGGAAGTATTGTTTCTCGATCTCCTTATCACTTTTTGAGGATTGCAGTATCTTCTCGGCCACCGGAATTGTTAACATGGCACATATGAGATCTTTGGTTTGCGATGACATTACCACTCTTGTACCTCCTTCAATTTGCCCATTTGACAAACTCTCCTCAACAGCGCCTGCTTATTTCGGACCTTATTATACTATCGCTGCCCATAAAAGTCACAAGGGCTCTGGGATGTGGACTTCTAGCGCTGTCGGCTTGGATGTTGCGGGCTGCAACGGGGGCTCGGCTCTGGGATGGCTTGACAGCCAGGCCCAAAGGGTCATATATTGTCGGCACCAGGGCGATGAGGGATGAACGTCGCCTCATCGGGAGTTGAAATGGGAAATCCCGGGTCTAACCTGCCGGTTGCCAACAAGAGCGCTTGGGCCAGAGCAAAGAAGTTGCCCTGGCTCGTCATAGCCATCATCTGCTTGGCATCTGTCCTACGAATAGTTGGTTTGGGGAGGAACAGCCTTTGGTTGGACGAAGCGTACCAAGTATGGGCATCCAAGAATAATGTTGCCTCGATTCTGCAGATAACCATACATGCCGATACACACCCGCCTTTGTACTACCTATTGCTGCATTATTGGATGCTCGGCTTCGGACAGAGTGAAGTGGCAGTGCGCTCGCTCTCGGCTTGTCTGGGGATTATCACCGTAGCGCTTGTGTACTTCGTCGGAAGGGACCTATTTAACCGCAGGACTGGGCTAGTAGCCAGCTTTTTGCTGGCAATTTCTGTGTTTGCTATCTGGATTTCGCAAGAGGCCAGGCCCTACAGCTTGCTCATGCCGCTTACCGTACTCTCGTTCCTCTTCTTTGTCAGGCTTCTTAGGGCGGACAGACCGAATTGGACGCTGTGTGTACTTTATTCGCTGGCGAATATAGTACTTCTTTACACGCATATATATGCAGTTTTCATAGTTGCGTCTCAAGTGCTTTTCATCCTTTTGTTCAGGAAGACTTATGCCAAGGTGCAAACCGCATTTTGGGCGTCGCTCGTCGCTACGGTAATTGCTTTTTCACCGTAGATACCCACGGGCAGAGCCCGTGGCACTTGAATTTTCAAGCTTTGCTTGACGCCCTTCGGGCGAATACGCATTCCCCCACGGGCATAGCCCGTGGAACCCTGCCCTTCGGGTTATTGGATATTCGTATTTGTGACAAGTGTTCTGGGCAATGGGATTCAAGGGCTTAATTGGATACCAAAACCGACACCGCAGCTTGTGATAGATGCTCTCCGTTCGATGTCGGGCGGAAATAACGTGCTGCTCCTGCTGGCCTTTTTGTTGTCCGTAGTTGCTGTGCTCGGATTTACAGTCACCCGGCGGCGCCAGCTTCGTGGCAAACGTGTTGAGACAACGACGCAACTCATTGCCAAGAGTCGGGTTACGGACCCTAGAACAGCCTTGTTGCTCATATGGTTCTTTTTTACCCTGGTCGCGTCTCTGGTTCTTTCTTTCGCTATCAGACCCATATTCTGGGATAGGTATTTGAGTGGCATAGTACCGGCTTTGTGTTTGCTGGTAGCCCGAGGCGTTGACAATGCCGATCCAGTCATAAGTGCATACTTTAAGCGAGTAAAAGTGCCCATGGGTGCTATGATAGTAGTCGCGGTAATCACTTTAGTTGCCGTGCCACGTTTGCATGATTACTACGCGTATCCTACTAAAGAACAATGGAGAGAAGCAGTCCAACTCATTGAGAGTGATGCCAAACCCAGCGACGCTATTGTGATCTATCCCGATGGGTACAGCACCCCCTTCGATTACTACTACAAGGGTAACCCGAGCATGATAGTGCCATCGGATGCGGTGGTTCAAAACGGGTCCCAGATTGCCAATAAGCAGAGGATATGGCTTGTTCTAATGCAGTACGTGTCCACACGCGATGCTACAATTAAGCAGGACTTGTTCACACGCTATGGGAACGATTCGCTGGTACTGGAAAAGGACTTCTTTATGATTAACGTGTACCTAGTTTGATACGCGACTAGCAGGTTCCCAAGCTCCTTCTCGATAACCGCTGTATATCACCATTCAGTTCTTGAGCGTAACCAACCCCACCGTCCGGAGCCTGCGAGTAGGTTCAACATGCGATTGTACCTGACAGCTAATGGCGAGGTGAATACAAGAGCACAGATATCAACAAGAGGATGAATCCGACTCAGGATGTCTCAGTAGCCTGGATACGATGCTCAGGTCGATGCCAAATCCGGTCTGGAATCGGCTTCTGATTCTTTAACTCTAATGACTTGGCCCTGCTTGCTCAAGCAGTATGGGTAAATCAAAACATACCGGGGACTACCGTTTCTGGAGAAGCAACCAAAACCAGTAAAGCAGATACACCTCGTAGAAGCTGATGTAAGCGATTGCGCCTAAGAGAGCGCCCGACCTGTCTAATGTCTTGGGTAATCTCTACGGCGGAAACCTTTCAGAGCGCTATCGATGTAATGATTTTGCGAAAATGTCAACCCGTTTACCAGCCCAGTGACTCGAGGTAGCCCATTGTGTGGGCAAGCGTTGGGGGCCCAAGGGAGTGGCAAGTGTATTAAACGAGCCGGTTGTTAGGTCGTGGCCGCGTTTATGGAGGCGGTCAAGAATGCGTTAACCGTAGCCTGCATTACCCAGTCAGTCAGGATTGTTAAATACATCACAATGTCGGACATAGCGGCGTACAAGGCGTTGTAATGGCCAGTCAACGTAGAATCACCTGAGATATTATTGAACCACCCTCCATTGGGCAAGTGAGTGGATTGGATGGGAGAACTCGAGAGGAACGACTCGAGGACCCCACCATGCACCGACAGGGATTCCTGAAGTAGACCAAGTGCGACCATCGGGAGTTACCTGGTTTCTAGGTCGTGTGCATTTTCCTATTGGAATGCAATATCGGCGTTCTAGTTAGCACCGAGATGATAGCACCATCGTGCCAGAGTATCAGTGTACACAGTTTAGGGGCATTAGTCAATAGACCAATGCCTCAGGCTCTACACTGTCTTGTGTCTTAGACCTCACTTTTCCTCCTATTTGCCATACTTGTCACGGGGCGCACACTTCCCGCTTTGGGATCGTGCGGCAGCCTTAATATCCAGAGGAGAGGCAGAATAGTAAGCGAAAAATCGGTAGTTAGAAGATCGGACTTCTCTATCCCTAATCTACTATCAAGGAAGTTTGTTCGCAAGGCGCGAGGAGGACCATAACATGGAACGACCGTCTAGACATCAAAGAGTTAGCCGAACAAGGCACTTCTTAGATCGGGCTAGCCACTTGTTTGGAAGTGCAATGCAAAAGACAATTCACGAGAGGAGAACTTGCGAAATACCTGAGCGCTAAATATCCCGCTGGCGTCCAAATCATCCTGTACGCTCCCTACCCTCAGAGTACCATTTAATCAATCTGGCGACCTTGGATTGGAATCTCCTTATGCAGTTTCTGGATGCCACCACCTTCTGGTCGGTGACAGAAACGAACACGCCTGGGTTGTTTGCAAGAACAGTGAGGGGAGAGATGCTGGAATGCGCCACTCGGAAGTGTTTACTTGAGCAAACCGGGCAGCGATGTATCAAATACCTTGGATGTCTGAGGGCCTCCTCAGATAAGCCATGCTGTCTGGGAGCCCAAGCCTAGTCAGATTTGGCACATTGACCACCTCCCTGAAGTTTGTGCCTTCAGGGAGCATGACCAAAGGAAGGCTAGAACCTGCGCCTATTGCAGACCCAGACCCGCCGTTTGGCAACAAAGTAGAAACCCTGATTTGGTCTGTCTTGTTTCCAAGTGAGACGCTATTTCACGCTAGTCATTTCACTGTTATTAATGCGCTCTATCTAATGCAGCCTATTTAACGACTACTGTCAAATCAAAGGTTTGCGCTGGTGGCGCCTCGTCCTCTTGCTGTTGCGGTGGGCCGTATCCTATGGAAATGGTACATGTGCCCTGCGTGAGACATTTGAACGTGAAAATCTCTTTGCCGCCAGTCCCCACCTGACCTATGTATTCATGCTCTGTCTGCCGCAATATGGTTTGGTCGCTCACCCACGGGGACCAGCTGTTGCCTGTACTAGCGTCGGATGGCAGTGTGACCACCAGGGAGTCTCCTGCGGACCGTTCCACCCGTTTACCTGAGTAGGAAAGATCTACGGCGAGAATCCTGCCTGTTCGTGCGCATGCCACAACAGCTCCAGCCGCAACGACGCACACAAGAATTAGCCCCAGAGCGACATATAAGGCTCTATTCATCTCTGCACTCGCTCCTATCTATTTCGACACAAAATACAAGCCGGTTCGCATGATACAGTATACCAGATGTATGGCGTGTCACAGAAGAACCATCTCTGCAATTATGGTTGTCCGATGCGCTTGAGTCAGATACAAAGCATATCCTATCGTGTAGATCGTCAGCGTTGCTGGGACACTGCTGAGACAAAGATCAATGGACACCTTGGGGGTTAACCCCGTTCCCCTAGGACTGCTGCTGCGACCGGTCTTCCGGCTGCGGAAGTATTCCCCAACGGATGTAGCACTTAATGTGCGTGGGGTCGGATCAACGCCCTAAGTACCGTAACTAAAGTGAATGGCAATAGGTACAAATGCCCCATTTAAATCCTTCTCACATTTGAGCCATACTATATGCAACTTGGTGGCTGCCGAGGTGAATCTAAGATGGAAAACCTCGCGAAGGTTATAGTCGAAAGCGCTCATTTGCTTGGGCAAATACTTATACACTTCTCAAGCAATGGGGCAAACGCAGACCCAGGAAATCAGATGCCAGCAGCGAGCACAATAGCTTCAATTTTGGCAAACGGCGCTAGTTTTCTAGGTCAATTGACCCTTGAGATAGCCAAATTGATCCATTAGGCGAGCCACACCTCTCCACAAAGCGCGACAAATCCTGCGGAAACATCTGCTATAGGCTCAAAGTCAGTTCCGAAGCCTGAGCACACGTCCCGCTTGCTGAATGGGTGCAGACCAATGCATTGCCACAGTTAGAAGAGCAATTTGCCTTGATATCTAGGCGACAAAGAGGCCAAGATGGCGATCAAGAGAGTGGAGCCTATTGTTGTTGTCGCAGCCGCTGATCAATCCCTAGTGAGAACTACTTAAGGAACGACCTTATCGTGTGGAGTATGATACCTGTAAACAAAGCCAACGCGCCAACTACGCACAGCAATACAGCTATTAGCGCAGGGCCCAGCCAAAATTCATGGTAAATGTCCCAACCTCGTATTACGCGCCATCCTTCCCAAAAACCAAAGGCCAGCATTAACACTCCTGGCACGCCAAAGAAGAAGAGTGGTATCCTTCTACTGATTAAGCCCAGTATGCCGTTCAATACCCCCAACCCATGACTTAGAGGGCTCCGCTTCGCTTTGCCATAATATCTCATGGCTACAGCGACTTCAATAACTCTCAGTCCAGCCTGCCTTGCTAGGAACTGCATCTCAGATTCTACAGAGAGCCCTTGTTCAACGAGCGAAAACGCTTGTATGGCCTTGGCGGAGAACGCTCTGAGTCCGCTCTGGGAGTCGGTCATTTTGACTCGTGAACCCAGGTTGGTGAAAAAGGTAAGGGCACGGTGTCCCCATGTCCGATATCCCGGGATAGAGCTCTTCACCTCCATGTAGCGAGAGCCCACCACCATGTCAGCCTTGTCCTCAAGCACGGGCGTGACCAGAGAGGGAATGTACGCTGGGTCATGCTGCCCGTCACCATCCAGAAGGACGAGCGCCTTGCTACCTGCTTCTTTAGCATAGTCAAAAGCTGTGCTAACGGCAGCGCCTTTGCCCTTATTGGAGCCATGTTTTATCACCAAAGCTCCTGCCTTCTCCGCAACAAGCGCAGTCTTATCTGTGGAGCCATCGTCTATGACTATGACCTGCTCTACGAATTGCTTTGCTTCGAGCACCACACTGCCAATGTAGAGTTCCTCATTGAAACAGGGTATGGCAGCTATCGTTTTAGCCTGTCGCGACTGTTCTGCACTAGGCGCACCAGTCCCTTCGGCTTTGATTGCTCGTTTGGAAATGTAGTTCCCGTTCATGATCAAGAGAGATTCTATCTGATTTATGTTACTGATAATAACATAATGTTGTTCTTGTAGCAAATTGTCTAGGCAGGTTGCAACCACTCTCATAGAGCCTCATTAGTACTTGGTTCATTGAGCCTTTATCGCTGAAACTTTGCGTGCCCTTTGCCATTCAACTGGGACTATTGTATTATTTGGGTATACGCGGTAGCTCCTATTAGCTTTCGATGATAATATAAGTACGGAGTCGACGTTAAATTGTGACAACGACGAAAGTGATGGGCTCGCCGATTACATGATTAGAACTGTTTTAGTATCAGGTGGCGCTGGTTTCATAGGTTCTCATTTAGTAGAGAGGTTATTTGACCTCGACTACAAGGTCACAGTGATTGACAACCTATCTGCGCAGGTACATGGTACTGACGCCAAGCTACCAGAGTATTTAGAGGGGAAGGTCGAGTTTATTCAAGGGGATATTTTGAATAAGGATTTGGTAAGACAGGCTGTCTCCGGAGTCGATGCTGTAATTCACCTAGCTGCTGAAACGGGGGTAGGGCAGTCCATGTATCAGATTACTAGATACGTGGATACTAACATTAAAGGCTCTGCGGTTCTCTTGGAGACGATAATCGAGAGGAGAAAGAGTCTAAAGAAGGTGATTTTTGCTTCCTCGAGGGCAGTTTACGGGGAAGGCAAGTATAAGTGCAGAAATTGTGGGATAACATACCCCGAATCAAGAGGTGAGGACTATCTCCAAAGGAAACAATGGCAAATGCGCTGTGCAAAGTGTGGCCGTACAGTCGAACCTATGCCAACAGACGAGGAAGCTCTATTGAGGCCAACATCCATTTATGCTGTCACCAAGCAAGCCCAGGAGCAGATATTGTCAGTGGTGGGAAGGGCTTACAACATACCCACAACCATTCTGAGATATTTCAACGTGTATGGTGAGCGGCAATCGTTAAGCAATCCGTATACGGGAATCCTATCGATTTTCTCCTCAGGTATACTCAACGGTAAGCCTCCTGCCATTTATGAAGACGGCTTGGAAAGCAGAGATTTTGTGCACGTGTCAGATGTAATCGAAGCTACCATATTAGCCTTGGAGAAAGCCGAAGCAGACTATGAGATCTTTAACGTTGGCAGCGGTATAAGAACCACGATACTTGAGGTCGCCAATCTTCTGGTGGAGAAACTTGGGAGTAACTTGAAGCCGGCGCTAGTGGGCAAATATCGGGTGGGTGATATCAGACATTGCTTTGCTGATATAGGGAAGATTAGGAGCAGGTTGGGCTATAAACCCAGCAAGGGCATGGAGGAAGGTATTTCAGGTTTCGTTGGGTGGGTGAAGAAGCAAGAGAAGGTATTCGATTTATCTGATAAGGCAAGAGATGAACTGAGCAGGAGGAAACTGCTCAGGGAGATGTGATACATCGAAAGGAAGTTATGCCGTTTCCGCTCGTTTCTGTGGTAATTGTGTCCTTTAACAGCAGGAATGACTTGAGAGAATGCCTCCCAGCGGTTTTTAGCCAGAGTTATTCTGAATTCGAGGCTATTGTGGTTGATAACAATTCAACTGATGGCACAGTAGATTTTGTGGAGAGAAGCTTTCCATTCATCAGAGTTATCAGAAACAGAGAGAACTTCGGTGTTGCCAAAGGTTATAACATAGGCATTGGAGAGTCGAAAGGGGAATACGTTGTGCTGCTTAATCCGGATACTCTGGTCGAAAAGGAGTGGTTGCGGGAGTTAGTGAGAGTCATGGAGGAGGATGAAAATATAGCTGCCTGCCAATCAAGAGTATTGCTATACAGCGACAGAATTACTATCAACACGGAAGGTAATGAGGTAAACTACCTTGGGTTTACTTGGTGTAGGAACTACGGCCAGGTGGGTAAATATAGCGAGGCGATTGAGGAAACCGTAGGCCTTTCGGTTTGTTCTGCGATTCTCAGACGCAATGTGCTCGAGGAAGTAGGTTGCTTTGACGAAGATTTTTTCATGTATCTTGATGATACAGATTTGGGGCTGAGGATGCAATTGTTGGGCTATAAGGTAGTTTGTAATCCGAAATCAATTGTCTATCACAAATACACTTTCAAGCCGAGTAAGGTAAAGATGTATTACCTCGAGCGAAATAGATTGCTAGTGTTGATAAAAGTGTATGATAGGGCAAGCCTATTAAGAATCTTCCCCGTACTTGTTTTCATGGAAGCAGGATTATTGGCGTTGTCAGTCTTCCAAGGTTGGTGTAAGGAGAAAGTGCAATCCTATGCTTGGATTATATCAAGGTGGAGGTTGATAGAATCCAAGAGAAGAGGCGTGCTCAGAAGTAAAGAAGGAATGCGCAGGATATTGAGTATGATGAGCCCAATGGTTACATTCGAGGAGATTCAAAATCCTATTCTAGATAAGTTGGTGAATCCTTTATTGAGGACTTATTACCGCATATTTATACGGCCTAGAGCTATTGGTCCAAGTTTCAAGCAGAGACCGCAAGGTTGGTGATCACAGAAGTATGAAGATTTGCTTAGTATGCTCCCACGGTGGTCATTTGACTGAGATTTTGGAGCTGCGAGAAGCATTCGACGGACATAAGACGTTTTTCATCACCTACGATTCCGTAAGAACCCGGAAACTAGAACATAAGTACCTGCTGCATAATATTGGCAAGAACCCTCTTGTCATGGCTTATGACTCAGTTGCTATTTTCAGGATACTTTGTAAGGAGAAACCAAGGCTTATTGTCTCCACAGGATCCGAAATAGCGATACCGGCTTTCTATTTGGCCAAACTCTTCGGGATTAAGACAATATTCGTTGAGACTTGGACAAGAGTTGTACAACCGTCTGGTACGGGGAGGCTAGTGTATCCAGTTGCTGATATTTTCTTGGTACAGTGGGAGCGGCTGCGTGCTAAGTACGGGAAGAAGGCGAAGTACGAGGGGGCGATAGTTTGATATTCGTGGCAGTGAGCAATTTTGGATTCGAGCGCCTCGTTGGGAAGATGGATGAGATTGCCGGTCGCATTGACGAGGAAGTCATTATGCAGATTGGTGAGACCAAGTATTACCCCAAACACGCAAAGTACTTCGATTTCACTACTGAGCAGGGAATAAAGGAATTGTGTAAGAAGGCGAGGGTTGTAGTGACACACGGGGGTGTAGGGATGATATTAGATGCTTTGCACGAAGGAGTGGCAGTAGTTGTTGTCCCCAGGCTAAAGAAATACGGTGAGGTTATCGATGATCATCAGTTATATCTGGCTCAGGAGTTGGAAAAGGATGACAAGATAACCGTCGTTTACAACATAGACGAGATCGAAGTTGCTTTGGAGCGATCAGCCACAAAGAAGGCGGGGCTTGTAGGGGGTAAGATGTTAGTCAGCGCTCTGAAGAAGTACATAGCTCAATTTGAGTAACATTGAGAAGTTGGAACTAGGTAATGAAGATGATCGCAGCATAAAGAGAAATAATTTCCATCCTCATTTTTCGATTGGCTAGCACTCTTTGTTATTGGAAACCTCATCTACTATGAAAGTGGGACCCCTGGCTGAAGCCGTCTGCTAGTTTGGCTCCGACAACTTACCGAGCTATGGGCAGAATGCCAATACACCTTTTCGCCGCTCGCGTTGGTACCGATTGGGATGAAGTACTGTAGCGCTTCCCAGGCATGATGCTATTTCCCAAGAGTCTCTCGTGGTATGTCAATCGCACTATTTATAGAAAACCGTGATGGATATCCGTAAGCTTGCTGGCAGTAGGAAAGCGGCTGGCTGCGACGCGAGGCGAAGACGTTTGCCCCAAGATTGCGTATTTTGCAGCATGGCCGCGGCATGGCACTAAGTAGGGCAAGCAACCGCTTCGAAATCAAGTGTCATCTGGTGTGGATACCTAAGTGCATGAAGCAGATCTTGGTAGGGGAGCTTGCTCAACACGCCAAGGAAGTGCTCCAGAGGATAGCGGATGAGTATGGGATGAGGGTGGGCATTGTGAACAGTATCGAAGTGATAGAAGATCATGTGAACGTATTTTGGGAAGCACCTCCAAGCTATTCTCGCGCTGAAGTTGTGCAATCCAAAATGAGCTAATCCTCAACTATCAAACCCCAGGTATCTCCCCCGGCGTGAAACATTGACTTGATAATCAGTGGTAAATTAACCCGAGAAACGACATGGGAAATACATGAGTCAAAGAACATCCGGTTTTGTGTCTAGGCGCGATTTGCTTGCGAGCCTTGAGAGGACGAGAGGTCAAAATGAAGTTTAGGCCGGAGATTCCCTGGCAACCAGTGTCCGCCTTCGCATCCCTGCTACTTCATCGCTACCCTGAGCTTTCCTTTAAGTAGTTTTGTGTAAAGTCGATCAGGCAACGATTAGGTGATTCGTCTGACTCTCGACAACTTCAAGTTTGTCGTCAAACCATCTCTTAACCCATTAACCATCATCAGAAATATATTCAAGTTTCTAGCTCTAATTGCGAAAATGACTAACTCTATCATCGTCACAATGACTGCCCGTACAGCGGCTTTCCTAAAAACAAGAAAATGCCTTCGGGCAAGGATGACTGCGTTTCTAGCTGTGTAGTATGGAATTCTTGGGTTCTTTATCCCCGATCTGTACGCCTTATGCCAGATCTTTGAATTCGGCACAAATACGATGCTAAATCCTGCCTGAACTGCCCTGAGCGATAGGTCTACATCTTCCAAAGAAAAGAAATATATGGGGTCGAGTAAACCGATCGAGTCAAAAACACTCTTTTTGATTAGCATGCAACATCCCGAAATAAAATCCACGCGATCCACTTTATCGAATTGCCCTTGGTCGATGGTGTTCCAACCTCGACTAGAACTTCTCGATAGAAATGATATCTTCCCGCCAGCGAAGTAGATTCTATTTGGCTCATGGTAGAAGTGTATTTTGGGCCCAATTAATCCTATTTTGGGGTCCATTTCGGCGACATTTAAGAGCTCAGATAAGAAATCTGGGGCAACGGTTGTATCATTATTCAGTAACAGAACGTACTTAGCCTCTCCGCTTAAAGCATATCTGATCCCTATATTATTCCCTTCAGAAAACCCATAGTTCTTATCATTTTCAATGATGTGAATAGAGTTAGCGAACCTATCTTTTAGAACTTGTACGTCATTTCCAGCTGAGCCATTATCAACAAGGATTAACTCATAGTTAGGATATGTTATTTTCTTTAGTGATTGCAGACATTCAATAGTGTCATCAAGTCCATTCCAGTTTAGGATTATTATTGACACTTTGGCCTGGTTCGATTCGCTGAATGCATTCATGCTCAATCTCTATGGTGAAATGTTTATCGCTTGCTCGATGACTGTGAGTATATTATAATAGCACGAAGATTCGTAAGAGTCGAATGATTCGATTATCCATTCACCCTGCGAAACATGCCTTCGCTGTCATTTGTCGTGCGATATCAGTGTGGATGTGAGTCTTATGACGCGAGATCGAGTATCGCTAGGAGGCACCTGGGTGTCTCCCAAGGAAAGAAACGTGCCGTTACAGATGATATTCAATCAAGACCTCAAAGCACCTGGCTGGAACGGGGCCTACGCGGGTATCGCTGTACCTGAGTCAGAAAAGGCTATGGCTTCATACCATCCGAGGAATTATGAACTTTCACAAATGCTGGCGAGAAGATCAATCAGGGTGCCGCCTGTCTGCGGGAGTTGTCTCCTGCGCTTGCGGTGATAGAGGCCATCGGAGACATTGAACTGACCCTAAATGCCGGCTTATGGGGTAGATGGATTGCCACACAATGGTGCTCGATCATCGCCAGATCAAAGACCTCCCTAGAGCAATGTCGAGGCTGTCCAGAGAATAAACGTGTCCTGACGATGATGCTGCATGCATTTTAGCGCACAATTCAGATATGGAACAGGTTGGAGTTGCAGTTTGGTTGGGAGAGCGTTTCCTCCGCAAAAAGCGGTCCAAAGTTGTAACGCCTTCAGTCAAAATGACGGATGACGATTCCCTTATCGTAATGAATCTTTGCGAGAGCATTTCCTATTCATTATGTCCTTATGGTACACCTTGATTGCACCGGCAGAGATGATTTAGGCCATCCTCCCATGAAAATAGAGGACTGATTGTATGAGTGTAGGCAAAGATTATAGATTTTATACTCAATATCGGCGCTATTCAGAGTTGAAACAGCTCGATTGGATTGTGTCCAATGTAGAGTACCATAAAGCTGATAGGCAAGCTAGCAGTATCAGTATTCTGGATATCGGATGTGGCAAAGGCAATATCAGTTTGCCCTTAGCAAGTCTGGGATATCAAATACACGGAATCGACTTGGATCCTAACGAGATATCGTATGTCATTCAGAAGAACAAATTCCCCAACGCATCATTTGAAGTTGGCGATGCGGAAAAGATCATACTTGAGGATCGATATAATATTGTGATATGCTCTGCCATCTTCGAACATCTATTGTTTCCAGAGAACCTGTTCCTCAAATTGCGTGAAATTGTCAAAAGAGATGGAATCATATTAATCACAATACCAAATGGGTACGGACCATACGAATTGTTTTATGAAACCCCTATGAGAATATTATCGAGGTCATGCAACAAATTGTTGGGAAGACCAGATACCTCTGCCGATCCGCATGTGCATAAGCACAACTTTACTTTGAAGACTTTCTCTTCTCTAATGGGTGACTATATATATATTCATAGTGTGGGGCATTCTGATTTCATGTCCTTTTGGCCAATCATTAGGAGGGTCGATTTCTTGGTAACAATTGATTGCAAAATTGCTGATTATTTACCCAACCCCCTTGTTAGTGGCTGGCATTTAGTATGCAAACCCAAATGATATCCAATGCATAAATTATTACACGGTATAAATTACTTTACGGACAGATCTTCAGACCACTATCGAGTAAGATATCTCCGAGGGAAATGTGGAAAGACTACAGGGTAGAGTGCACGCTCCACCTTATTTCTGGTATATAATATGCGCGAGTACATTGTTCACAGTTGCCATTAATCCTTCCTCGAAGAAGTAAGATGCCGAAGTCTTCAACCTATATACGCAAAATTGGGTCAATATTAGCATCTCCAGTCATAGCTGCTTTCCGCAGGTTATGTAGACCGTCAGCGATAATGGGACACAAATAGGGCCACTATAACCGTACACTCTAGACGGATGGCACAAGCTCCTGAGAGGTAGTAGACTGACTAAACAGAGGAAGGAGCGAGTT
>Ga0209777_10004146_pt1 | contig 17348 bp, 21 predicted proteins | sample FrelakmetHBP12HB_FD_187147 | JGI IMG/M metagenome (GOLD analysis project Ga0209777, IMG submission 187147) | Freshwater lake sediment microbial communities from the University of Notre Dame, USA, for methane emissions studies -HBP12 HB (SPAdes)... | ecosystem: Environmental > Aquatic >...
AGAATTCTTGAAAGATCGTCAGCTTGTGCGGGTGCTCCAGCGACTCCACCAGTAGTTACCTGCTTGAGATTCTGTACTGCATTATCTACTTCTTCTACTGCAGATTCTACATCTCCGCCTTCTTCTTCCATTCCCTCTTCTTCGTAACCTTCTTCCATTCCTTCTTCTTGCTCTTCAGCTGATTCGTCTACCTTTGTGCTGGGATTCAGCTTTACTTCAGTAGGAACTCCGTGTGAACCTTTTTCCATACCGTCAACTGCAGCGTCGCCGAGCTTGGCGTCATCTGCTAATTTAGCTCCGCCTTGGCCAACTTTAGTTACTCTTTTAGGATCACCTTGTGGTTCATGCTTTGGCTCAACTTCTAAATTTTCAGTCAATGCATCTGAATCCATATCGGTTTCTTCAAAAAGCATTTCGTCTTCAGGAAGTGCTTCCATTTCAGATGCTGACTCTGTTGCGAGTGTTTTGTCATCTGTTTTTGCATCTATAATAGTATCTTTGAATTCGTTCTTATCCTGAGGACTTGCGTGTGCAACACCCGTCGCTACTGCTGTATCTTTTACTTGTTTCTTTTTTGTATCTGGGTGAACTTTTGTTTCTGGACCTGCTCCTACTGCAACTCTGGTCTCTTCGCCTTCTTTAATAGCTACTCTACCTCTACCTTCACTCTCTTCATCCATATACATTCTTTCAAGAACAGATACAACATTATTAGCTTTCTTGTGTGTATTTAGTGTACCACCTTTGAAATTAATGATGTCATTAACTGTTGATGTTGATTTCTGCATTCCGTCAAAGTTGATTAAACTTTCCTTTAGTATCTCTGAATATTTCTTTTTCATACTGCATCTCTCCATTATTTTTGTTTTCGAATCTTTAACAAAAAAAGATTCTTTAGTTTAAAAACATATAATTTATTCTGTTTAATTACAAGAACGATTTAAAATATTTGATCAGCAAGTTGCTCTTCTTTTGGAGTTCTGAACGTTGGGTTATGATCAGCACTATGCTCATCTGTTATTAAGAACTTCGAGAAATTGGATTTCAAATTAACACCAACATTTTTTGGTCCGCTTCTATTTTTAAGAATATCTACACGGAAATCACCAAATTCAGGTCTTACTCTAATATCTTTATCATCTTTATCTTCTACTTTATTTTTAATTAATGCAACATGATCCGCATGTTCAACTTTCTTAATTGATTCACTCATACTCGTAAGAGAAGGACCTACTTTATCATCATATCCAGCTCTATTCAATTGAGTTACAGTTACCCAAGGAATACCTTGCATTACAGCAGCAACTTTCATATCAATAGTAACTTGACCCAATTCAAGTCTATGCAGATCAAATGTCTGCCCAGATTTCAATAGATCAAGATAATCAACATATGTTATTTTCAGCTTGCCTTTATGGGTAGTACTTTCTTCATATCTCTGTTTTACTAAATCAGAATATGATATTAAATCACTAACAGAAGTTAAAGTTGGAGGGAAATAAGACATCACAATAACAGAATGATGATCTAACATCCATTCTTTTAATTTTCGTTCAATAACCTTTCTTCTATCAGTAAATTCATTAATTAGATCAAAAGATTTTATATTTTCAATACTACAATATAAACGAACCATAGATTCATCAATCAAATTTTCTAGAGTAAAATAACTAATTATACTCAATGGCCCAGTTTTTTCTTCATTTGTTTCTACTGCATTTCTCATGAAATTATTGAGAAGAACTGATTTTCCATCACCACTTGATCCACCATAAATATATAAACGAGTTGGTTCAAATCCACCATTCATAAATTTATTTAGATCAGTATATCCAGTAGATACAGAATTTTTACCAGAATAACTAATAGCAATTTGATTTAAAACTTCCTCGTAAGAATCGCTTAAAAGATCCAATTCTCTAATTGCAGCTCTCGATTCTTTTCTTCTATCTTCAAGAACTCTAGAGTGCAGCTGTGGAACTAATTTTTTCCAATAACCTACAGCTTCACCCAAATCGGTAAAAGAATTAGATCTAACTTTTAAAATGAATTCTTCTAATTTAGGTAAATCTTGCTGCACAACTGATGAATATTGTTTTCTTTCCGATATTTGCTTTATTGCAGAATCTGTTTTATCTGCATCTAATTTTCTTTTTTCTATTCCTTTTATATATGACTCTAGTTCGGTATAGTGCCCTGCTGTTAGAATATCATCAACTATCTGTTCTGATGTTTTTTTCTCTAATTTGAGTTTTAATATGGTTTTGGTCAGCTCAAATTTCTTTCTGAATTGAATAGCCATATCTTCTTCTGTATGAGAACTTAGAACCAAAGATATGTCACTAATAACAGATTGTGTTATTTTTTTATTATCATCATCTAAAAGTACAGCACAACATAGATTGATAAAAGATTCGGTTAACATCTAAAATACTCCTATTTCTCCATACCCAACCCACACTTTTGCCAAGGAAAATATATTCTTTCATTGGGTGTCTCTACAAAATATGTGGGTGAGTATTTAGAATTTCTGTCCTTGAATATGACAGCAGTATCAAAATGACATTTTGTCTGCGTCATTATTTCTTTAAAAGAATTCCCTGTTTCTACGACATTTGATACTATCAAAACACGAGATGCATCATCGGTAAGGTTGATTAAAAAAGATAATACATTGATATCTGTTAGAGCAGGCATTGATAATTTGTGACTCAAATGTATAGCCACAATCATATCATCCGAATCGACACCAACAATATATTTATATTTAGTGGCGTTGATTTTGTTCGAAAGTTTATCAATATAGGAATGATAGTCATTCCAATCCAACACTTTTATTAATGCAGCATTACCGGTCATAATTCACCTCTATTTTTAAAACTTCATTGTACCTTCACCTGACATCATAGAAATGTCATCAGTAGACATAAACTTATTAATCAAGTGCTTATTATAATCTCTATCCATATCAGTCAAAATCTGCAAGGATTTAGCAATACTTGCAATTTTTGCTTTCTGTTTTCTTGTATTTTTACCCTGATTTATTTTCTTTGCAAATTCATAACACTTCTCATCGAAGTCATCTTGCTTCCCTTGTTCATATAAAGGATATACTTCTTCAATAAAGTTTTCAGCACAAACTTCAAGATATCTGTACATTCTTAAAACATAACAGATCAGATTCATATGAACACTTCTAGTGAACGTATCTCTTTCAGTATCATAAATTGGATCTGTTACAGGATTTAGTTCTTTGAAACCATAATGTCTGCACATATCATTCAGTAATTCATATACTTTATCTTCGATAGTCAACTGACCATCAAATCTAAGATGCAGTCCTTTACTTCGAATATCCATCTTATGAAGGGTTCCATCCTCTTTGAAAGCAGGAATGAATCTTCCAATAGCCAAAGCTTTAAAGATAGCACTTGAATCATAAGTAATGTTTACATCTACATTATGCACTTTCTTAATATGATAAGCAAACAATTTATGATAAAATACATCAATGAAATTAGCACCGCCCAGAACGTGAAAATTGAATGATTTCATGTTTTGGGAGATTGCATACTTCAAAATTTCAGATAGTGGTATAACATAAATAATTACAGGAATAGTCATATCAGTAGCCATATTAGCTACAATACCACCAGTCGCAAAGTTTTTGAAACCATCAGCAAGATGTTCATCCCACAAGAACTTGCTCCATGTATCATACAATGAAGGCGTCCTAAAATGATGAATGTATATCATTTTATCTTTTGCTGGTTTAGATAATGCAGCAGATGCTTTATACGATTCTCTATTCAAATCTTCAATTTGCTGATAGGAATTAAAAATTTCTGATGCACTACCAGGACCAGGAGGAAGATCAAGTGTAAATGCGTAACTAAATTCATTGTGGTTATTTTCAAGAAAATCATGATATTTCTTAATGAATGAGGGCATGTCTTTTGTCTCGACTGCACCCATAGCAACCTGGAATCCTCCAGAGTCAATGTACAATTTTGTACCATTCATAAAAGATCTAGCATTGATCTTCTTGATTTCACCAACAATTTTTTCAACATGCTTCGGTGACATTTTCTTGGTTTTATAAGACAAACCAGTACCAAAGCTGTACAAGTATCTATCTATCGAATTTTTCAAAAAGTTATTAATTTTAGCATCATCAAAATATTCATTACCGCCATGATTATCAATAAAATTTCCCAGTAGTGACACAAAACAATCTGATCCGGCCACAACATAATTACCGCCACCGCAATTCCATATATCTCTAGTCATCAACATTCTCCTTTAGATAGATACTCATACATAAATTAGCTAACGTTACTAACTTTAACTTGCGCCAAGATAGTAATGACAATACCAAAAAATGTCTGTGTGAACTTGCAAAGATAGACATCATTCTGACTTGTCGTATAACAATCAATCTTCAAATCAGCAGCAATATCAAGAGTAAACGGTAAAGAATTAATCTTGAAATGCTTACTTCCAACATCTCTGTTCATAGTAATATCTTTAATTACTGTAGATGTATCTTCTTTATTATCTCTTCGAACAACAAATTCAGCTTTACCTTCAGCTATATTACAATGGATCTGATCAGTTTCAAAACCAAGAGAAAGATTAGAAATTCTCTTCTTCATATAGTTATTTACATTGGTTGTGAATAAAAGATTATCTTCTGAAATTCGAACCAGGCTTGCAAATTCTTCATCAGGAATAAACTGGTTGTCAATATATCTTGCAGCAGGTTTTCTAAAAATAACTCTACTAAAAGGATCACAAATTTCATAATTACTATCATTTGATTCAATAATAACAGTCTTATCTTCAATTTGAATATTCTCGTCCAATTCAAAAGATCTCATTAAAGCAACTTTATTTTTGATCAAACTAAAAGACAGATCATGATCTTGAAGAATAGTGCTCAAGTCCATTTCTATCAAAGCGTGCCGATCATTACTCTTGCATCTAAATTTCCCACCCTTGATATCACAGTCAGTGCATGTATTCTCAAATACACCCAATAGCAATAAAAGCTTAGAAAAATCGTCCCTCGAAACATTGATCTGATAGCCATTTTCACTCATATCTTGTACACCTCACCTTTTATGTTTTACTCGTTCGTTAGTTTAATTACGTCTAGATAAATAAAATCGCTCTTCTTAACGATTCTAATATTATCTATAAAAACTAAAGTTTTCTCTATATTCTTGATCAGTTCGACAACTCGATCAATATTATGAACTTTGCCGCCAACATTTTCCTTTAATGCAAAGATCATTCTTATGCATTTTTTCCCTTCATGTTTCGATCTTACGAAACTCCAGTAAGAATCAACATGAAATATAAATTGGCCTTTCTTTTCGCAAGCAGATGTAATTGTTTCAATAGATTCATTTTCATTTACAACTGTGCCATTCGTAACAACTTCACCATATAAACGGGAAATTGCTTTCGACTGTGAAATAGCCATTTTATTATTGCCTCCAGAACATATAGGTTTTAAAGTTTTATGTTTGTTCCAGGATCAATAATTGGTTTCTATTTATAACAATTCAACAGGAACCTGTGGAAAAATACCAAAATCCTTACCATTTTTATTTATGTATATTTTACACGATTTTATAATATGACTATTCTCTTTTAGAAACCAATGATAGTCTTTCTTCTTTTTATCATTGTCACTAAGAATAATCACATTCGCCTTATATAAGGATAAATCATAACATACAGATTTCAATAAAGTAGAATATGAGAAAGTATTACCACTCACAAATGATCTAACTTTATCTTTTAAACCTAGAGAATTTGTTACATATTCCCCTATTGAATTAAAAATACCTTCTGTCAGAACTATCAAATCTTTAGTTATATCTTTTGATTCGATCGACCAATATTCTAATAATGGTAGACTATCTGGTTGCAATTGTATTTTTTTAAATTTGAAAGATGATGTTGGATCTACATTTCTACAAAATAAATATGTATTGTGTTTACCTAAAAATCCAACAAAGTTTCTTTGCATCAAATCAAATTCTTGTTCTGATAATATCTTATCTTTACCAACAATATCCAAATTATTCAGCTTTACAAACTTCTGAAAATCAAAAACTAAACCAGGTATTTTATCAATCTCTATAAGATTATTACTTCTTCCTTGAACATATAATCTTTTATTTTCAAATTCACTAGAAATTATTTCTGGTATTTTATATTCATCAAATCTCTTTTTTGATGATATTTTCTTCTGATTTTTCTGACTTGATTTTAATTCTTCTTCTGTAATAACTTCTCGATAAAGATTTTTATTTCCTGTAAGATCAGATATTAATTTTTGTATTGGGATAGAATGATTACATAGCCAGCAATGACAAACAGGAATTTGTGGGTTTGTGGAAATATACAAATGACCTTTTTTTCTTGGATTTGGATGATCTCCACAAAATGGACATATTGCGATAATATTTTTATTCTTAACTTTAACAAATATTTTAGAATTGATTAGAATTTCTTTTAATTTCTCTAAGTTCATTTTCTAATTCCAGTTGATGTACGGTAAATATAAAATTTTCTATTATTGATTGCTTATTATCAATCCATTCTTTTTCATCTATTCTAAAGAAGATACATTTTAAAAAATTTTGAATATTGTTTTGCCTTTTTATATCCTTTTCATGACATTTATTTTGTTTATGGTGAATCTCATCAATTTCAATTGCTAAATTTAATTCAGCGATATATCCATCTATAAAGTATCCTATTACTGGATATGTTTCAAATATTTTTTCGCGTATCATTTTTTGCAGATCAGAAAGAATTTGCTTTTCATTTTTACCAATAGGAACTACCCATTTTCCATGTGACAGAAGTAATTTTTTTTGTATCAGACACCGAGCAAGTAATCTAAATTCTTCAGTTTTAGAATAATTATCAAATCCATATTTATTCAACATTATCTTTTTTATTCGATCCTTAAACAAAGGAGATTCAAATATGTTTTTATAACCATACTTTAATAACATTGTACTTTGTACTTTTTTCAATATTTTATTGTTTTGATGTGTATATGGAACACCATATTTAAACAAGCATGTTTGTTTTATTTTTTCTTTAATCTCTTTTGATTGAGTTGGATTTTCAACGCCATACTTCTTAATACAATTAATTTTCTTTTTTTCTTTAATTTCTTTTGATTGAGTTGGATTTTCAACACCAAAATTTTTAATACTAGTATGTTTCTTTTTTTCTTTAATTAATATCGATTTACTGGGATTATCAACCCCAAAATTTTGATTATACTTAAATTTCTTTTTCTCTTTAGTGTCTTCAGATGAATTAGAACATTTAGAACTGCAATATTTTTGATATCCAAAAGTGATAGATATGAATTTTGTCAAATTACCACAACTTTTACACAATCCATCAACATCAGTTTTTAAATATATATTATAATAATCAACACTTTTAATTTTATGTTTTTCAAATAAATGAATTGATAATGATAATGGTGATTTAAAAATTCTATTACATATTTTACATTGCATAATCTTTTATATTTTATTCTTCTGAAACATCGAGAAAAATACGTATCCTGCTTGTACTATATCATATACCATAGCCATAAAATGAGCAGATGGCAATGCGCACGCATTATGATTATTTTGATATTGATTAACCTTAATTTTTGCCCATGCAGGTAATCCAGTATGAAAGAATAAATTCTGATAAATTTGGCGATAATCAGGTTCAGATTCTTTTGACATCATATCGAGTAATTGTGGCACATTTTGATTCAAAGTTGAATCTCTTTTTGTGGTTCCCATATCATCACAAATTTGTACAATAAAACCACAAATCTTTTTCTCTATGCTTGTAATAGAAGCTGCATCAATTTTCTTTAGTTTTCCATTACTAGTATTCTTCTGTAAAGTATTGATTGCTTTACGAACATCTGGAAGAAAATTCGATACTACTAACTCAACTGAGTTTTCATCATAAGTAACTTTTTCTTCTTTCAAAATCTTATGAGCGTAATCCAAAACAAATTCTTTTGGCATCGTCTTCATTTCAAACATTGTAAGACGAGAAATCAAAGGATCGATGATCTTACTCAAATAATTACCAGTCACGATAAATCTAGAATTATCTGCATAAGTCTCCATCATATTTCTAAGGATTGCTTGAGCATTTTGAGTGACATAATCAAACTCATCAATATAAACAATTTTCAATTTGCTCTTATATGGTGGGGACTTTAAGAATCCCTGAACTGTTGTTCTCATATTTTCAACACCGGTTGCATCTGACCCATTTAGCATAAGTCCATCCATATCACATTTAACTAACAAATCATAAATAATTCTTGCAAGAGTTGTCTTACCTGATCCAGGAGGACCAAATAAACCAAGGTGAGGGATTTCTCCCTTACCAATACATGTATTCATAAACTGCTTTTGGTCGTCATTTAAAACAACGTCATTAATACTTCTGGGTCTCCATTTCTCGACCCATAACTGATCCACTAGATTATCATTAGATGAAAATAACATAACTAAAACTCCTTTGATATTTATTCCACTTACCTAAAAACAGATCCATAAATTAGATCTGATTCTTCTCTTTTTTCTTCTGTAAACGATCTTCCATTCGTTGAGCTATCATCGTATTAACTGGTTCTACAGCTAAATCAAGAGCGGCTCCAGCTGCCATTGGACCAGCTACTCTTTTCGTTACATCCCAAACTTTTTGTCCAGCGCTTCTAGGTTTGCTTAATTGTGCTATCTCTTCTCCTTGAGTTTTTATTAAATTCGCAAGTGCTCCTGGACGATTAGCTGCTGCAAGAATACCTCTTCTAGCTTCTGGATTTGACATTAATTCTACTGCACTAATACCTGCACCAGTAGCTACTCCTAGTGCAGCCATTCGCTTTATCATTCTTTTTCTTTTTTCTAATTCTTCTGGAGTTCTAGCTGGATGTGAATTTTGCACTGGTTGGGGTGTATTAATCTCACCAGGAACCATTTCACTCTCTCGAAGAATATTACTGATTTTATTAAAAATTCTCATTGCGCTCTCCGCGTGCATTTGTAAAGCAGCCATATATTTCCTAACATCACCTTTAGTACATCCTACTTTTTTTCCAGTATCTTTTTTATAGATACATTTTCCTTTAATTGTATATGGCATAAAATACTCCAAAAATTTTATATTTGTTCATATCATTTTTCAGTTTTCAATTCATAACGTTTAACGATTTTATCTTTTGGAATTATGAAATTTCCTTCAGAATCAATAAGAACTTCTATTTTAAACTTTCTTCTATCTGATAAAGGGGTATTCAAAACATCGCTTACAGTATCATTAGAATACACTTCTATTTCAGTTCGTTGTTCTGTTAATTTAGCTTTTTTTCCAGACTCTAATTGATCTATTCTATTAGACAATAATATGATTGTATTAGTATCAAGAGTTGATGCACAACCACTTAAAATCAAACAACTTAATATAATGAATAATAGTTTCATATCTCCATCTCAATATTTAGAGGTAAAGTTCTAGTCCCATCACAATCAACAGTCCACCCACCATTGATCCGGCCATCACCATTCTGCCATGGAATTTTTAATTGATCCAAAATGATTTGCACTCCATCAATAGTCATCCATGGATCACCATCAGGATGTGGTATGAGCTCCATATATTGAATACCTTCGTCGTCAATAATAAAAGCTTTCTGGTTTTTTAGAATTACTTTATAAGGATATATAATCATAAATCACTAATCTCTTTCAGAATCCATCTTCCATCTCTGGTAAAGGACAGCATGTTGGACACTGCATACTTGCACATTCTCCATCAGGACCTAATCCCAACTCTGGAAGATAGATCCCACCGTGACCACCGCACTCAGGACATTTTTCTTTTGCTTCTAAAGCAGCAACTATTCCTTCTGGTTTCCCCATTGGTTCAACCGGAGTTAACATTCTGCCTATTTCAACAATATCTTTCATTTTATAACCTTTCTAATATTTTGACAAATTATTCTAAAGAAATTTTTAATTGGTTTATCAATATATAATTCTATTGGAAATCCATATTTATCTTTTTTCCACCATGGATACAAAGGAAATAATTTATTACTCATTTTAAGAGTATTCAATCTACTATATGGTACTTTAGATACTTCTTGTATATCCCCAACTACAACAAGTTTGTATTTAGAATTTGGATCAGGTCCAGCCATGGGTATCATTGATTCTATATCATCAAAGCAACTTTTCATAAATACCTTTCTATTTTCTGTATAGGTCGAATGGAAGAAATAAAGTATCGAATGTTAAAGAGAAAGGATAGTCTAGTAATATAAATGGACATTCGAAAAGACACTCTAATTTACTTTCTTCTTTCCAAGCTTGAGGAAAATACATTAGTGCTTCAGTATCCATCTTAGTCGCAGGATAGATTCCTAAACTATCAGAATAACCACTTGCTATATATGCTCTTGATAAAGCTGTAGCACACCCAGAACATATAAATCCAATAAGAATAATTGCTAATATCGATTTCATTACATTCCTTCAATATTTCTTGATAAATCTGATGCCATGATTGATATTTTGGTTTGTTGTTCTGATGCAGGCAGTTCCTCTATTGCATAACATAACTTCAGAGCTTGCTCTACTAAAGATTTTTTTATATCAAAAGTTTTTATTTCTTTACACCTATTTTTTCCAATATGAAAATTAAAAGTTGCATCATGAGTGTACTCTTCATCTGGTAATATGATACCACCGCAGCAATCTGCTAAAATGGTTTTACATGTTTTATTAATCATTTCAGTCATTTCAAGTCTCCGATTCTAATTTTCCACCAATATCCATACTAATGAACTCAGCTTTCTTTTGAAGTTCTTTTAGATTATATGACCCACAAAGACTAAAGCATGATTGTAGACCTTCTCTAATTTCTTTCAAGATATATTTAACTTTTCCCTTAAATGGTACCTTAATGATCTTACCTTCAATAAAATTGGTTTTATTTTCATAACTAGCAGAACCACCATATATCTTATAATATGTTCTATCTACCAAATCTGTATCTTCATTGGGAAATACTCTTCCTGGAGTCTCAGTAGTACCAGCTAATACAGCTCCACACATTACAGCACTAGCACCAGCAGCTAGAGCTTTAGCAATGCATCCAGCAGTTCTGATACCACCGTCAGCTATTAAAGTAATGTTGGGAAGTTCATTTCTGATACTCTGGATTGCATATAATTGAGGAACTCCAACTCCAGTATTTTTTCTGGTTTGACATGCCAAACCAGGACCAATCCCAACTTTGACTATGTTTGCACCCCAACAGATCAAATCTTTTGCTGCTTCTGGAGTTGCAATATTCCCAGCAATAATTGTAATATCATCAGAGATGTTTCTCATATATCGAATCATATCATATACATTTTTATGATGACCATGAGCAACATCAACGCAAAATAAAGTAGCTCCATTATTATATAAAGATTGAAATCTCTTTTTTTCTTCTGATTTCACTCCTATAGAAACACCAATATTTTTAAAAGGAATTCTCATTTTTTGACGACATTCAAGAAACATTTTAACATTATCATCAATAGTATAAAATCTATGGAGTATTCCCAATCCACCATTTTTATACATTGCTTGAACCATCGGTGGTCCGGTTACAGTTTTCATATTAGCTGAGATGACCGGAAGTTTCAGTTTCAAACCCGCTAGATTAGATGTTAGATCAACATCAATTTCTCTGTGAGGAACAGTAGAATATTTTGGTTTAAGTAGAACATCAGAATATGACTCAGCTTTCATTTAATATTCCTTTTTTACTTAAAGTTTCTAAATATTTCAGGGCTTCTTCTTCAGTTTCAAATATAATATCAGCAGCTTCCATTACAAATGCGTGCCGGTGCGGGTTTTCTTTTTCCATAACAACTATTGTATGTTTATGTAAATAACTAGACCATGCAAGTTCCATACAGCTCCCAATCGAAGTTGTTTTTGCTCCAAGAAAATTAGCGAAAACAACTTCCGATTGAGAAACCATAAATGAATCTCTGCGAAAAATTGCATGATTCGTACACGTAGGAGTTCTATAATCGGTTTCTTTAAATTTAATTTCTGTTCTTAGTTCATTTTTTGCATACATTGGAGAAAAAACATTATATCCATATGATTCTAGAATTTTTTGAATCCTTTCATAATACGAAAATACATCGTCCGCAGATAAACCACTAATTGGATGAACAGCATATATAGATAACATAACTAAACTCCTTCTTTTTCTTTTTTTAATTTTCCAAGAACCAATTTAAATTCTTCATATTTTTTATCAAGTATTAAGATGTATTTATAATCAAGATCTAAAGTTGCATTTTCCTTTAATTTTGCAGTAATTGAATCTAAAGATAAAATGTACCATGATTTAATTTCAATAACTAAATTAAATTTTGGAATAAAAAAGTCTGCAAAATAATAATGAGAAGAACCATTTTCTTTTAGATATTTAATTCTTTGTGGTCTATATATAATTTCATCTTCTTTTAATAAATCATTAGAAAATACAAAATCTAAAAATGATGGTTCATATCCCTGTAAATAAATTATTTTGCCAGATGGAAGTTTGTATTCTTTTTTTCGAAAAGAGTTCTCTATAGATTTTTTTTGAATAACAGGATCTTGCATTGCCCAATCAGTACCAAAATGTTTTTGAGATGTTTTTTTAGATTTTTCTAAAAGAATCGGTGATTGAAATGAATATGGTACACCATAAATTTTTATCATTGATGCTTTTGATTTATTTTGAATTTCTATTGATTGCATCGGATAATCAGTATTAAAATGTTTTCTAGATGTTATTATAGATTTTTCTTTAACTTGTTCAGATTGACCTGGATAATCAACATCAAAATGTTTTCTACATGTTTTTATTTTCTTTTTTTGAATTATTTCAGATTCAGATGGATTAACAACATTATAATTTTTTAAGCATGTTTCTTTACCTCTAGTTCTGATAATTTCACTTTGATATGGCACAACTACATTATAATTTTTTTTAAGTGTATCTTTTTTCTTTTGTTTTACTTCTTCAGATTGACTTGGATTATCAACACCATATAATAAATTATTAGTATTTTTGATTTTATTTTTTATTTCTTTTACTTGAAATGGATTATCTGAACCATAATTTTTCTGTGTTGTTAATCTTTTTTTCTCTTTAATTTCAGGACTTCTATTATGATGACCGGGTAGAAATCGAGCAGAAGAAGATTTTACTTCTAAATCACACCCGCATTCACATAAATTGTTCATATCACAACTCTTTTACTGGAATTTTTTTATTATGTTTTTTAAGTAGATCAATTAATGCTTTTTTAATAATTGATTTCATATCTGTATCTAATTCATCAGCAAGATTTTTTGCTGCATCTCTTAAATTTGAATCAATTTGCACTATAATCTGTTTTTTATTTATCATATAATTTATTCATTTTCAAAATGAAAACATTTAATTTACCATAACAATATCTGCTGCTGTTCTTGCCACAGTGGTTCTGTTAAATTCGATATGCGGTCAGTACATGCATACTCTACTATTTTCTTAATATCGGGTATACAATAAATCGGGAGAACTTCTACATCTTCCGGTACACATATAACATCCACATCAGCGAGTTTGTATTTTTTTAACAATTTATTATGAAAATTGTTCTTAATATTTTCAGGCATTTTAGTTTCATCGACTGCTCGAAGATTCCATAAAGTACCTTTAGAACCTAATCTAAAATCTTCATTAACCAATTCGTTCCAAATAAGCATAGCTTTAATATGTTGTGGCATTGCTTTATATTCTTTTAAGGATTTAGAATATGCAACGGTTCTAACAATCGACTTATCTCTTTTTTCAGCGAGATCAGTTATTTCTTTTTTTGCCCTTTCAGCAATCTTATCAACCTTCGGTTTAATATCCTTTTTCTCGATTTTATCATCGAGAATAATGTCAAGAATTTCTTTTAATATTTCTCGAGATTTCTTCGGGATTTCGCTTCTACGAATCTCTATACCTTTCACCTCGATTTCGTTTACATCTCTACCTTCCTGAGCAATAACTTTACAGGCATAGTGTTTCTTTCCATTTAGCGTATAATAACGACTGAAAATATATTCATTTTTCATATGAATCATAGATTTTGATTTCGGTATATTATGTAATTTTAAAAATTCATCTAAAGCAATATTATTAATAAAATTCTGAATTTTATTAATTTCTTCTAACACTTCAGGTGATTTTTTAACTTCCATTTTTTTATCTATTAAATAATTAGTAAGGCAAACGAACGCAGAATCTGTGTCCCCGTATAATACATCAGTTAAAGATTTTACCTTGTCCATAAATTTTGTATTAACTTTAAAAGTTCCAATATTCCCTCGTTTAACCAGATATTCATCCAGATGTACCGTTGAATATTTAAGTAACTCTTGCCCGGTTAAAGTAATTGATTTAGCCAAATCATTATGATAAAACTTAAAATGTTCATTACCAAGAGCACCATACAATGAATTTGCAAGAATCTTAAACGCCATCTGTTTTCCATTATAAGACGTTTGCATCTTTTTATCTTTTGCTTGTTTTGCTTCAAACATCTTAGCTTTATAAATTTTTCTACCTTCAAACAACATCGATATTACAGTATTGAAAATACTAAGATATTGTTCATGACCACAAAATATACTACCGGTGATATTAATAATTGCTTTGTTATCTTTAACAAACTTATCAAATTCAGTCTTGGTCATTTTTTTAGTAGTGCCTTTATGAATAGGATCAATAGTTACTTCCAGCTCTTTTACAGTACTATTATGATAAATTATATTAAATGCATCATTTTCAGATATTTTAGCAATGTATGTATCAGGTCCGAGATTATTACTATTGATGATACTGGGATACAAACTAGTAAAGTCAAAGTCGATTATGATTCCATTATATAATCCACCTCTTGCATCAAATACATAAGCACCAGGCAATTCTTCCTTTTCAATGTGCTCTGGTTTATTTCTTGCTATCAACCCCTTTTTCTTCATTGAAGTCATAAAGAGTCCTTCAGCTTGACCCAATGTAGATGCAGCACCAGAATGACTTGATGTTGTGATTTGCCTTAATTCATCCTGCAAAGCAATATGCTGAACCTGATCCTCGATATCCTTTAAAAGATCAGTATCAGTAATAGAATATTCAATATACTTATCAATATCATTATTGTACAACTGATCAAGATTTACTCCAGTGTGATCAACCTTTCGTTTACCAGTAATTAATTCAGCTATAGAATCGAGTTTATAACTTGGTTGTGCTGGACGAGTAGTATCATTCTTAAAAAGTTCCAATTGATCCAAAGCAACAAAACCCGTCATTATCACTCTACCCCTTGCATCAGCATATACATTACCATAGGGAGATAGATCTTTCATATCAATACTTAACTTTTTCATTCGACCAACTAGATATGGCCAGTCGAAAGAATTAGTATTCCAACCAGATAGGAAGTCTGGGTCAATACTTCTAATTTTACTAAGAAATGCTTTAATCATTGAATATTCATCGGTAAATAAAGTAAGATTCTTATACTTCCCACTATTCATTACTTCATCTATTCTAGGATCAATTTCACCATTTATCTTTAATAGATACATACTAGTATGATCACCAGAATCTTCTCTAAACGAAAAAGCGTTTATCGGATATGATGATTGTGCAGGATCTGGGAAAATTCTTTTTCCATAGGTATATACCTCGATATCAAAAAATACTGTATTTTTATTGAATGCACCCTCTGCCTTATTTTGAAGAAAATAATCTACACTGTGGAGAGTAGTTAAATTTACATCACCACCATATCCGAGTGGAGTTATACATCTTTCTTTATGATTCCCTATCTTCAATTTCAAATCACGATATGGTTCAATATTCTTATTATCAGCACTATGTGATTCATACCAATAGAAATTATTCTGCTTCATTGGTGCTTCATAATATTCTTTTTTATTATTCTTATCTCTAAAAATGTAAATGATTCTTGATTGGTTAGCAATATTCTGAACATCAACCAAACGGTAATCTTCACTATAATATTTATCAGGAACCCTGAACATATAGATATTGTCATTACCGACTAGCTCGATATCTTTATCTTTCAAAACTTTAGCTTGAACTGGATTTTCTGGTACATCTTTTAATATAGCAAAATCAGCTAATAAATCTTCAGATATTTTATCTACCTTTTCAATTTTAACTAAATCAGTAATAAAATCATAATGAGTACTTTTATATTCATCTTTGAATTTTTCAGCAATTGGACCGATAGAAAATATTTTTTTAGGGGTGCATTTTTGTATTAGAGCTAAGGCGTTGGGTTTACAGGTTTCAGCAACAACACTCATTACTTTGAAATCTTCATGTTCATTAGCACACAGAACTGGAGCGGTTATCAAATATCTTACAGACTTATTTTTTAAATGATCAATAAGCAAAGACCAATCTTCTACATTAGCAATATAAAATTCTTCTATATTCTTCAAATCTTTAGGACTGTTAGTCTCACATACTTTACCGCTACTATCATGTAACATACAGTTAACACAATCAGCAAAACTTTTTCTCATAGACAATAACTCCTTTAACAATATGTTCAAACTCCTAAAATTACATTCCTTTTATATACCAAAAATGACGAAATGCTGGTATATATATAAATAACTGGATGAGGGCAAGTCGGCACACAGGACTTTCGGGTCCTGATTTTTTGCACAGAAAAATGATTTAGTCACACGGGAGTAAACCCAGTACAACCCACATGTGACTAAATCAAATTATTTTCAATCTTTATCAGCATGGTGCTTTGTGCGAGATCTATCATTCAGTACAGAAACCTTCCGGAATCCCTGAAGATCTCTTCTGAGTTCCATAGAAAGTTTTCTGGCTCTAAGAGCTGCAGATTTATTTTCTACACCAGCTTCTGAGTCCATAACGAATGAACCGAACTTTGCCTTCAACTTCTCAAGATATTCGAAATATGAGCTATCCATTGTAACTACCTCCTGTTTGTTTGAAAAAACTAAAATCACATCATACCATAACTTATGGTACTACAATTTTTTAGTTTATTCTTATTATGAAAATTATGATTCTTTTGTTATTATGGTACAATAGATTTGCTTTTTTACATCCTGATTAAATTATAGGAAGTGATTTTAAGGGGGGGAGCGAAGCGGGGGGGATTCTGGGATGAAACAGCTTCT
>Ga0209777_10004147_pt1 | contig 17348 bp, 17 predicted proteins | sample FrelakmetHBP12HB_FD_187147 | JGI IMG/M metagenome (GOLD analysis project Ga0209777, IMG submission 187147) | Freshwater lake sediment microbial communities from the University of Notre Dame, USA, for methane emissions studies -HBP12 HB (SPAdes)... | ecosystem: Environmental > Aquatic >...
GCCTCCTATGGATACGTTACAACAAATCCTATCTGCTTATCAACATTGTTGATGCGCTAAAGGTGTGGGGCCTCCGCCCCCACGCCCCACCACTGACTATGTCAGTGGTTTTGATATATAAATAAATAGATTTCTCAGGTCCCCTTCACCATGTTCAGGGCTTCGGTTCACCGAAATTACACTTGGCCTGGATTCCCCCCGTATCAAGTACGGGGCAGGCTTTCGAGTCGGGAATGACAGAATATTCGTTCGGAATGACAACCTAGGCTGGTTGTTATATTTCGCAATTTAGCACACAGTTGTGAAATGACGCAAACATTATTGTTATTATTCGCAACTACACGAACCTTGCTTTTGTAACTCCTCAATATTACGGCAATTATTTCTTGGCACGCTCTATGCTCTAATACATGACAGAATGAGGACGGAGGGAAGTTAATGCAGTGGATGGAGGTAGTAAAGCTACGGATCGCCGAAAAAAACCCGGAATCAGTAGAAAAAGAAGTTGTGAAACTAATAAAGGAACTCGGCAATAACGGCAGCATGAAAGATATAAAACTCTACCGCAACGCTGTCGTGGACAATGATGTCAGTGTCCACCTTCTTTGGGAAACAGATAATACGGAACCACAGGGCAGCGCCACCGGTCTCTGCCTGGTTCATGTCCTCAAAGAGTACGGACTGATTTCTCATTCTGTTTGGGTGGAGAAGAAGTAGGGACATATTGGAGGCAGCGCTGATTCTATAGAGAGTCGGCTTAGCACTTGATACGGCGGCATCTGGCAAGATCGATACTTCACTTGCGAAATTAAATTTTATTGATCATTAAATATAAGGAGGCACATATGTACGGAGCATCAGGAAAAGAAGCGAAAGAGTTTGTGCAGAAAGCAAAAGCGTTCTACAAGAAAACAGGCAAGGCGATTGCTTTGGCAGAGTTCACAAATCCCAAAGGACCATTTATCGAAGGCGAGCAGTATGTTTTTGTGTTGAACCTCAAAGGGACGATGCTGTCACACGGGGTCAATGAAAAATACATAGGGCAGGACTTCATTGACGTCAAAGATTCCGACGGCAGGAGCTTTATCCGCGAGATCGTCGAAGTCGCCGATAAGAAGGGCAGCGGCTTTGTAGATTACAAATGGTACAACCCCGTCACCAAAGAGGATCTGGTGAAGCACGTGTATTTTGAGAAGGTAGATGACTTGATCCTCTGCAGCGGCGTCTACAAAGAAATGTGGAAGGACCTGCTATAGCATGCAACACTCCTCCAAAGCAGCGTAGAAGCAGACCTGCATCTATAGACTAGCTTTCCGAGCCGCCTCACATTCCAGTGGGGTGGCTTTTTTTATGAAATCATAACTGTGAGAAAAAAATTTAGTGATTGGGAAGGGCGGCAATTACAAGATAATCCGGGCTTCACAGAAAATAGCCATCATAAGGAGAACGCCGAAAACTGTATCAAACTGGGCAGTCAAGGCGTCGGCCATATCGGGGATCTTCTTCTTGAAGGTTCTCAAAAGATTTACCGCTTTGGGTATAGAGAGAAAGATCAGCAGTCCCCAGAGGCTCATGATTCCTGTAAGGATCATGCCGAGGACATACGCGTAGGCCAGCGCGATGAGGCCCGCAAAGAGGATGTAGCTGTTGCGGCTTCCCAGCATGATGCTCACTGTCTTGACGTTATGGCGTGAATCGTAGGCGATGTCTCTCATGTTGTTGGCGAAGAGAACGAGGGCGACGAGGACTCCGAAGGGAACCGACACATACAAGGCCTTCATGGAAAGAGCCTGGCGCTGCACGGCGTAGGCGCCTTCGATCATGAGAGGGCCCCACATCGTAAAGACGGCAACCTCGCCGAGGGCTCGGTACTTGAACTTCACCGGACCGGCCGTATAGTAGATGCTCGTGAAAAGGCCGATAAGCCCTATCCACAGGATATGCCAGGAACGGATCACGGCCGCTGTCATGCCGATAGCGATTGTTAAGACCAAAAAGACAGAGGCTTCAACCATGGTCTGGCGGGGCGTGAGCATGCCAGAGATGATGGGCTGTGGCCGATATTTCGCCGTAGGCGAATCCTGCTGGTCGATGTCGTAGAGGGTGTCGAAATAATCGTTGATCAAATTGGCGGCGGCGTGGAAAAGGGTGATCCCGATTGCGGTCACGACAAACCATAACCAGGACACGGACCCCTCCTCGGCGGCCAGAAGCGTCCCCACGGAAACGGAAATGAGGGACATCGTGAATGACCAGGGACGGGTTGCGATGATATATTTTTTGATATCGTTGAACATGAATTACTTCCCATTTTTTTGTCTACGAAGAAGGCGCAATGTAATAAGAACGGGCACTGATGTCAAGCTGATTGTAAGCACACGCAGTGTGCGTGGAAAGCTAAACCGTACGTCATTCCAACCCCTCCCGTTGTCATTCCCGACTCGCCAAGCCTGCCCCGTACTTGATACGGGGGGAATCCAGAGCTACTGTCCTTTATCTTCGCCCCCTTTGACAAAGGGGGCAACGGGGGATTTGTTTCACGATGCAAAATCCCCCTGTATCCCCCTTTACGAAAGGGGGGAATAGGGGTGTTCCACCCTTGCAAGGGGGAAATGTAGCGCGGACATTTATGTCCGCATATACGCAGTGTGCGCGGCAAGCTCTGAGACTGCCGCGTCGGGCTATAGCCCTCCTCGCAGTGACAAGAAGTATTTTAGGGGAAAATTCAATTTGTCATGAAGAAAAAGGGGGTGGGGCATTGCCGCCCCTGCCCCCTTATGGTTGATATGTCACCGGGTCTCTATCTTGGCTTCGACACGGCGATTTTTCGTCCTTCCATCGGCTGTCTTATTGCTGGCGACGGGCTTCTTCGGACCATACCCGATTGCTGTCAGCCTGGACTTGTCGATACCGAATTTAGCCACAAGATAGCTGACGATGGCTTCGGAGCGCCTCTGAGATAACTTGACGTTGGCTGCCTCCTGACCCACGCTGTCCGTATGACCCTCAATGGTCACCTTTGTATCCGGATATTCCTTCATGAAGTCGGCGACCTTTTTAATCTCATTATTGTATTTTGGCTTCACGACTGCCTTGCCCGAATCGAACTCAACCAGGAGCGTCATGGAAACCTCCTTGGTTGCCGGCGCCTCTCTCTGAACAGTCGCTTCCTTCATGACCTCCGGCTGCACCTGAGGAACTAACCTAGCAGGCGGCGCCCCGGCGGGCCTGCTCGCCAGGAAGATTCTTTCCACAAAAGCGGTCATGTCGGCATCGCTTTTAAGGTTGTCACCTTTTACAGAAATTCCACACTGACCGGCCTGCGCAATCTGGGAGAGGATCTTGCCTCCGTTTTCGTCATTTCCTACCTGGACGGTGTAGATGCACAGCCTGTCGCCGTACTGGCTCTTCACGCTCTGGGCGGCCTTCACCGGCGCGTTGCCCATATCCTCTCCATCCGAGAATATTACGAGGGCGATTTTGCCCTGCACAGCCCTCAGGTCATTGCCCGCCGCCGTGATTGGCACTTCGAGGGGGCTATCACTGAAGGGGCATTTCAAGTTCTGTATAACGGCGTCGAGGCTATCCGGGCTATACTTTACGATTCCATAGACAAATTTTGTGACATCAAAATCTCTGTAGTTACCGCCAAGAGTCCTCATTCCCGCCATAAGGCTCAGATCGGGAATGGTCCTGTTGAAGCTGCTGGCGAGGGACTTCTCGATGTTAAGCTTCAACTGCCCGGCATAGGTATTCCCCATGGAACCGGTCTTATCGAAAATGATATAGAAGTTATCCGCGTTCTGAACATACTGCCCAGATCGCACCTTCATGCTCAAGTCCTGGCTCCCCACCATGACCGGCACGGTAAAAATGAAAAAAGCCAAAAGGGAAAACACCATTAAACAAACTATTCTTTTTCTTGCCATCTCTTCACCTCCTGCGTCATCTTGAAAAACGAAAAGGTCCCACAGGCGTAAACGCTTTTGGGACCTTTCGCTATATATCAGGGCCTTCTGCCCAACAACCCCCACGTCCACTTATAGAGTATGCCCACCTGATAGGCGAAGTAAAGAAAAATAACCAGCAGGATGATTATCCCGACCACGAAGGGCCATCGCCTTTTCTTTTCGGCGTAGGGATCGTACGTTAACCGCTCCGCTCCTTCCGGAAGATAAGCGATCTCTGTTAAGGTACTTCCGAAGGGAATGTTGATTTTTGCCCGTGTGTTAATGGCCCACCCGTTCGCGTCCAAGAGAGGGCCAAGGTTTCGCTGAGACAATTTCAACCACGCGATGATCATGGAGAATCCGGAAATTACCAGCACGATCCCCAATACGGCCAGCGGCATTTGCCACCATCCCAGTTTCAGAAAGCCAGTAACCACAGCCGCTAAGGCCGTGCCTATAGCGCCGATGGCCAGTCCAATGGCCGCGAATATCCCCGCAAACTTGGCCACATCGAAGGGTTGAGCCGGTACCGCCGGTTTTGCCTCCGATACCTTTTCGGCAGCACCCACGATTCCGGAGGCGGCCCTTTCCGTGACAGCTTTGGCTCTGGCAGCGGCGAGTTTTTCAAGTTGCTCACCAACCAATTTCATAATCCTCTTATAAGGACTCCAGAAGGCCTGACGAATACTGATCGGGTGATCAATGATTCTTATGATGGTTGCGTCCCAGTCCTGACCGTGGCGATCGTAAAAAACTCCGTTTCGACCTACCATGAGAAAATCAGAATCGCCACCCGTAAATGCGGCGGCAATCGTCATCTGATCGACACCGCCCCTTTTCGTGCAGCGGCAGTAAGCCAGGTAAGTCTGGCTCAACGTCGCGAGGACGGCATGTTTATCGGCATCATCCACGCGGATGCATAAATCGCAACTGCGCCCATCCATGTACAGGGTGCCCGCCTGAAAAATGGCCATTCCTTTGCCGGTGTAGAAATCGCTCAAGGATACAAAGTTATTCAGGAGGGTGAAGAGATCGCGGTGCAGTCGGACCAGCTTTTCAACGGAGGTGATGGAGTTAAATTCCGATTCCAGTATCTGGTCCTTTGCTATGAGTTCCGTAATGCGTTCCTTGCCGCGGCTATCGACGATCCCGCGGATTTTCTCCAGTCCAAGTTTTTCGACGGACGCGCCGGCTTTTTGCGACAACCAGGATTCATAGCCGGAGAACTTCGCAAGCAGGACGTTCCATTCCGACTCCTGGAGATTGCTCTTTTCCCCCAGAAGAGGCTCCACAACGCCGGCAACAAACCTGGCCATAGGAGCAATCCATGCGGGATTGATTCCCTCCCGCAGTGGCAGCGGTTTACCGGCATCGACTCTTGCCAGGGGAAAGCCCGCCACTTCCTCAACATCGGGGGACAGATTTTTTTCCGCAAAGGAGAGATATTCCTCCGCCTGGCGGTTCATGGCATTCATTGCCCTGTGATCAAAAGCGGCAAGTCGGCAACGGGCAAAATAATCGTTTATTTTCATCTTGACGCTGCTCATCGCCTCGGCGGCAGAAAAGGTGGCATTGCCGAGGGGAAGGATATTGGCGCCATCGGTTTCCGCGCTTTGCCGCCATTTCAGATAAGCATCGGCTTCCGCGAAGAACTGGTCGACCTTCGTCCGGGAAACGCCCTCTTTGCCGCTTCGGTCCATCTCCGGCCCCAGGCAGTCGATAATATCCTGGATCATCTGCCTGATTGCCGGATCATCAGAGGAATCGGGGGGGATGATGCCATCTCCATTGAACTTCGTCTGCGCGAAAATTTTTGCCGTATCAGTGACATCTTCAATGGTAATTACCGCCGCCCTTTCCTTGCCCAAACTCTTGAGGATATGTTTTGCCGAGTCGAGCAGCTTTTTTCCTTCCGGCGAGTCGTCATCGATGGAGGCGAGGGACAATTCGGGAGAACGCTTCGTCAAGTCGTCCGCATTCTTAAGGAGGGAACCGGCCCACTTTACGGCTTCAATAATTTCCGGCACGCGAATGCGGCCGTCTCCGTCTGTATCTATAAGCTCTAATGTTCTGTCATCTAAAGCGACGCCGTGAGTGGGACAGCTCAGAGCAACCCAGAGTTTCGGATCAAGCTGATCGAGGGCCATCAGGTCTGAGCCGTGTTCAAGGTGAACCTGGTCGAATCCGCCGGCTCGGAAAAACTTCCAGCGATGCTCTCCATGCTCTAAATTTGAACTTGCCATGTTAATTGCTCCGTTCTTCTTAAAGATATTAAGGAGTGATAAGCTATCATGGTCGGTTTGAAAAAATCAATGAAAGGAATAGGAAATGATATTTGGCGCCTGAGCAGGCAAGATTCTTGTGAAACGCTCGAAATTTCGGTTGCCTTAAGACAGGAATATTGATAGTAAACAACGTTCATAAGAGTTCTTCATACTTTTTTTGAAAAAATACCACGTTTTCTAAATACTTAAGTTCAAATTCTATGGAACTCAGTGCAAAGAGTCAGAGCGGTACGGAAAGCAAAACTGCCTGGCGGCTTGTCAAGCTGCTGCTGTCGCCATTCACCGCAACCGGCAGGACAGCGATAAGCTGGGTTAACAATTCCGGGGCCTCCGCAATTTTTCTCGTTCTTGCCCTGGTGAAAACATTCTGGCACAAGCAGCTATCCAAGATAATCCAGCAGCTCTATTATATAGGAGCGAGCTCCACGACGATCATCGTGCTCGTCGGCTTCTTCACGGGCATGGTCCTCGGTCTCCAGTCTTACCATGCCCTCGTTAAATTGGGCGCACAGGGGGCAATCGGCACACTGGTGGCTCTGTCACTGGTAAGGGAATTGGGGCCCGTTCTCACGGCCATCATGATTACAGCGAGAGCCGGCTCCGCCATCACCGCGGAGATTGGTGTACAGCGCATCTCCGAGCAGATCGACGCCCTGGATACGATGCGTATTGATCCAATGCGGTATCTCATCAGTCCAAGAATTGTCGCTGCGATCATCAGCTTTCCCCTGCTCACGGCGCTGTTTGACCTCATCGGCATCATCGGGGGCTACGTCTCGGCAGTGGTGCTCCTGGGCGCTAACGGCGGCACCTACTTACATCGCGTCCAGGCCAGCCTGGATATGAAAGACCTCACAGACGGTTTTATCAAGGCAGTGGTTTTTGCCGTCATCGTCTCGACCGTTTGCTGTTACCAGGGCTATTTCGCACACATGCGCCAGGACAGCCATGGGGCCAAGGCCGTAGGACTCTCCACCACCTCGGCAGTCGTGCTTTCCTGCGTACTCATTCTTGTGACGGATTATATAGTAACTTCCTTGCTGTTATAGAGAGACCCATGGATACTCCACTGATTGAATTCAAAAATGTCACGAAGCGCTTCGGAAGGCGGACTATCCTCGAGCGCGTTAACCTCAAAATATATGAGGGAGAGGTGACGACCATCATCGGACTCTCCGGCGGAGGCAAGACGGTTCTCCTCAAGCATATCATAGGGCTCCTGAAGCCCGACGAAGGGAACATTCTCTTCCGGGGCAAACCGCTCAACGGGATGAGCAAGAGAGAGGTGGATGCCTCCCTGTCTCAGATGAGCTACATGTTTCAGGACAACGCCCTGTTCGACTCCATGACGGTCTATGAAAATATCGCCCTGCCTCTTCGGGAAACTACGAACCTGACAAAAGCTGAAATCGACCGCAGGGTTATGGCAAGAATAGAACAGACGGAACTCACCGACTCAGCCCGCAAGTTTCCTTCCGAGCTATCGGGGGGCATGCAAAAGCGGGCCGCCCTGGCCCGTGCTCTGGTAATAGACCCGAGTATTGTCCTCTTTGACGAGCCCACCTCCGGCCAGGACCCTGTGCGGAAAAATGCGATACTGAGCATGATTGCCCAGTACCAGAGAAAATTCGGATTTACGGCTATCGTGGTCAGCCATGAGATTCCCGACGTGTACTTTATCTCGAACCGCATTCTTGCCCTCTACGGCCACGATATCGTTTTTCAGGGCACTCCGGAGGAGCTTGAAAACTTCGACCACCCTTTCAAAGACGAGGTCATCCACAGCCTGGAAGGCCTGCAAAAGGAATTGACGGGTCTGCACTCCAAGCGGCAGTTCAAGCTTCAGTATCATGGTCAGATGAAACGTAGATCCCTCAGGGATACATACTGTGTCGCGGTTTTTAAGCTGGAGTCGCTGGATGCCATCATTGCGGGCATGGGCCACGAATCAGCACAGGAGGCTATACAGTCTATGGGGGTGTATATAGATAAGCACTTTGGCGCCATAGGGGGCTTTTCCACCCGCCGCAGCATCAATGAATTCGTTACGGTCCTTCCCCATTCGGAACTGGAAGAGGCTGAGGATATGCTGGAGGATTTTATCAAGGATTTTCAGGAGCACGGAATTCGTGAAATTTGGGCGGGGGCCCGCGAGAAGGCGGCACCGGGGACGTGCGTTGACTTCACCATCCTCGCCGGACTTGCCCAGGGACAGCCCATTGCAGAAATAGAAACCATTATAGCATCTGCTGAAAGTAAGCAGAAAGAAATTGGACGGCTACGGTGCGCCGCCGAGGAGTGAGCAAATGAAAAAGTACCTCATGGAAACAATTGTCGGCATATTCGTCGTTTTCGGACTGCTCTGTATAGCGTATATGAGCGTAAAACTTGGCCACGTATCTTTGCCCGGCGACAACTCCTACTCTATCTTCGCGCGATTCACGTCCGTGTCCGGACTGAGAATCGGCAACCCTGTAAATATGCTGGGGCTGGAGATCGGACGGGTGGAGCAGCTTTCCATGGATCAGGCCGATCAAAGGGCAGTTGTGGAAATGAGGATAAAGAAGGGCGTCAAGATTTATGACGATGCCATCGCTTCTGTGAAAACAGAAGGGCTGATCGGTGACAAGTACGTCAGCATCGATCCCGGTGGCGCAGGCACTCTCCTTGAGACCGGTGCAACCATTACAGAGACACAGCCCGCCGTGGACATTGCAGAGCTTATCGGCAAGTATGCCTTCGGCGAGGTGAAAAAAACGGATGATGCCAAAAAAAATTCTGAGGTAAAGCCATGAAGCGACTGTTCGTTGGAGTAAGCATCCTGCTGCTCCTGCTCATATCCCTCCCGGTATATGCCGGCACGCCGCTCGAGACGGTTAAGGTAAATGCCGACCAGGTCCTCGATGTATTGCGCGATCCAAAGCTCAAAGCCCCGTCTGCCAAGGAGATGAAGAAAGACAAGCTCCGTGTCATTTATGTAAACATGTTTGATGAAGTCGAACTTTCCAGGCGGTCCCTGGGGATGAATTGGAACAAACTGAATGCCGCTCAGCGCCAGGAGTTTGTTAAGCTGTTCGAACAGGTTTTGGAGAAGGCATATGCCGACAGGATCCTTTCTTACACCAACGAGAAAATTGAGTTTACCAAAGAATCAATGACCTCCGGCAACATGGCAGAGGTCAGGACGAAAGTCATCACCGCATCGAAGGAAATCCCGATTTTTTACAGGGTCATCCTGAAAGATGGCGCCTGGAAGGTATACGACGTTAGCATAGAGAATGTGAGCCTGGTGCAGAATTACCGCACCCAGTTTAATGACATCCTGGCAAAAAATACGCCCGAACAGTTGCTTGAAATCCTGCGAAAAAAGGTGAAGGCGCAATAGGGTGTGAGAAGCAACAACAAACCTCTGAAGAGTGGCCCCATCTCATGAAATCTTTCTCGTTTGCGGTCTTGCTGTTTGCCTTAATTACCGTGGGATGTGCTCACACGCCCCAAGTCGCATCGTCACCTGCATCACCGGCTGCATCCCCGCAACCGCAGCCGATTATCGTTGCTTCCACCTCGGACGAGGTTCCTCCGAAACCACCGGAGGCAACGGTCAAATCTCCGGAGACGCCGGTAAATTCTGAAAAGGGAACTGTCAATAACGATACTAACATTGATTACACGGAAGAAAGCAAGGAGGGAGAGGCGCCAACAATTGCGGATCCCATCGAGCCCTTCAATCGGGCCATGTTCGAATTCAACGATAAGCTGTACTTCTGGCTGCTCAAACCCGTGGCGCAGGGATACAAAGCAGTCGTCCCCGAAGAAGCCAGGGTGAGCGTAAAGAATTTCTTCTCCAACCTGGGATTCCCGGTCCGTTTTGTGAGTTGCCTGCTGCAGGCGGACATAAACTGCGCGGCCACGGAAGTCGGACGATTCACGGTAAACACCGTCTGGGGCATCGGAGGACTGATGGACCCCGCGTCCAGCAAGGACTTGAATCTCCAGAAACAGGATGTGGACCTGGGACAAACACTGGGAGTATGGGGAGTGGGTCAGGGTTTCTACATTGTCTGGCCCCTCGCGGGACCCTCGAGCGTGCGTGATTCTGTTGTGATAGCCGGTGAATATTTCCTCTACCCCCCCTCCTATATGAGTGAGATCGCTCCCTGGTATGTAGGGCCCATAGTCAGGTCATACGAGGAAGTTAACAGGACGTCTCTGCGGATCGGCGACTATGAGGCTCTCAAAGAGGCAGCCATCGACCCCTACGTGTCGCTCCGCGACGCCTACGTCCAGTATCGCTGGAAAAAGATAAGGTTGAAGAAAGGTGCGCAGATAGATGAACTTGCTCCCAGTGGAATGAGGATGGAGAGATGACGGGCATGGGCGGGGATAACACAAAAAATCTAAGGCAGGAATTTATACGAAAGCTCTCAGAATAATCGCGATATCAGTATTCATGACTCTCGCCATCCATGGAATAGCCGCGGCCGGCGGGCCTTTTGGTCCACCTCAACCCATCGCAAGAGAGGCCGGAGGATTACACACGGCCATCGGCTACTGGCATCATGAAGACAGATACAAGAATGGTACAGAATTCGTAACCAGGCAGGATCAGGTTTATTCGGAAGCAGGCTACGGCGCGCAAAATCGCTGGGACATATATGCGCGCATAGGTGTATCGAATCTGAAAATCCAGGATGCCTTCAGCTCTACAAATGCTTTGACTACGACATCCAATAATGATTTTGACGAGAACTGGAAATTTTTTGGCACTCTGGGAGCAAAAGTGTTCTATCCTTTTGGCAAGACCTTCGGAATGGGGGCATTTGTGCAGGGAACATATTCCTTCAACAGTCTCAAAGATGATGTTTCGGGAACCAATAACGGCACTCCTTATAGGGCGGTGCTCACTGTGCAAGATCTGTGGGATGTGAATTTTGGCATTGGTTTTCAGGCCACCGTCCCTTACGGCATAAGGCTCTATGCCGGACCCTATGTCTATTATTCGGAAGGAACGGCATCTTTGTCCACGAACGTGCCGGGTCTTCAATTTTCAACAACGGATACTACGATTAAGAATACGACAAACGCGGGAGGATTTGCCGGAATAGACTTGCCACTCGCCAAGGGATTCCGCCTGAACGTCGAAGGACAATATTCCGAAAGATTATCTGCCGGCGGCGCCATTACCTACACGTACTGAACCGCGCTCTTCCAGTTCACCACTAATTGTCAAATCACTCCATTACTAAAATTTCCACTTTTATAAAGAGAAAATCCCCCTTTCACAAAGGGAGACTGTGTCATAATAGGGAAAAATGTCATTCCGAACGAATGTGAGGAATCTTGATGTTTTTCTCTCAGATGATGGAAGGATTTCTCGCTTCGCTCGAAATGACAAAAAAGAGAATTACGACACAGTCTCTGCGCGAGACAGCGGAGAGGTGTAACACTTTCACTTCGGCAGCAGCGTCTCCACGAGAGTCGCCCAGTAGCTCGCGCCGACGGGCAATATCCGGTCGTTGAAATCATACAGGGCCTGGTGCAGCCGGCCACTTTCCCTTGGATTTCCACCACCGATCCCCATGTATGCTCCCGGTTTCTCCTTGAGGAGGAAGGCAAAATCCTCCGAGGTCATGACAGGTGTGATGTCGGTTAAGACCCGGCCCTCTCCAGCGACCATGGTCGCGGCCCGGACGGCCTCCTCAGTCTCCTGATCCGTATTGACGAGCGGTGGATAGCGCCTCTCATAGGCCATGTCAACGGCAACGCCAAAAGAGGCTGACACGCCGGCACATATCTCGCGCATGCGCGCTTCCACCCGGTCCTGCACTGTGGGGAGGAAATGGCGCGTCGTCCCCCGGAGCCTGACCGTATCGGGGATTATGTTGTAGGAGGTGCCACCGCGGATTTCCGTGACACTGACCACAGCCGCCTGCATAGGATTAATATCGCGGCTCACTATGCTTTGGAAAAGATTTACCAGATAAGCTGATGCGAGGATCGGGTCCTTAACATTCTGAGGGGTGGCGGCATGGCCACCCTTCCCGGTAATCTCTATCGCAAAGACATCGTAGGCCGCCATCATGGGGCCCTTGCAGATGGCGAACGTCCCTTCCGGCATAACGGGAAAGTTGTGCAGGGCGAAGACTGACCGGACGGGAAACCGGTCGAAGAGCCCTTCCCGGGCCATCCTTCCCCCTCCCCCCTCGTTTTCTTCGGCAGGCTGGAAGATGAAGTGCACCGTCCCCTCGAAAGTATCATTCCCGGCGAGATATTTCGCCGCCCCGAGAAGCATGCCCATGTGGCCGTCATGGCCGCAGGCGTGCATCTTTCCCTCGTTGCGGGAAGCGTAAGAAAGACCGGTTGCTTCCGTAATATCAAGAGCGTCCATATCGGAACGGAGGCCTATGGCCGGCGAACTTCCCTTGCCCCTCTGGATGGTTGACACAATGCCCGTACCGGCAAGACCCCGATAAATATCGAGGCCGAAGGAGAGCAATTTTTCGGCCACGTAGTCGGATGTCTCCTTTTCCGCAAAGGCCGTTTCCGGGCAGGCATGGAGCTCACGACGCCACTTTGTCATTTCCTCCGTCATCGCCCCGATCTTGTCATGGACTGCCATCGTTTGTTTCCTGGTTATTCCTTAACTCAATCGCTGCATCGCTCTTTAAGCGCAGCAAGGTCATCCGGAGCGAGGTTGAGGGAATCCGATTGCATCAGCCTGTACATTATGGCCGTTGGATTATCGTTGTGCTTCAATCCCAAGGCATGGCCGAATTCGTGGGTCAGCACCCGCACCAGTCTGTTCTCATCGTCAAACTGGTAGATAGTAATTGTCTGCTTGCCATCCTTGCTGACATAATCTCCCCCGGAAAACTCACTACCCAGTCTCTTGCCCGTATCCTGGGACTTGACGACTTCAAAATTATAGTTAGTAGCAATATCATTTATAACAACGGTCATGCTGTTGAGGATATCCGCAATCCTCTTGAGTTCCTCCTGGCACGCTTGCAGGTTTTCACGCATGTTGTTCAATTCGCCCTTCTCCGCCATCAGCCGCCTGTGAACAGCTTCCGTAACTGCGCCTCGCTGACGCCCGGCTTCAATCTCGGCATTGTAGGCGCCGAGACGCTTGTGGTACACATTAGAATCGCTCGCCAGGGCTGAATTTTTCCTTTCGTATTCCGCCTTCAGGTTTTCAAAACGAACCTTCATATCGTCATATGCACCTTTAGTGGTCCCAATTGCGTAGTGGAGCTTTTTCAGTTTGTCCGCAGCTTCCTGCCTGTAGTCATAGACGAGATTGATCTCTATCTTGCCGCCAGACTCCTCCCGGAAAAGCGCGCGGGCGTATGGTTTCCCCCAGATTGACGCAGCCTTCCCGACCGAATCTGCAAACTCCTGGCGGCTCAATCCGAACCGTGCGTCTACTGTGCCTATGCGGTAGGTCAGCGGCTCCTGACACGGGCGGGGCATGCGGAAGAATATTATGACAAGGACGATCAGAGTGACAAGAAGCAAATAAACTCTCAGGCTGGCTCTCCCTGATGAGCCCGGTATTCCAGGATGGCTGATTGCAGGTTTCATAGCATTGCGTTTGATGCCGGCGAAGGTGGTAATCCAATCATTATTCCATGGTTCCCCACCGGAGCCTGACTCGACTGTGATTGAATTGCGTTATCTTGCCCACGGAGTATAATGGGAAAGATACCGAGTGTCAATTGTAAATGACGCGCCCGGCAGCGCGCCCACAGGCTTTTTCGGCAGTGCCCTGGAGGATGACACGAGGGTTATGTTGTTGAAGCAGATAAAAAATATCCTCCCTAATGCTGCATTCATTAAAAACACCCGGTCAGACTTGGCGCTCAGACTTGCGCTTGACATAATCGCCGGGGCAGCATATAGTATAGTAACTTTTAGAGCCGGTTCTTGTCTAAGTACCTTACCCCGGAGCTTATAAAAGGGCCCTGGGTTTTTTTGGGGCTGTAAATAATTTCCTCATAACCGGCACAGACCACCCCGGACGAAGGCAGGTAGAATATGGCAAGGCAGAGTCAAAACAAGTTCATTAAGAGGCAAAAAGAACTTGAGCGCATGCGAAAAGCAAAGGAAAAAATGGTAAGGCGACAAGGCAAGAAAGACAGGGTGACAGAGTCTGATGAGGCGCCGGCATCGGCCGAGCCGGCAGATCAGTCCTGAAAAACTCAGGCGACTGAATATCAGTAGTTTGGTATGAGCCCCCAAACAGCCCCCCCGGGTACGACAGACATTTGATTCCTGCACTGGTGATAGAGCCTATTTCAAGTCTTCGGCACGGATGGCAGCATCTGTAGAGAAAAGCGCCTGTCTTCAGTTATTCCCGTTTTACATAGCGAAAACAAGGCAGTATCCGTTGATTAGAAAAGCAATAAATTAAATATACAAAAGAGAAATAAACGGATATAATGTCTAAAATTAAATGAAGGAGATGTTATGAATATCTATGTAGGTAACTTGGCTTACACTGTTACGGAAGAAGATTTACGTCAGGCTTTTGGAGAATTCGGCGAGGTAGCGTCCGCGTCCATCATTAAGGACCAGTCCAGCGGCCATTCCAAGGGATTCGGATTTGTAGAAATGCCGGTGGCAGAGCAAGCCCAGGCGGCCATCAGCGGGGTGAACGGCAGGGAGGTAAAGGGACGGAAATTGAACGTCAATGAGGCGCGTCCCCGTACCGAAGAACGCCGCGGTGGAGGCGGTGGCGGAAGACGGCCCGGCGGCGGCGGCAGACCGCGCTATTAGCAGAGTTTCCATACCGCTATAAGAGCTTTGAAAATTTCCCATCTTGTCATTTCGACCCCTTCGGTTTACTCACGGTAAACTCCGGGAGAAATCTTATTGACCGTTGATAAATCATAAGATTGACACGTTGCTGCCCCCTTCGCGCTGCTCGGGGCAGCGGCTCACCATGGCAATGACATCAGGCGCAGATTTTCAAAGGTCTCAAGTACAAGAAAGGATATCGGGACTATTCCAATTGCAGATCTGATTGGCAAGAGTGTCCCCCCTATCGCCTCACTTTATCTTATGCCATGAATAAGCGCCAAACTTTATTTATCTTTCTCTTGCCAGTAATTTTTTCCACCGGTTTGCTTCTTACCTCTTGTACGGAAGAGGGAGAAGTCATTTCCAAGCCCGATGAATTCACGCACGTCTATGAAGCCAGCGAAAACAAGCTCATCCGCGCTATCGCACAGGTCTTCAAAGAAAAGGGATTCGGAACTGCCACGATAAATCAGGAGACGAATGAGGTGAAATCGGGTTACCTGATTCAGGATGACTGGAGGACCAAGGGCATAGCCCGTGTAAAAAAGATAAACTGGAAAGAATGTGAAGTTGTTCTCTCCGTCATCACCGAGAAGAAGATCTCAAACGGCTGGGAAATGCGGAGGCTCCTCGGGAAAAAACAGTACGACACTTTTTTCGACGCCATCGAGCTTCAACTTTATCAAGAGATGTATAAGGTCAAATAGGGCGGCGGCAGGCACAGGAAGATCATCTGCGCCAATGCTTTCTGTTGTGCGTGTGAAATTGCTCGACGATACGTTCCATTTCATGAAAAGTAATAATTTTGCGATCGACGAAGAAGCTGCCGATGAGGGGCTGCAGCATCCTCTGTCTTGCGAGCAGAAGGTTTAGCTGATAGCTACTGATGTAACCGCAGCGGAGGGCGCATTCGCAGAATTTCTCGCCTGTGCGTCGCATAGAGATAATTGACCGGATATCGTTCTGATCCAGCCAGTCCCATAGCACGGCAATGTTGCCAACCATGGGCCGCTTGCTTTTTTGCCACACGATAGCGTCGATCAGGCTTTTCATCGAAATGATGCCGCTATAGTAGAGAAACCGACCAAGAAGAAGCTGTTTTCTCGGAAGCCCTCCCTGCCAGAGATGTTCACTCAAGCCCCGGTACCTGCTTCGTTGAAAGTTGCTTGCCGGCCTTCGTTGATCCTGCGCCTCATATCTTCCCTGTCTTCTTCTGGCTGACTCATGCTCATGGGCTCGGTGGGCAGCATAACCGCTATTCGGGTATCTCCAGGGGTATTCAAGAAAAGCATTCAGTTGATTGTACGCGTGGTTTACTTCTCTGAAGCGCTCTTCAAGACTTAAAGACGATTCGGCAAGCGCTGTGGCACGGTCGGGGTGGGTCTCGAGAGCCCTCTTCCGGTACGCTCTCTTCAGCCTGGAAGCCTTGAGGTATTTCAGGAAATCTCCGGAAACATTTGCATTGGTTCCAAACAAGACAGTGCAGGCCCTGTAAAGGTCTGATGATGTGGACAACGTTTTGTCCTGCATTCTTTCTCCCCGTTCGCTTGCTGCCGATTCTTTCTATATGTGAGCAAGAGAAATACAGACGATTTTAATTAAAGACGTTGCGATCAACCTGATTTTTATTTATCATGGGCAGCGCAAAAATCGCAAGAAAGAAAAGGGGAAGAGGATACGATGACTTGGTTTCAAATTAGTTCAATGCGAGCCATGATGGGGCATTAATCGGCTCAATCAGGAAAATCGCGAAAGAATTAAGTATGGTGCCCCCGTAATTAGTTTTGAGAAATTTAGTTGCAGAGATTGCCTATTTCATTCACCTACAACTAAATAACGTCAGTTATCAAAAATTTTGAGGATTGCTGGTAGAAAGGTTGAATCTTGCAAAGGCTCATGGGCACTAATAGTCGTCCATTTCGGATGCGATTAAGTCATGTCATTCTTGCGTGTGTGTGATAAAGGCAGTGAAAAATAGAAAGTTGCCCCCTCGTCTACCTTTCTTTCAGCCCATGCTCGGCCGCCATGCCTGTGGACTGCACGCAGCGGCAAGACCGACCCCCGGTACCCTCGAAATCAGGTTTGTTGTGCGCGGCTACTGGTCCCTATTTGCCTCTCAATTCCAGCGACTCACAGGTCAGATCAATCGTCTCTGTGGCATGACCGGACTTCTTCGCTTCTGCGGATGGCAGCGTATGCTTTGTAGGCCAGCAACTATAGAAATTCATACGGCGCACCTTTGTTCCGACATCGTTATGAAAGATGATGGAAACAGATCTGCGATCAGTCTTGCCGTCTATCACTTTTTTTC